>SPJK01035115.1_pt1 | contig 23196 bp, 17 predicted proteins | sample 3741771 | NCBI WGS metagenome assembly SPJK01 (sample SAMN10925997, study PRJNA522277) | cold seep metagenome | isolation source: Elba SIP-enriched marine methane seep metagenome, extraction at timepoint T2 | place: Italy: coast of Elba, Mediterranean Sea
ATCCCGCCGGACCTGCGTCCGTTGGTTCTCCTCGAGTCGGGCAACTTCGCGACGAGCGACTTGAACGATCTGTACCGACGGATCATCAACCGCAACAACCGCCTCAAGAAGCTCATGGACCTCAACGCACCCGAGGTCATCATCCGTAACGAGAAGCGAATGCTTCAGCAGGCGGTCGACGCGCTGTTCGACAACAACCGCTGCCGTCGTCCGGTACTCGGTTCGTCCTCGCGTGCCCTCAAGTCCCTCACGGACATGATCAAGGGTAAGCAGGGGCGATTCCGTGAGAATCTCCTCGGTAAGCGCGTCGACTACTCCGGCCGTTCGGTCATCGTCGTCGGCCCGGAGCTCAAGCTCAACCAGTGTGGTCTCCCCAAGAAGATCGCGCTCGAGCTGTACCAGCCGTTCATCATCCGCAAGCTCAAGGAGCACGGTCTCGCCGACACGATCAAGTCCGCCAAGCGGATGCTTGAACGTCGCGACGCGGAGGTCTGGGACATCCTCGAAGAGGTCATCTACCAGCACCCAGTTCTTCTGAACCGTGCACCCACGCTTCACCGCATGGGTATCCAGGCGTTCGAGCCCGTGCTCGTGGAAGGCAACGCGATCAAGCTCCACCCGCTCGTCTGTGGTGGGTTCAATGCGGACTTCGACGGCGACCAGATGGCGGTCCACCTGCCTCTGTCAGTTGAAGCGCAGACCGAAGCGCATGTCCTCATGCTCTCGACGAACAACGTCTTCTCGCCCGCGAACGGTGATCCGATCATCAACGCGTCGCAGGACATCGTCATGGGTGTGTACTTCATCACCACGACCCTGCAGAAGGCAGAGGACGTGGAAGAGAAGGACATCCCGCGCTTTAAGGATCGTCACGAGGCCATCCTTGCGTTCGATTCCAAGAAGATCGGTATCCACGACCTGATCTCCGTGCGTCTGACCGGTTTCGACAAGCTCGTCACCAAGGAGCGCGGCCCGATCGAGGCGATGCCCGAGAACGGGCGACTCGTCACCACCGTGGGGCGCATCATCTTCTCCGAGATCCTCGGCGACGGGATGCCGTTCTACAACTGTGCGATCGGTAAGAAGGGTTGTGCTCGCGTCATCGACGATACGTACGAGTACTGCGATCGAACCGCGACGATCAACCTCCTCGACGATCTCAAGAACGTCGGGTTCAAGAACGCAACCCTCGCGGGTCTCTCGTTCGGCATCACCGACCTCCGTATCCCGGAGGAGAAGGCTGAGCTGCTCGATGAAGCCCAGAAGAAGGTGAACCGCGTCGAGAAGAACTTCGATCGAGGGATTATCACTGAGCGTGAGCGTTACAACCAGCTGCTCGACATCTGGTCACACTGTCGTGAAGAACTCACGAAGGTCATGATTGAGACGCTCCGTCACGACCGCCGTCACGAAGACGGGTCGTACGCGAGCATCACCGAGAAGGAAGGCAAGCCGTTCCTCAACCCGGTGTACCTCATGAGTGACTCGGGTGCTCGTGGTAATGTCTCGCAGATGCAGCAGCTCGCGGGTATGCGTGGTCTGATGGCAAAGCCATCGGGCGAGATTATCGAGACCCCGATTCGCGCGAACTTCCGCGAGGGTCTGCACATCCTCGAGTACTTCTCATCCACACACGGTGCACGTAAGGGTCTTGCGGATACCGCGCTCAAGACGGCGGACTCGGGATACCTGACACGTAAGCTCTGTGACGTTGCTCAGTCGATCATCGTCTCCGAGCACGATTGTGGTTCACGCCGAGGTATCATGAAGCGCGCTATCTACAAGGGCGAGCAGATCGATGTCCCGCTGAGCGATCAGATCTTCGGGCGTGTTTCGGTGAATGCGATCACCGATCCGAAGACGGGCGAGAAGATCATCGAAGCAAACGAGATGATCTCCGACGAGGCTGCGAAGCGCGTCGAAGAGCTCGGTTTCGATGCGGTTCTCGTGCGTTCGCCGCTGACTTCCGAATCGCCTACCGGGTGTTCGGTCCTCGATTACGGTATGGACATGTCGACGGGCAAGCTCGTCGAAGAAGGCATGGCTGTCGGTATCATCGCGGCACAGTCCATCGGTGAACCCGGTACCCAGCTGACCATGCGTACGTTCCACTCGGGTGGTATCGGCACTCGTGCTGTTGTCGATACGGAGTACCGTTCGCTCAACAACGGTACCGTTGAGCTGCGTGGGTGCAACGAGGTTGCTGTCAAGGACGAGGACGGGAACGATTGCTTCGTTTCGCTCAAGCGAAACGGCGAGCTCGCGATCCTCGACGCCGACGGGAAGGAACTTGAGAAGACCAAGATCCCATACGGCGGGTTCATCTACTGCACCAACGGCGAAGCCGTCAAGCGTGGCGCGACGCTCGTCAAGTGGGACCCTCACCGTACCCCGATCCTCGCAGAGAAGACGGGTCGTGTCGAGTTCGTCGACATCGAGATCGGCGAAACCGTCCGCGAAGAAGACGCGGGTCGTGGTCAGAAGGCGCTCGTTGTCATCGAGCACAAGGGTGATCTGCACCCGCAGATCAACATCGTCGACAACGATGGGAACATCCTCGACTTCCATTACCTGCCCGCCAAGGCACGTCTGGAAGTCACGGACGGCGAAGAGATCGAAGCGGGTCACATGATCGCGCGTCAGCCTCGTTCTGCTGCGGGTTCCGCGGACATCGTCGGTGGTCTCCCCCGTGTGACCGAGATCTTCGAAGCACGCAAGCCCAAGGACCCGGCGTTCATGTCCGAGATCTCGGGTATCGTCGAGATCCTCTCCGACAAGCGGAAGGGCAAGATGACCATCCGCGTCGTGTCCGACTCGGGCATCGAGAAGGATCACCACGTGCCCAACGACAAGGCGTTGCTCGTCCACGCGGGCGACTTCGTCCAGGCGGGCGATCCGCTGACGGAAGGTCCTCTGGTTCCCCACGACATCCTCAAGATCCGTGGTGAAGAAGCCCTCTGGCAGTACATGCTCGACGAAGTTCAGAACGTGTACCGTGCTCAGGGCGTGCCGATTAACGACAAGCACATCGAGATGGTCCTCGCGGCCATGCTCCGCAAGGTGCGTGTCGAGAATCCAGGTGATACCGAACTGCTCCCGCACGAAATCGTCGACAAGTTCACCTTCCGCACAACCAACAACGCGATCGCGTCCAAGGTTCGCATCACCGATGCTGGCACGACCCCGCTCCGTGTTGGGATGTTGTACGAGAAGGACGAGGTCAAGGAAGCCAACGCCAAGGCCGAGGCCGAAGGCGGCGAGATCGCCAAGGCCAAGCGTGCTCGCCCGGCTGCGGGTCGCACCCTGCTCCTCGGGATCACCAAGGCAGCACTCTCGAGCGATTCGTTCCTCTCGGGCGCATCGTTCCAGGAGTCCACGAAGGTCCTTACCGAAGCATCACTCCGTGGTGCGGAAGACGAGCTCGTGGGTCTCAAGGAGAATGTCCTGCTGGGTCACCTGATCCCCGCGGGTACCGGTTTCCGCAAGTACCAGGACATCCGCGTCAAGACACTCGTGTCGCCTGAAGAACTCGAAGAGGCGATGGCCGACGACGACTTCTACGACGACGCGATGGACAGCGCGGAAGACATGATGGCCGACGACGACTTCGGGACACCTCAGGTCGAAGTGAAGGACGTCATGGTCGGCGAAGGTTCGACCGAGACCGCGGAAACCACAGAGAGCTGATCCGGTCATCACCCGGTTTCAAGTGTTAAACTCCAAGGGCGTCCCACGCGGGGCGCCCTTTTTCGTGCATGTATACAAGTCTCAACGCGTCGCGCCTATGCTCGTCACATGCCCGATCCATCACTCTTTGAAGTCTTCCCGACCCCGTCCGATGCGCCGTTCGTAATTGAACACATCGCCGAGGAGTTTACCAGCGTCTGCCCCGTCACCGGGCACCCGGACTTCGGGGTGATCACCCTCCGATACATGCCCAAGCCCGGCAACACCGGCGGCGTCTGCATCGAGCTCAAGTCCCTCAAGCTCTACTACCACTCCTTCCGCAACGAGGGCATCTACTTCGAAGCGGTCACCAACACCATCCGCGACGACCTGGTCAAAGCGACCGACCCGCAATGGCTCCAGATCGAGACGAACTGGAAGGGCCGCGGCGGGATTCGCTCGGTGATCCGTGCGGACTTCGGGGACGTGCCGGGGCATTTTCTGGGGCGGTGATTCAATTCGTATGATTGAGCAGTCGATTCGCGATAGAGCTCTACTTCAGGTCTCTAAGAGAATGAACTTCTGATTCCTCTTAAATACCTGCGGAGGCTTTGATTGCGGCTGCAGCTACATCAGTTCCTATTTCAGTGGCTACTTTCAGAGCCCAGCTTCCAGCCTTCTTGAGATGAGGCTTGACGTCAATGTCATGTTTCGAGGCAACTTGTGCTGATGCTATGGCACCAACGCTTTCCGCGTTTGCCGCAGAATCATCTCTACGCTGCATTTCTGCCAGCAAGGTACTCAGTTCCTTAATGAGCTGTGGAGTCGTCTCAGTACTCTCCTGATTGGCATACGCTTTTGCACCTGGTCCGGTGACATTTTGATAACTGTCTACTGAAACGTCATCGTTTGAGATTACATCAGCGTTTCCACCAAAAGTAGATCCAACTCGACCGACACTCTCATCTCTAACTGACTGGTCTGAGACTTGATTGACGATGTTGATCTCAATCCCGTCAGGGGTTTGGCGAGCTGTTCCCTGCAGCCCGTGGCGATCCAGAATGGCTGGCAGTGCCTCCAAAATTGATTGTGCGGATCCATGGAGAATGACGACTTGCAGTCTATCGCTGCTGTTTGATTTTGGTGGAGTCATCTACCACCCCATTTGTGTTTACTATTTCCGTCATCACTCCATCGGTTGGCAGATGGGCGTTCAGCACGAGGACGAGCCTCATTGACCACAATCGCACGCCCATCGAACTCTTTGCCATTGAGTTTTTGAACGGCTTCACGTGCCGGTTCTGCAGGCATCTCAACGAATCCAAAGCCCCTAGACCTGCCCGTTTCCCTGTCCATTATGACTTTTGCTAGCACGACGGTTTTTGATTCTCCGAACATGCTCTCTAGTTCTTCTGAGAGATCTCGAACTTTGTCTTCCGGTATGCTTATGTCTGATCTGATGTGGACTTCGCAGGAGTCGTAGTTCGCGAATATATCCTTCAGTTCGCTGTCAGAGACGCTATATGGGAGGTTGCCAACATAGAGTTGTATCACTTTGGATTCTCCGTAGTGAGTCTTCTAGAACTCACATAAATTAGCTCCATTTGCATCATTGTGCAAGGAGACTGATTGTACCAGATTGGGATGATTCACGGATAATCCTGCCGCGTCGGGCGGATCACCACATCGCACACATGCATCCCCGCCGGCTGGGAGACGATGAACCCGATCGTGCGGGCGATATCCTCGGGGACGAGGACGGGTGCGAACTTCTCCATGAGATCGCCGAAGGATTGCGGGTCATACCCAGCGACGCTCTGGAACTCACTCTTGACGATGCCCGGCTCGATCAGGGTCACGCGGATGCCCTTGGGCCCGAGCTCGCGCCGGGCGGCTTCCGCGAGGGAGTTCACCCCAAACTTCGTCGCGCCGTACATCGATGAGAACGGGGAGATGTGACGCCCGACCGTGGACCCGAGCACGACGATGTCGCACGCGTGCTTGGACCAGTCGCGCTGCGTGTTGAGCGCGAGGAGCTGCTCGCCTGCGCGCCGGATGAGCTTGGAGACCCCGAGCAGGTTGGTGCGGATCATCTCTTCCCACTGGGAGGTATCCGAGGTCATCACGGACCCGTTGAGACCGCGTCCCGCATTCGCGATGATCAGATCCGCGGGTTTCCCGTAATGTTCCTGAGCGGCGTTGAGCATCGCGTCGATTGTCGCGTCGTCGGACGCATCACCCGTGACCCCGATGGCGCGTGGGGTGTCGTTGATCGCGCCGTATTGGTCCGTAAGACGCTGGGCAAGCTCGTCGAGGCGGGATTCACGCCGGGCGTTGAGGATCACCCCCGCGCCACGGGATGCGAGATCGACAGCGATTGCTTCGCCGATCCCGGCGCTGGCGCCGGTGACAACCGCGACCCGGTCTTTGAGTGTCTGATTCTGAGGCATCGTTGGGCTCCTCGGGTTTCCTGAGTGTACGCACGCTCGAATGCCGATAAGATCGGTATATCAAGTTTGAACATTCCTCGGGTGTGAACCAATCCCCCCGATGACCCGTAGGAGTCCGCATGCACAGGACATTCAGAACCAGCCGTGTTGCCCGAGGCGTGCTCGTCACGTCGATTCTTGTCTCCCCGATGCTGCTCATGAGCACGGCGGGGGGGTGCAAGGCCATCCGTGAACGCCGGGCACAACGCGCAGCGGAACGTGAACAGGAGCGCCAAGCAGAAGCAAACGCCCTCCCCAACGAGAACCAGGGCATCAGTGAGACCCAGCGAGACTGGATGTCGCGTCAGCCCATTGCAAACGACGAATCAGATGAACCCCGACGCGTCACGGAGACCGAATCGGGGATGCGGATCGTGGACGAGCGGGCGAACCCCGTCGACGCGCCAGAGCCGGAGATCGTGGTGGAGGAGGTCAATCGCCCGATCACCCGCCGCATCCCACGCGATCAGGCGATCTACGAGCAAGCCGTCCAACTCCACGCTTCGGGTGATCTGCAATCCGCGCTGCGTGAGCTCGAACGCGCGATTGCGTTCAACCCCCAGTTCACCCTCGCGTATCTTGAATCGGGCGATATCCTGATGGAGCTCGCGCAATACGAGCAAGCCGAGCGTCAGTACGCAATGGCCGTCCGCAACGAGCCGCGTAACTACATGGCCCAGTACCGCCATGCGCAGGTCCTGCACAAGCTCGGCGCACTCGATGAGTCGAACCGCGCGTACCTGCGTGCGTTGTCGATCCGTCCGAGTTCGTTCGATGCGAACCTTGGGATCTCGACCGTGCTCCTTGAGATGGGACGCGCTGAACAGTCTCTCCCGTATGGGCAACGCGCTGTCCGCGCTGAGCCCCCGAGCGGGCGGGCGCGCATGCACTTGGGCAATGTCTACGCCGCCCTCGATCGCCACGAGGAAGCGGTCATCGAGTATCAGCAGGGCGCGGAAATGATGGACGCGCCGACCGCCGGTTTGTTGTTGAACATGGCCGAGTCACTCAACCAGCTCCAGCGCTACGCGGAGATGGTGGGGGCCCTCGATCAGCTCGTCCGCATCGAACCCACCGAGCTCGCGTACGAGCGTTTAGGGTCGGGGTTGTTCCGATTGAAGCGTTACGACGAGGCGCTCGAATCCTTCCGCAAATCCTCCGAGATCGATGCGGACCACTACCCCGCGTACAACGGGATCGCGGTGTGCGAGCTCAACCAGTATCTCTGGTCCTCCAAAACCGACGGCGGCGCCCGCGAACGAGCGGTCGACGCGATGCGTCAATCGCTCCGCATCAACCGCGATCAGCCTCGCATTGTCGAGCTGCTCCGTCGATACAAAGACCCGAGCGGGACAGAACGGTAAGTCCGAACGATACAGATCCAAAGAAAAAGGGCGTCCCATCTGGACGCCCTTTGTTCATTCGTGATCGTGTGGGTCAGTTACACCCATTCGCGTAGAGCTGGAGCAGGATACTCACATCGAAGAAATCGTGGTTCCCGTCCGAGTTGAGATCCGCACGCGGGTCAAAGGCGGCAAACCGCGCAAGGAACTGAGAGACATCAAAGAAGTTGAGCACCCCGCAAGGCGGCACATAATCGATCGGGCAGGTATTGTCGGTTTCTGATCGACTGACCCAGGTCACCATGTTCCCGAAGAGGATCTGGAAGTTCGGATCGGTAATCTGGTCGGTACCGATCGTGGTCGAGAAGTTCACGACGCGACCGCCACAGATGTCCCACCCGACCGCGGCTCCGCCGAACTCACCTCCGATGTTCCAATCAGAGTCATAGAAGACCGTCGCGTCGAGCTTGGGCACGAGGTAAGACTCGGTGCCGCTGAACGAAGTGAGCGGCATCGTGAACGAAGTCGGAAGACCGTCTGTCAAGAACGGCTCGGGGGTGTTGAGCGTGAAGGTGATATCCGAGGTGGTTCTGAAGGTAGTTGTTTCTTCGACGGGCATCGCCGCTGCGAGGACTTGGAACACGTCGCGAGCAGCGACCATCCAGACGACCCATTCAGAGAAGATGATCCCGCCGCCATCTTCGGTGAACTCAAGGATCATTGATTGGGCATCAACGGGCATATCGCTCTGCGTCCAGTTCCCGTTGCCCTGGATGTACAGCGCGTCGTAGGGTGAAAGATCGACATTCGTGTCGAACTCCCAATAGCTGGGTCCGATCGTCGCGGTGTGCCCCTGGTTCGCGAGTGCCGTTACGAGCGCGGCGTCCGTGGCAGGCGAGCCCGCAGAAACAATAAGGACATTCCCCGCGGACGCAATCGAAGCAGAAAGCGCAGTTATCAGTGCAATTGATATTCGAGTGTGCATGGTGTTCCCTCTCTAAAAAATGGAATATGTACCCTGATGGTATCACACAGTGGGCCATATTCTCTATTAAAAAACGCCCCTGTTAGGGGCGATTTGTGTGAGTCTGAGGGACAGATCAGGGGAAGATCCCGCGGACCTTGTAGACGCTGCCGATGTGGTCGAGCGCTGATGCGAATGCAGCTTCACGCAAGGAGCACTTGAGCTCGTTGCGGCGTTCCATGACGCGCTGTGCCGCGACAACCATGTGGCGGTTGAGTTCACGGTCAACCTGCTCCGCGGACCAGGTGACGGCGTTCTTGTTCTGGACCCATTCGAAGTAGGACACCGTCACACCACCCGAGTTCGCGAGGATCGCGGGGATGACTTCGATGCCCTTCTCCTGTGCACGGCGATCGCCGGAGGGATCACAAGGCGCGTTCGCGGCTTCGACCATGACCTTGCAGTCAAGCCACTCTGCCTGCTGTTCCTTGATCATCTGCTCGAGTGCACCGGGGATGAACACGTCGACGGGTGTGCGGTAGAAGTCTTCTTCTCCGATCGAATCGGCTTCGGCGTATCCCGCGATGCCACCATTCTGCATGGAGTATGCGTATAGCGCCTTACAGTCGATCCCGTTGTCGTTGCGGATGAACCCGGTGTGGTCTGCGACCGCGACGATCTTGGCGCCCATGTCCTGAAGGATCTGCCCACCCCACCCGTTCACATTACCGAAACCGAGGAGGGAGATCTTCATGCCCTGCAGAGGGATCCCGATCCCGGGAAGCATCTCGGCCATGGTGTCGGCGACACCCTGACCCGTTGCCTTTTCACGTCCTGCGGATCCGCCGTACTCAACGGGCTTGCCGGTGACGACGCGGAGCGCGTCGTGGTGCTGGTGTGATGAGGACATCATGTAGGTGTCGGCGAACCACGCCATGATCTGGGCGTTGGTCCCAACATCTGGTGCGGGGATGTCCACGTCTGGACCGATCTGATCCATAATCGCGGAGCAGTACCGACGCGAGACGCGCTGGAGTTCACCCGCGGAAAGCTCGCGTGGGTTGACTTTGACGCCACCCTTACCGCCACCGAATGGGATACGGACGACCGCACACTTCATGGTCATGAGGAACGCGAGTGATTTGACGTCGTCCAGGTGAACGTCTTCGTGGAAACGAAAACCGCCCTTGTACGGGCCGCACGCGTTGTTGTGCTGGATCCGGTATCCCTTGAAGAGCTTGTGGTGCCCATCGTCCATGAGGACGGGGAAGTGAACCATGATTTCGTTCTTGGGTTGCGCCAAGATGATCCGGGTACGGTGCTTGAGGTTGATGAGTTCCGCAGCGTCAAGCATCGTGTTGACGGTCTGCAGGTACAAGTTATCCGGATCATTGGGGAATCCGAGTTCTTCGGTCACCGAGCCGCGGGGGAGCTCGGTCGCGGTGGCTGTTGCACTCATGCGTTTGCACCCGTTTCAATCGGCGATGTGGATCGCCTGATGATCAGCAGCTGATGCATTCCGCAAGTCCCATTCCTGGGGTGTGGATCCCCGCTCTGCTGCTCAGGGCGGGTGCTCGGCCTTCCAATAAAGCCGAGTGCAGGTCGTGATCCTATCCGTTACGCTCAAGTAAGCCCAATTTGGACGCGCATGGAAAGTGATTTCACAATGCACGATTATCGACGGAATTCCGCGTCCGAGGCCAGACATCTCGCGGGAATCGTAAGAAGATGGTAAATCCTTGCGTCCGAGGCTTTTCCCATGCGCTGATCCGATCTAAACTTCCTTTCCCATGACAGTTCATGGGATCGACCAATCCGGTCCCTCAGGGTGGTCCTGAGTTCCGGGTATACATCAACCCCAGACGCACCCATGAGGGTGCAGCCGAGATGCTCCGTCAGATGGGCAGATCGGTGTGAGGGCACACACGAAGGGCAAGGTCGAGCCCGATCGTGGGAGCGCTCTCGCGAATACGCATCCGCGTATGAAAGGAAGTAGAACGAATGATCGACGAGAACCTGATTGCGTCGCTGGGTATCGCTGACGACGAAGCGTTGGAACTCCTCGGTGCAGCATTCGGCGATGCCGAAGCAGACACCCGCATGGATACCATCCTCTCGGACCAAGCGAGCGACCTCAAGCCCGGCAAGCTCATCAAGGGCAAGATCATCGGATTCGCAGGCGACGACGTCGTTGTTGAAGTTGGACTCAAGAGCGAAGGGTTGATCCCGCGTGAAGAGTTTGCTTCGATGACCGATCTCAAGATCGGCGACGAAGTCGACGTCCTCCTCGAATCACTCGAGGGCGACGACGGGCTCATCGAACTCTCCAAGCGCAAAGCAGATCGTCAGATCGCATGGCAGCGCATCGTGGACACCACGAAGGAAGAAGACATTGTCGAAGGTACCGTTATGCGGAAGATCAAGGGCGGTCTCCTCGTCGATATCGGCGTCCCCGTCTTCCTCCCAGCATCACAGGTCGACATCCGTCGTCCACACAACCTCGACGAGTTCATCGGGCGCAAGGTTCGTGCAGAGATCCTCAAGATCGATACGGAACGACGCAACATCGTCATCTCTCGCCGCAAGCTCGTCGAGCGTGAACGCTCCGCTGCCAAGCAGCACCTCATGTCCAACCTCTCCGAGGGTCAGGTTGTCACGGGTACCGTCAAGAACATCGCGGACTTCGGTGCGTTTGTTGATCTCGGCGGCATCGACGGTCTCCTCCACATCACGGATATGTCGTGGGGCCGCATCAACCACCCGAGCGAACTCCTCAAGATCGACGACAAGGTCGAGGTCAAGGTCCTCAACATCGATCGCGACAAGGAAAAGATCGCGCTGGGTCTCAAGCAGACCGAGTCGTCACCCTGGGAAGAGATCGAAGGCAAGTACCCCGTCGGCGCTCGCGTCAAGGGCGAAGTCGTCAACATCATGTCCTACGGTGCGTTCATCCGCCTGGAAGACGGCATCGAGGGGCTCGTGCACATCTCCGAGATGTCGTGGACTCGCCGCGTGAACCACCCGAGCGAAATCGTCAACCCAGGCGACGAGATCGATGTCGTTGTTCTTGAAATCGACAAGAACAAGCAGGAGATCTCGCTGGGTATGAAGCAGACCGAGGTCAACCCTTGGGAACTCGTTTCCGAGAAGTACCCCAACGGCACGATCATCACAGGCACCATCCGCAACCTCGCCAACTACGGCGCGTTTGTCGAGATCGAGCCCGGCATCGACGGTCTGCTGCACATCTCCGACATGTCGTGGACCAAGAAGGTCACGCACCCCAACGAGCTCTACAAGAAGGGCGACGAGGTCCAGTGCGTTGTCCTCGACGTCGATCGCGACAAGCAGCGCATCTCGCTGGGTGTCAAGCAGCTCACGGAAGACCCCTGGGTCGACGCGATCCCCGGTGCGTACCAGCCCGGCATGGTCGTGCGTGGCAAGATCACCAAGATCACCAACTTCGGCGTCTTCGTCGAGCTTGAGGACGATCTCGAGGGTCTTCTCCACATCTCCGAGCTCGCCGATCACAAGGTCGAGAACCCGCAGGACGTTGTGTCTGTCGACGAAGAAGTGGACGTCAAGATCCTCCGCGTCGACATCGACGATCGCAAGATCGGTCTCTCGCTCAAGCGTGCACAGTGGGGCGATGCCTCCGGCGGCGATTCGGGCGGCGACGACATGGGTGGCGGATCCTCCGGCGGCTTCGGCGGCGGTATGGATCTCCCAGCCCGCGGCGGCATGGACGATCACGGATCCATGGGTACTGACAAGATCGAACTCTGATCGAGCGATTGCTTGATTGAGCACAAAACCGCAGACGCCCCGACCGAGGACCAGGTCGGGGCGTCTTTTGTTTTCCCAGGGGTTGCGGACGATGCTCGTAAGGGGGGAACGCGCGCGATCAAGTCGCGGCGGAGCGTCTCACAACCCATAGGGCGGGGTTCGGACGTCCACAACACACACACGCACGCGTCCGAACCGTTGATCTGTCTGAGCGGTCTATGCTCTTATTCATTGATGCCGTAGAAGTCCCAGCGGTTTAGCACATCGCAACAAAGCTCAGAAGAGTGAGTACAAGGATGCGGCGACGGACTGCGGTCATCACGACGAGTTCTTGCATTGCGGCCATATAGAGGTACTCCTGTTTTCGGTTGACACCAAGAGAGATACAACCCGCGTGCCAAACCCTGTTTCATGCGTCTGAACCGAGTGCCTGAGACGCCAAACCCGATTCTGAGCCCAAGAGCGAGGGTACACGTGTGGATCCCACGCAACATGTTGCACGAATACCACACCGGGAGTCAACACTGATGTCCACAACACACACAGGAAACCCGATGATGCGCCCGATAACGATACTCGCTGTTCTTCTTTCATTGCTCCTGACGACCAGTAGTGCGTCCGCACGGGTTCAGCCGAGCGTCGAACCCGAGTCCGGGTTGGGCATCTATGAGCAGATCGATGGATGGGTCCGCGATTGGGATCTGCCTAGTGCCGATGATCCGAGCGCACTAAGCGAACCCCTCCGCGCTGTAACTGTCACCCTCCGACTCGATGGGCGTGTTTTCGGACGTGGGAGTGCTGCGTCCGCGGACCTCGACAGGATGCTCGTGTGGAGGGCTGCGAGTCAGGCGATCAATGCGGCGAACGCGAAGCTCACCCAGGATCGCGACGCGATGTGGGAAGCGTTCATCCGCGATCTCTCCGAACGGATCATGATCTCTATCGAACTGGGCGACGAGCTCATCCCCATCGCACAGAGCGAGCTCACTCTCCCCGGGTTCGGGTACTCCCCCGGGTCCGTTGGTTTCGCTGCACGTCTGGGTGATCGAACAGAGATCGTGGGGCCGGGCGCGATCCTGCTCAAGCGAGGCGACCCCGCACGATCCGCAGCGTCTTTGGCGCTGCGTGTGTCCGATGATGCGAACTTCGTGATGCAGCCTCCAAGCGAACTCAGTGAGCAAGGGTTCACGTTCTATCGATGGGTTCCCATGAGCATCGCGCAGCCCGCACCCGGATTGGGCGGGGTCTTCCTCGATCGCGGCGGACGTGCGATCGATCAGGGCGAGATCTCTGTGCGTGCGATCAAATCGATGAGCGATCGACTCGCAACACACCTGGTCAATCGACAATGGGAGGGCGTCGAGGATTACGGGTTCATGGGCACGCTCGATCCGGTCACGGGGAGGACCGAGTCCCCCTTCGCGGGCGCCTTCGAGCAGGCGCTCGGCGCGTATGCACTCCTGCGATATGGCAACGATGCGTCCTCACAACCAAAGCGTGACGCGGTTCTTGCAGCACGCGAGATCCTCGCTGAACTCGCACAAGTTGAAAATCAGGAGGTCACCCCCTGGGATGATCCGCTCGCGTCGTGCATGGTCCTGATTGCACTTTCCGAGGTGCCTCTTGAGTTGATCCTCGGGAATCAGGATCTAGCGACCCTGCGGACAAACGCGCTGCGGACACTCGACACGATCTATTCAGAGTCGGAAGGGTTCGATCCGATTCTCCCCAGCGCCGCACACGGACTCGTCACGCACGCCTTGGTCGCGAGCGCCAAGCTCGACCCGACGGATCGAACATCGCTCACGGAGGATGCGATCTCGCGTGTGTTCTTGGAGACCCCGACGGAGCTCTTGGTCTCTCAGATGCCCTTCCTCGCGTGGGCGCAGATCGAGCACGCGGGTGATGATGAAATCGCAACGGGGGCAGCGCTACGTCAGATGCGTCAGCTCGTCTGGGATCATCAGCTCAAACGCGCTGATCTCGGATGGATCGATCGCGATCTCGCGGGCGGGATCGTGTTCACACGCTCGAGCGCACCGCTTCCGAGTTGGTCGGCGCTCCGCCCGCTCGCGGCGCTCGCGACGATGCTTGGCCACGAGCAGCTCACTCCCGGGAGCATCAGTGCCGGGGAAGTCCCCAGCGAGATCGGTAGGCTCGTTGATTCGATCCGGTTCGTGCGCCAGCTCACTGCGGAAGGCGAAACGATGCACATGTACGCGGATGCGGAGGACTCAAACTGGGGCGTGCGGATGGCGCTCTGGGATCAGCGGATGCCCATCGAATCGAGCGCGATGGCATTGCTGATGCTCGTGGAAACGAGCGAAAGCTTAGATGATCTGATGCAGCGCTGAGAATCGCGAATTCGGGCGTCTGAAGGCGGATAATTGGGGTTCAAAACAGCGCCGTTTCCAAGCGGAAATTTGCCCCTGCGCCTACAATAGAAGGACCTTGAAACGCCCCTTGCGAACACGCGCACGATGGGTGATTCAGGAGCGGCAACCGACCCGCGCGGAGACCCTGCATGAGCGATCATCTCGACGCCGACGGCAACCCCGAAGAGGGGGCCTCGACGCCCGATCAATCCGAAACCACTGTTGAGCTCAAAGCAGTCGATCTGCAGATCGAGCGCGAGCTCCAGGACTCATACCTCACCTACGCGATGAGCACGATCATGGATCGTGCGCTGCCCGACGTGCGTGATGGGATGAAACCATCGCAGCGGCGCATCCTCGTCGCGATGAACGATCTCAACCTACGCCCGAGCAAGAAGCACCTCAAGTGCGCCAAGATCTGTGGCGACACCTCGGGGAACTACCACCCGCACGGCGAGTCCGTCATTTACCCGACCATGGTGGGGATGGCGCAGAAGTGGAAGATGAATACGCCTGTTGTCGATCCGCAAGGAAACTTTGGTTCGATCGATGGCGATCCGCCCGCAGCGATGCGATACACCGAAGCCCGCATGACCGCGGCTGCGGTGGACATGATGCAGGATATCAAGTTCGACACCGTTGACTTCGCGCCCAACTACGACGATCGACTCCTTGAGCCGACGGTGCTGCCGGGCAAGTTCCCATACCTGCTGATCAACGGCGGTATGGGGATCGCAGTCGGTATGGCGACGAGCCTGCCGCCTCATAATCCGACGGAGATCTTCGACGCAATCGTGCGGGTTGTGAACAACCCCGAGATCGAGCTCATCGAACTCATGAAGGACGAGCTCGACGAGGACGGCAACGTCGTCCGCCGTGGTGTTCAGGGACCCGACTTCCCAACCGGCGGTCGTATCCTCGGGCGCAAGGGTATCCTCGACGCGTACTCCACGGGGCGCGGACGCGTCACGGTGCGTGGCAATGTCCACGTCGAGGAGTTCAAGAAGGATCGGCACCAGATCGTCATCGACGAGATCCCCTACGCGCTCGTTCAGAACACGCTCGTCGAGAAGATCGTGGAAGCGGTCAAGGAAGAACGCATCAAGGACATCTCGGATGTCCGCAACGAGTCGGGTCGCAATGCGCAATCGCGCATCGTCATCGAGCTCAAGAAGGGCGCGGACCCGGGCGTTGTCGAGAACCAGCTCTACCAATGCACCCCGTTGCAGCAGACCTTCTCGATCATCAACATCGCGCTGGTGAACCGTCAGCCTCGCACGATGGGGCTCAAGCAGCTCATCGAGTGCTACGTCGATCACCGGATCGAGGTCATCCGCCGACGCACGCGTCACCTGCTCCGTGAAGCAAAGAAGAAAGCGCACGTCCTTGAGGGGATGATCTACGCGGTCATTGACATCGACGAGATCATCCAGCTCATCAAGAGCTCGCAGACACGTGAGGAAGCGATTCAGAAGCTTATGGATCGTCGATACACGATCCCCGCGTCGCACCCCGCAGCCAAGGACATCCCGCAGCGTCTGATGAACATGATGCGCGAGTCCGACGCGGACGGCGGCGTGCTCTTGACGCGCGTCCAGGCAGAAACCATCGGCGGGATGCGCCTCATCCAGCTCGTTGGGCTGGAAATCGAACGACTCGTCAAGGAGTACACCGCGATCATCGAAGAGATCGAAGGGTACGAAGCAATCCTCGCGAACCATCGCATGGTCCTCGACATCATCGTCGCGGATTGCGAAGAGATGAAGGACCGGTTCGGTCGCGATCGTCTCACCACGATCGAGGACGCTGCGGGCGATATCGACATCGAAGCGCTCATCCAAGAGCAAGAGATGGCTGTCACCATCTCGCACTCCGGGTATGTCAAGCGCGTCCCGCTCGAGACCTATCAGTCCCAGGGACGCGGCGGCAAGGGCATCAAAGCGTCGGACTCCAAGGACGACGACTTCATCGAGCACCTGTTCGCAGCCTCGACGCACGATCACCTGTTGTGCTTCACCGATACCGGCCGCGTGTTCAAGATCAAGGTGTACGAGCTCCCGGAGATGTCTCGTACAAGCAAGGGACGCCCGATCATCAACTACATCGATCTCAAGGAAGGCGAACGCACCTGCGCCTACCTCGCGATCAAGGACTTCGAAGCGGGGAGCAACTACCTCACTTTCGTGTCCAAGGGCGGGATCGTCAAACGCACCGCGCTCAAGGCATACTCAAACGTGAACCGTTCGGGCCTGATCGCCGTCGGACTCAAGGGCGAGGACGCGCTTCTCGATGTCCGCATGACGACGGGGTCCGACGATCTCATGCTTGTCACCTCCGGCGGGATGGCGATCCGGTTCCCTGAGCAGGACGTCCGCGAGATGGGACGATCCGCAGCGGGCGTCAAGGGGATTGAACTCCGCGAAGGCGCGGAGGTCATCGGGATCATGCGGATACCGATGATCCAAGACGAGAACGATCCGGAAGTCACGCACACCGACCCCGAGTTCATCGAACGCGAGTTGTGCCTGCTGACAATCACAGAGAACGGGTACGGCAAGCGCACCCATGTTGATGATTACCGCGTCAATCCGGAATCGGGTCCCATGCGTTCCCAATCACGAGGCGGCAAGGGTCGCACGGATATCAAGTCCACCGATCGTAACGGCAAGTCCGTGGCTGCGATCGGGGTCTGCGCCGACGAAGACATCGTGGTAATCTCCCGCAAGGGGCAACTCGTCCGTATGGCTGCGTCCTCGATCTCGAGTTACGGTCGAGGCACACAGGGCGTGCGGGTCGTGGGGCTCAAGGACGGGGACGCGGTCGTCTCCGCAGCGCGGATCGAAGAGGCCGAGGACGACGAACACAACGCCGAAGCGGGTACCGCCGCGACGAACGAGGCGACAGAGTAAGGGCGAGCTATGGCTATTGACTGGTCCGACAATATCGTGATCGCGAACCTCGCGGACGAACCCGCACTGAGCGACGAGCTCTCCATGATCTGCGAGCGCGTCGAAGCAACGGGCGAGAACGACCCGATCCCGCACGCGGTCCTCGATTTCCACGAGGTGAGTTACGTTAACTCCTCGAACATCGCCCAGCTCTTGCGTCTCCGCAAGAATCTCGAAGCCCGCGAGCGTCAGCTCGTACTCGCGGGGGTGAGTGACGAAGTCATGAGCGTGCTCGTGGTGACGGGGCTCAACAAGGTCTTTCAGTTCGCGCCCGATATGCTGACCGCGATCGCATCGATCCAGATCGCAGAGCCGGGCGACGCGAACGACTGATTCGACTCTGAAACGAGGGGGTATCCATGCCGCTGCTTGCGTTGTTGATCATTGTGATCATGGCGCTCGTCATTGTTCGCATCGGTGCCAAGGCACTCATGATGACGGGGCTCTCGCGCGACGTCGCAGATTTTCAGGCCATGTCGTGCTTCTTCGGCGTGGGGTACACGACGAGTGAATCCGAGATGATCGTGGGGCATCCTGCCCGCCGCAAGATCGCGACGCACCTGATCATCTCGGGCAACATCGGTTTAACTGGCGCGCTGAGCACCCTGGTCGTCACGTTTGTTCAGAACGACCCGGATTGGTTGGACAACCTGCTTCCGATTCATGGATCGAGCGCGTTCTTTCTCAAGATCGGCGTCATCCTCGGCGGGGTCCTCGTCATCGGTGGGATCTTCCGATTGAAGATCACACGCATCCTTCTCGATAAGGTAATCGAGTTCACACTCAAAAACTTCCAAAGCGTCCAAGCGATCGATTACGAAACGGTGTTGCAAACCGGCGCCGGGTATTCCGTAATGCAGGTCGAGATCGAGCCGGACAACGAGCTGATCGGATCAACCCTCGCGGGCGCCGCGCTGGGCAGCCGGGGTGTGTTGATCTTGAACATCAAACGCGCGAGCTGCGAGATCATCGGTGCCCCGCACCCCACGACAGAGATCCAATCGGGTGATCTGCTCACGGTGTACGGCGAAGAAGAGTGCGTTCTCGCGGTGCTGCATTCTTAACGTTCGATGAAACTGGATCACGACGCGGACGGTTCGAGCGCTCCGGCGCACGACATGAACAGCGCTGTGATGTCGTCGGGTTGGTGCAACGAACCGCTCTGCGCGTCGAGGTGTGATTCGAGCGTCCCGATCGCTTCGTGGAGCGCGTCCTCGCTTGCGCCCGCTTCGGTGAGTTCTTTGATGTACGTTAGGGTGGGGCGTTTGCGTTCGTCGCCCTCGGCGCCCTGTTTGGGGAATGCGACCTCGAACCCGTCGGAGTAGATAATGAAGACATCGCCCGGGTTGAGTTGGTGCGTGGTTTGTGTGAACTCCAGATCCGCGAAGACCCCGAGGAGTGGTCCTTGGGATTCGATCTGTTCGACTTCGCCGGTGCCCGAGCGGACAAGCAGCGCGGGCGGGTGCCCCGCGCCCGCAACGGTGATGGTGTTCGTGCGTTTGTCGTGGATCGCGTACGCAGCGGTTGCGAAACGCGCCTGCTCACTCGCGTTCTTGGTCATCGTGATGTTGAGACGTCGCAGCGCTTCCGCGGGTTCCACGATCCGGAGCGCATCGCCCTTGCCTTCCGTTTTGTGCAGCCCCTGCGAGATGACCATCGTCATGAGCGCCGCAGGGACACCGTGTCCCACCGCGTCGGCCAGGAACAACCCTGTGTGGTGCTCGTCGAGTTCTACGATGTCGTAGATGTCTCCAGAGACGTACGATGCGGGTCGGTACACGATTCCCATATCGAGCCCCTCGATCTCGGGGAGGGCCTTGGGCATGTACTCGCGCTGGATCGACGCGGCGCTCGCGAGTTCCTCGTGGAGCTTGAGCATCTCCGAGTTCACAGAGTTGATCGATAGCTCCGTCAGCATGAGCTCATTGGCAAGTTGTTGGATCGCGGGTTGGCGCTGGGCGAGGGTCCAGAGGATGATGGCTGCCTGAGCCGGGTCGATATCGTCCGTCTCGCACATGATCCCGGCGCTCTGGAACATCATCTGCGATTGGGAGAGTGATTCCGGGATGAGCACCAGCGCTGGGCACAGGTGCTCACTCAGCGCATCGATCATGCGATTGAGGGACATATCGGATGACTCGTTGTCCACGATGATGAGGACGGGTGCCTGCGACCCCCGGCGTTTAGGGGTTGCGTCGAGCAGCAACGAGAGCTCAATGAGCTCAACACCAATCCCACGCGGCGCGAGATGCTCGCGGATGCGATGGATGATCGATTGGATCCTCGGTTCGGGATGCGACGCGGTGCACGCGACAAGCACACTCGGTCCTTGGTGTGGCATAGATGTGATACGAAGTCCCACCGGTCGATCCTCCCTCAACGGTTATGCGTTTATTTCGGGCGTGCGGATGGGCAGATCGAGACGATTGTGTACCTACGACTCTGTTTCGGGTTATGGGCAATCCGGATTGAGCGCCCAGCCCAATCAGCCGGACTGATCGCGCAGGTCGTCAGGAGATAATCGGACGTACGTGGGGTTGGGGTTATTCCGTGATTGCCTGGAGCGCTTCGATGTTCAGATCGATCTGATCGCCCATGCTCAGGTTGAGACGCTCGAGCGTCCCGCCCGCGAACTCGATCGCGTATTGGGCATTGAATCGAGAGGAATATTTTTTGAGACGCATGTCATATGTCCCTGCATAGGTTACCCCATTGACCGTGGTTGATCTGGTTTCGTCATCACGGATCGGTTCTTCCATTGGCATGTGATGCATCGCGGTGATCCGACCTGTCGGGTCGAGAAAAATGATGTCGATATCGAAGGTGCAATCACGCATAAGGAACCTACGGATCTCTGAATCGGGGAACGAAAAGAGCATCGCCTCGTTGGGGCCGAGCCCTGGGTGGTTGCCCAGCCCCACGGTGCGCGAATCGTTGTCCGCGACGATGATGCACGAGAAGGTCTCGTTGCTCACCTCGACATCGATCTTGCCGTCCACAATGGCCTGAGGCTGAGAGCACCCGACCCCGAAGAACAGGGTCAAGACGAGCATGAGCAAGACAGGGAGGGACTTGGTGGGGTTCATCACGATCTGAGCCATCGGGCATCCTCTTCACGGAACACAATGTCGTTCATGGGGAGTGTATCGGGATCGAAGGCTTCAAGAAACCCAGAAATCGACATCAGGGCGGGTTCGGGGATCAGATCACACCAGTACGCGATCAACCCGATGACCCGCTCGGGCCCGCCCATCTGGGCGTAGTGCTTGATGTGGGTGTCCTGATCGCGTTTGGCTAACCTTCTCCCGTCCTGCGACAGGACGAGCGGCAGGTGCGTGTATGTGGGGTCGGGGGTGTACCCGAGCGCGCGATAGAGCATGCGCTGACGTGCTGCGGAATCGATCAGGTCGCGCCCGCGAACGATCTGCGTCACACCCGACGCGTGGTCATCGACGACTACGGCGAGTTGGTAACTCGGTGCGTTGCGTTTCGTCCACACGATGAAATCCCCGCCGAGAGATGACGCATCGAACCGTTGTGGCCCCATGCACGAATCCACAAACTCGATCGGGGTCGGATCGGGGATGAAACGCCAACTCGTATCGGGGTGCTCGAACCGATCCGGGATGGGATCAGGGCGAATCACATCGAACGCGTCCTCTGTTGCATCATCCAAGTGGGGGGCGCTGAGCGCTTCCTGGATCTGTTTGTGACTCAGATCGCACGGGTACACGCGGCGGGCAGCGGCGAGTGTGCACATGGCGCGGCGGAACCGATCCGGGTGGTCCGATTGGATGATCGGGTCATCGTCCCAATCCAATCCCATCCATTTGAGGGTGTCGATACAGTCTTCGATCATCCCTTCATGAACGCGTGATACATCGAGGTCCTCGATGCGCAAGATGATGCGCCATTTGCGTTTGCGTGCGATCGCCCAGTTGATTAAGAACGCAAATGCGTTTCCCAGATGCATCGCGCCGGTGGGGGAGGGCGCGAGGCGAGTTATCTCGATTGATGGGGTTTGGGGTTCACGCACGCAAGATTCTGGGTACACTGATGGTGTTCGGCAACCCCGGCACGTGGAAATCTGTACCCGTGTCGTGGGGCGCGATGCCCGGCGAATCAGGAGGAGTTATGACCGAGCAAGCCGTCGAGAAGTTGAGCGAATCCCAGATCGAGTCACGGCTCGAATCGCATCCCGCGTGGGTCGAGCTCAACGGCGAGATTCAGCGCACCTTCGAGTTCGAGGATTTCCTGGGCGCGATGAAGTTCGTGAACCAGGTCGCAGAATACGCCGAGCGCGAGCAGCACCACCCCGACATCCTGATCCGATACAACAAGGTCACCCTCAGTGTCTCGACGCACGACGCGAACGGGATCACCCAGAAAGACTTTGATCTTGCGGATGCGACGGACAAACTCACGGACTGAATCAGGGACCGATCCCGATCAACGCAACTCAACAGACCAGTACGCGTCATCGAGGAAGGCCTTCCACGATGCGTATTTGTCTGAGTTCAGACGGATCGAGATCAGTGGGTTCCGCTTGGGTTGAACCGGCTTGCGGATGAGTTTCATATGTGCCTGTTCCGGGGTACGTCCGCCCTTGCGGGAGTTGCATTTCACGCACGCGCACACAAGGTTCTCCCACGTGTCCGGGCCGTTCTGTGAGCGCGGACGCACGTGATCGATCGAGAGCTCGCTCGTCGGAAACCGGTTCCCGCAGTACTGGCACTTGTTGTGATCGCGTGCGAACAGGTTGCGCCGATTGAGCTTGACGCGCTGCGACGGGAGCTTGTCGCACGTCACCAGACGAATGATGCGAGGGACGGCGATATCGAACCGCACGGTCTTCACCCAATCGTGCATGTCGGGTTCGAACTGTTTGCGGAGTTCGGAGAGCTCTGCCCATGACGCGAAGTCGTAGTTCGCGTACGACCCGTCGTCGGCGTGGATGACTTCTGCGGCTTCGCGTGCGAGCAGGATGAACGCGCGTTTAGCGCTCACCACGCGGGTGGCCATGTAATGGCGATTGAGGACGAGCACCTTGGCACCCAATCCATCGTTGAGACTCAGTTGGGCGGCGTGGGCGTCGATGCCATCCGTAGGAGCAGCATCGACGCCTGGTATGTGATCGATCGAATCGTCACTCGACAGGTGGGCTAACCCCCGAGTCCCTGAACGCAGCGATCGCGCCGAGGAGCGGGATCTGTTTGTGCGATTCTTCTTGGACATGGTGAAATCCGGGGAATGCCTTGTGTATATCTACCAGTTTTTAGGACATTCTTCAACCCAGTACGTCGCAGAGTGCATAAAGGATCGGCAAAGATCACTCTGTGCGGGTGCCTATACACAAACGCCCGATAGCTCAGCCATCGGGCGTTTTCGATCCGAGACCCCGGATCGGTGCGTGATCTGGATGGATTCCGATCAGTGGCGGAAGTGACGGATCCCCGTCGTCATGCACGTGACGCCGTGCTCGTTGCACAGGTCGAAGGTGTCTTGGTCGCGTTTGGACCCGCCCGGATGGACGATCATGGTGACCCCCGCGTCGATGAGGACCTGCGGGCCGTCGTTGAAGGGGAAGAAGGCGTCGGAGAACGCGATTGCGCCCTTTGCGAGTTC
>SPJK01028704.1_pt1 | contig 23179 bp, 15 predicted proteins | sample 3741771 | NCBI WGS metagenome assembly SPJK01 (sample SAMN10925997, study PRJNA522277) | cold seep metagenome | isolation source: Elba SIP-enriched marine methane seep metagenome, extraction at timepoint T2 | place: Italy: coast of Elba, Mediterranean Sea
AAAATTATTGTACAAGCCGTACAAGAATCTGAGTTAGCCGGTGTTACCTCAACCATAGCGGTAACAGATAGAGTCGGAAATGTTCTGGCAACCTATCAAATGAATACCGGACAGCAGCAACCCCTGAGTGCTTTTTTTCCTCTAGTTAAAATTGATGCCGGTCGTGGAGTAAGAACTGGATTGGATGGAATAGACGGTGTGATTCCGGCAAGTCTATCTGCAATTGCGAAAGCGATAACAGGTGCTTACCTTTCATCTGAAGGTAATGCCTTTTCAACACGAACTGCAAGTCACATTGTGATGCAGAATTTTAACCCCTTGGAAACAGGACAACCTGCTGGCCCTTTGTTTGGTGTTCAGTTTAGTTCTCTACCTTGTTCAGATTTGAACACCCGTTTTTCAACAGGTGCCGATGTTGGCCCCAAAAGATCACCATTAGGTCTTTCTGCCGACCCAGGTGGTTTTCCCCTGTATAAAAATGGAACGCCTGTTGGAGCAATCGGAGTTGAAGTCGATTTAAGCTATAGTGCTGATTTGAATATCAGGGATAGAGATAACAGCCTGGATGAAAGAGTTGCTCTGGCTGCAACATTAGGTTTTGAGTCGCCTGTAACGCATAGGGCAGACAGAATAACCGTTGAAGGGAAATCATTGCGCTATTCTGATATAAAATACAGAAATATTCAGATAGAGCCAGCACCGAATGATTTAGCTGATTTATCTTTAATTGCCGGGAAGGGTTCTTTAATTGCTGTTCCTGTGTATTCAAATGCTGAAATTTTAGCAGGTACTGCTTTTGGTCAACCCAGTTCTGGTATAAGACCTGCGTCGGATGAGTTTTCAGGACTTGATGCCTTTGTTCTGGTTGATAATAACGACCAGGAACGATTTCCAGTGGTTTCGGGTACTTTGATGTCCAGGGATGAGGCTTTAAGTATTATAAGGAATGCGATTGCTGTTGCTAACAGAGCCAGAGCCCAGATAAGAAAGCCTTTTAACTCTCAAGCCAGGGTTACTGTTTCGCTCGTTGACATCAACGGTGATATTTTAGGTATAGCCCGAAGACGTGATGCACCCATATTTGGAATAGATGTTTCCTTACAAAAAGCACGCACCGCAGCCTTTTTTTCGAGCAGTAATGCACAAGATGCCTTAAATGCTGCTTCAGATGCGATATATGTTCGTTTGCCAGATGAATCAATCAGTTTCCCGATCAGTTCTTATGTGAATAAAGCAATCAATATTTTCAATGATCCTACTGCATTGACTGGACAATTTGCTTTCAGTGACAGAGCGGGTGGTAATTTATCAAGGCCATTTTTTCCAGATGGAATTTCAGGTATGAATGGCCCTTTTAGTAAACCTTTTGAAGAATGGAGCCCCTTTTCTACCGGTTTGCAATTGGATTTGGTACTCAATGGGATTTTGACTCATGTCGCTGCATTTTATGGTTTGTCCGATGATATTGGGCAGGACTGTACGGCAGCGCCGGCTGGAACAGTTCAATTTCTAGCTGATTTTCTGGGCATCAATAATATTACAATTGGATCTCCCATTCCTCAGGTAAGAAATGGAATCCAGATATTTCCAGGTAGCGTGCCCGTTTATAGGGGCAATACCCTAATCGGTGGTTTAGGGGTATCTGGGGACGGAGTTGACCAGGATGATTTAATTTCGTTTTTAGGCCTGCATAATGCAGGTGTGGAAACTATGTCTGTCAATAATGCACCCGAAGAAATTCGTGCTGATACGCTAACACCAGCCGGTGTCAGATTACGTTTTGTACAATGTCCTTACAAGCCATTTTTAGATTCAGGAATTCAAAATGCATGCAGCGGAAAATAATAAGAAAAATGTGTTTAGCACTTTAGCCTTTTTATCGGGGCTGGGCATTGGGTTTAATTCAGCTGCATTATCAGCAGATGAATTAAACTCAAATCAGAATACAGAAACTGAACAGATTGAACCTGTTCCTGTAGAAAGAGTAAGAAAAAGACCGGGAGCTGTGCCGATAGAAATTCCAGGTCGTAGCGAGCAACTTGATCCAAATAGTAAAACAGGATTAAAGCGTCTGCCATCTTTGAGAGGCGAATATCCTGATACCTTTATACCTGTGCCAGATCGTTGGCGTTTAGCGAATGCAATAGGTAAAAAAGAAAGTTTTTTTGACCCTTACAACAGAAATCTGATTAAAAGTGACAGACCATTGTTTGATGACTGGTTTGCAAACATTTCTGTGATTTCTGACACGGTCGGTGAATATAGACGAATTCCTACTCCAGTTGGTTCCCAAACAACGGATAGCCGTGGTGATATTGATGTGTTCGGATCACAAGATCAATATCTGTTTAACCAGAATTTAATTTTAGCATTTGTATTTTTCAAGGGTGACACGGTATTCAGACCCCCTGATTATGAATTTAGAATCACTCCTGTCTTCAACTATAACTATACCGATGTTGATGAAAGACGTGTCATTAACATAGATCCTAGGGATGGTACTACGCGTGAAGACAGTCATATAGCCATTCAAGAATTATTTTTTGATTATCATATAAATAATACGACTGACAGATACGATTTCAACAGTATCAGAGTGGGTATTCAGCCATTTTCTCTGGATTTTAGAGGGTTTTTATTTCAGGATAATCAATTGGGGGCCCGCTTATTTGGTACATTTGATAACAACCTTTGGCAATATAACCTAGGTGCTATCTGGCGTTTAGATAAAGATACGAATAGTGGTTTAAATGATATTTCTGAAGATTTGAGGGATGACCAGGTCTTCTTTGGAAATCTATACCGACAGGATTTTCCTGTTAGAGGATTTACATCTCAATTGTTGTTTGCATATAACCGTAACCGCGAAGCAAATAACAGTTTCTTTGATGACAATGGTTTTTTAGTCAGACCTGCTTCAATAGGCAACGAAATAGGCCGTGATTATGATGTCTATTATGCTGGATTCAACGGTGATGGTCACTTTGATCGTTTGAATTTGACATTCTCCGGCTATTACCTTTTTGGTGATGAATCGACCGGGCTTTATAACGAACAGGAAAGTGATGTTGATGCTTATTTCGTAGCCAGTGAATTGTCGATTGATTTTGACTGGATCAGATTACGTTTATCAGGTTTATATGCTTCAGGGGATGATGATGCTTTCGATAGAAAATCGAATGGATTTGATGCCATCGTTGAAAATCCTCAATTTGCTGGAGCTGATAGCAGTTTCTGGATTCGTCAGGCTGTTCCATTTATAGGTGGTGGTGGTGTTGCACTATCAGGTAGAAATGGCATATTAAATTCATTACAGTCTTCTAAAGATCAGGGGCAGTCAAACTTTACAAATCCTGGTTTGGCTCTGGTAGGAATTGGAACCGATATGGACATACTGCCTGAGTTCCGTCTTTCTGCGAACTTCAATAAGTTATGGTTTGATGAAACAAATGTTCTGGAAGTGGCAAGAAATCAAGGAAGTATCAGCAATGACATTGGATGGGACTTATCAATTTCAACAATCTATAGACCTTTATTCAGCCAGAATATTGTTTTCAGGCTGTCAGGGGCTGCTTTAATACCAGGTGATGGTTTGAAAGACCTTTATGGCAATGAAACCTTGTTTTCAGTGTTAGGCAATTTAGTACTTACATACTAACTGTTAAAGGTTAAATGTGATGCAATTAATTATAATTAAATAGTAAGTCTATCATGAATAAGTGTAAGCTCGTTATATCATCTTTATTGTCTATGCTATTGATTTCATTTAGCGCTCATGCTTTTTTTGATGCGGATAGTGATAAGTCAATAACGGTCGCTCCGCGATATCAAAGCTGGGATGCAGTCAATCAAAAATCAGCGGGTTGTCTGAGTTGTCATGTGGAGACAGATAGTTCCTCCATGCACCAGACTGATGTGGTTGCTTTAGGCTGTGTAGATTGTCATGGAGGCAACGCAGAAGAATTTAAACCTGATGGGACAAGCAGGGAGAATCTGGAATACGAACTATCCATGAACAAGGCGCATGTTATTCCGGCTCTGGCTAAGGAATGGAATTATCCTAGCAGTGCAAATCCGGAGCATAGTTTTACCATATTAAATAGAGAATCACCTGAATACGTAAGATTCATTAACCCTAGTGATTATCGAGTAGCACGTGAAGCTTGTGGTTCGTGTCATATGAGAATCATTGAAGCGGCAGAAAGAAGTTTGATGGCTACAGGTGCAATGCTTTGGGGGGGTGCTGCCTATAATAACGGGATTGTTCCATTTAAGAGATATTTATTAGGTGAGTCATATACTCGTGATGGATTACCTAAAAAACTAGTAAATCCTATAGAGCCGGATGAAAATATGACGGCAAAAGGCGTTTTACCACAATTAATCCCTATGCCGAAATGGGAGAACTTGCCACAAGGTGATGTTTTTCGTGTATTTGAAGCGGGCGGCAGAAATATTACTAATTTATTTCCAGAGACTGGTTTGCCTAATGCAATAGGTTTGATTCAGCGCTTGGAAGAACCCGGAAGACCTGATTTTAAACAATCAAATCGAGGCTCAGGAACAGGGGGTCGAATAGCTGTACCTGTGATTAATATCCATAAAACACGTTTGAATGACCCTTTTACTTGGTTTCTAGGCACAAATGATCAGCCTGGTGATTACAGAACTTCAGGTTGTGGTTCTTGCCATGTGGTTTATGCAAATGACCGTGACCCAAAGCACTCAGGTCCATATGCACAAGCCGGACATGTGGGACAATCACAAACCAAAGACCCGACTATTTCAAAAGCTGAATCTGGACACCCCATTAAACACGAGTTTACACGCGCAATTCCGACCAGTCAGTGCATGATATGTCATATGCACCAACCCAATATATTTGTAAATAGCTATATGGGTTATACCATGTGGGACTATGAATCTGATGCGCCTCAAATGTGGCCAGAGAAACAAGTCTACTTAAATTCAGATTTAGTTAGACCTGGAGCTAATCCAGATCCTGAACAAATTTTAGGTCATGAAAAAGTAAGAAAAATTAATGCTAGAAATCCGGAAGAAGCCGCAGCTAGAGGTAAATGGGCAGATATAGAATTTGTGAAAAATGTAACAGATTTAAATAGTAAACTGAAAGATACCCAGTTTGCCGATTATCATGGCCACGGTTGGAATTTCAGAGCGATCTATAAAAGAGATCGTGATGGTACCTTACTGGATAAAGATGGAAAGCCGGTTGATGATAGTGATCCGGAAAAATTTAAAAAGGCAGTTCATTTATCATCGATACATATGGAATTAGGTATGCATTGTGTAGATTGCCATTTTTCTCAGGATTCGCATGGAAACGGCCATCTATATGGTGAGGTTGCTCAAGCTATCGAAATTGATTGTATTGATTGTCATGGAACCGCGGAAGCCTATCCAAATTTAAAAACCAGTGGTCCTGCAGCAGCAGAAGGTGGTACTGATCTGTCTTTATTGAGAAATCAGGATGGTCAACTGCGCTTTGAATGGCGAGGTAATAAACTGTATCAGCGTTCTGCTTTATTCAGTGATAAAGAATGGGAAGTGAGTCTGGTAAAAGATACTGTCAGTGTAGGACATGAACAATATAATGAAAAGGCAGCAAGAGCAAAACTGGTTTCGAAAGATACCAGTACATTAGCTTGGGGTAGTCAGATACCCGTAGAAGATAGAGCACATAGTAATGAAGAAATGACTTGTTTTACCTGCCATAGTTCATGGGTAACCAGTTGTGCAGGTTGTCACTTACCAATACAGGCAAACTGGAAAACAGAAAGAAATCACTATGAAGGTGGGGAAACCAGAAACTTTGCAACCTACAACCCACAAGTGGTCAGGGATCAAATGTTTCAAATTGGCAGGCACGGGGAAGCGAAAGGTAACAGGATTGTTCCTGTACGCTCATCTTCAGCATTAGTATTGTCATCAAGAAATGCTAACAGAGAGTTAATCTATATTCAGCAGCCACCTGTCGCTGCCAGTGGCTTTAGTTCTCAGGCATTTGCCCCTAATTTCCCCCATACTACACGTAAAACAGAAACTAAAGAATGTGAAGACTGCCATTTATCAGACAAGAATGATAATAATGCCATCATGGCTCAGTTGCTGTTACAAGGTACTAATTTTGTAAATTTTGTTGGTTATAACGCATATGTAGGCACAGAGTCAGGAATTTCAGCAGTGCAAGTAACCGAGTGGGAGGAACCACAAGCAGTCATAGGTAGTTACTTGCATAAATACGCATATCCAGATTGGTACAAGGATCATCAGGAAAATGATAAGGTTCTTAAACGCGTTCATCATCATAGTTCTGAGGTAGCGAACTGCTTGCAATTAAGAGGTGAATATCTATATGTCGCAGAAGGTGAAGGTGGATTTAGAGTGTACGATGTTGCCAGTATTGCAAATAAAGGTATCTCACAAAGGATTATCACCGCACCTTTCTCACCTTTAGGCCATGATACGCATATCAGCACTGAAAATGCGACATGTATGGCATTGCCTACAAACCAGCCTATTCATCCGAATAGAAGAAATGAAAGCTGGTATGGATTGTCAGCTGAGGATATGAAGAATCTGATTAATGATGTTAACCAAGAACAAGATTTTCATCCGATCTACGATTACGCAGTGATTATCGATGCTAAGGAAGGTTTAATTCTTACGGACGTCAATACCTTATCGGATGGTGAAGCCAGAAATAATTATCTAGAACGCCAGTTAACCTGGAATGAAAATAATATACTTCAAGGTGCTAAACATATTACTCTGGGTGGCTATTATGCATATATCACAGCAGATGCAGGCCTGGTGATATTAAACTTGGATAATCCATTATCTCCGAAAGTAGCTTCAGTAATTCCAATGAATAATGCAGAAGCTTCAGCATTGCAATTCAGATATTTATTTGTAACCGATGCCGATGGATTTAAAGTGATTGATGTGACTGTGCCGGAAAAAGCTAAAATAGTTGAGCAGGCTCTGGTTCCATTGAAACAGGCTAAAAAGATCTATGTAGCCAGAACCTATGCTTATGTTGCTGCAGGTTCAGAAGGTTTAGCGATTATAGATGTAGAAATGCCGGAACAACCTAAAATGTATCAATTATATAATGCTGATGGTGCCTTGAATGATGCTCGTGATGTAGTCGTAGCATCTACGAATGCATCTCTAATCGGTTATGTTGCGGATGGTAAGAATGGGATGAAAGTGTTGCAATTAACTTCGCCTGACAGTCAGCCAAAATTTTATGGTTTTAGTCCAGCACCTAAACCAGAATTAATTGCTTCATACCCTACTTCAAATATTGCATTAGCTTTATCCAAAGGATTGGACAGAGACAGAGCTGTTGATGAAACAGGCGGTCAAATAGCTGTATTCGGAAGAATAGGATCCAGGCCATTTAATCATGAAGAAATGAAAAGGTTATATCTGGATGATGAAGGTAAACCCTGGTTTACTTCCAATGAGATCAAGAAATAATTAAACAATGCTGCCATATAAGAATTTGTATTTATATACAAATTCTTATTATGGTTGGACAAGCTTTAATATTTAATCAATGCCATCGTTCTTTTAAACTGAACTTATATTCCTCAAAAAACTCCATGTAAGCTTTTGAGTAGATTATATTTAGTTTACATGGCTCATCAAACTATAGGTTGTTTCCATTTTAGCTTTCAAGGCACCATAAATAAGTCCGTCTAGTCTTTAGTGATAGTATTCCTGTGCTGTTGTGAAACAAAGCGTAAACAATAAATTCCAGTCTCTATAAAGTCATCATGTAGTTCAATATATGAATCGCCTTCATGAATTTTAAAGATAGAGAAAAGCTTATATTATTAGTAATTTATAACTAAATATAGATTTGCTGGGATTGGATTTTTCTGGATTATTATCCAGAAAATTGAATAATAAAGCTGGATATATCTCGTATTTCTTCCTGACAAACAGAGTGGGGCATTGGGTATTCTCGCCAGTTAACTGAATAATTTTCTTTGAGCAGTGCATCATAAGCTTGTTTAGCATAATCATAGTGCACAACATTATCCATCGTTCCATGCGCCATAAAGACAGGAGTTTGGCTATTAGCGGGATTAAAATTGTTTTTGATTTGACTGAATTCAGGTAAATAAGTTGATAAAGCAATAATTCCCGCAAGTTTTTTTGGATAACATAAAGCTGTCTGTAAAGCAATCACTCCACCTTGAGAGAATCCTGCCAGGAATATGTTTTCAGGCTTTACGCCTGAATTAATTTCATTCTCAATCAAGTAATGTATTAGATCTACTGAGGCTTTAATTCCAGCCTGATCTACTTTCCTGTCGAAAGACATTTCCAATATATCGTACCAGGCACGCATTTGCATGCCATTATTAATGGTTACGGATTGAATGGGGGCGTGAGGGAAGATAAATTTAAAGTCGTTTAAATTGGGTAATTGCAATTCAGGCACAATGGCTTCAAAATCGTGTCCATCTGCACCCAGGCCATGCATCCAGATAATGCAGTATTTAGGGTCAGGACGACTGGAAACTATAACAGAATCTAATGCAGTCATAAATTTATTTATTATTGATAATTTTTTTGCAGGTATTAATGAATTTTTCTTTATCTTTGTAATAAAAAATGACGACAAAAATTAAAGGCCATAATAATAAAAAGATGATTTTACTGGCTGTTGAAAAGTCCATGTTAATCTCCCTGTTTGATAAGAAGGCATTGGCTTTCATTGTAATATGGACACCAAATAAAAACGAGAGCAATTGTTCATTCTTTAAATTAATTGCCCTCAATGCATATCGACGGTGTTAGATTGATACCACTAAATATTTAATAAACTGTCATAAACCGATTAGAGTGATTCGATTTTGATTAACTGTTCTTTTAAATTGATTTGAGCAGTTTTTAGAGCTGTTAGTTTATCTTTTTCTTTTAATATTACAGTTTCTGGTGCTTTATCTATAAAATTAGGATTTTTTAATTTACCTTCAATACGAGGCAAATCTTTTTCTATTTTTTGCAGTTCTTTATTTAAACGACTGATCTCAGATTCTTTATCAATCAAACCTGCCATTGGAATCAGAATTTTCATAGTGCCAACCAGGCTGGTTGCTGATTCAGGAGCCGTTTCATTTTCTGCCAGTATAATGATAGATTCAATACGGCCAAGCTGAAGTATATAATCACGGCACTGCTCTAGAATAGCTTGATCATTATGAGATACATTTTCTAGAATGACAGGTAAAGGCTTACCAGGCGCAATATTCATTTCTCCACGAATTTGCCTTAAGCCTAAAATAAAGGATTTCACCCAGCCAATGATATCAACAGCTTTATTATTAATCATTTCAGAATTAGATTCTGGATAGGGTTGTAACATAATAGTATCCCCTTGTATGCCAGCAAGGGGCGCCACACGTTGCCAGATTTCTTCAGTAATGAATGGCATAATGGGGTGACTTAATCGTAAAATCTGTTCTAAAACATCAATTAAGGTATGTCGGGTAGCAGACTTTATTAAAGGGTTTTCATTTTGTAAAGAAACTTTTGCTAATTCCAAATACCAATCGCAGTATTCATTCCAGGTGAATTCATAGATTGCTGTTGCAGCCAGATCAAATCGATAATTTTCAATTGATGTTTGAATTTGATCAATCGTACTGTTTAATCGTGAGATAATCCATAAATCGGCGTGGGAATAGATACAATCTGTTTCGGATAATTCGTTAGCCTGATTTTGTTCTGTATTCATCAATACATAACGAGCTGCATTCCAGAGTTTATTACAGAAATTACGGTAACCTTCAGTTCTGGCAAGGTCAAAGCGTATGTCCCTACCAGTTGATGCTAATGAAGCAAAAGTAAACCGTAATGCATCTGTGCCAAAAGAAGGGATGCCATCTGGAAACTGTTTTCGAGTCGCTTTCTCAATTTTCTTTTGTAAGTGCGGCTGCATCATGCCTTGCAGGCGTTTTTCCACCAGACTTTCCAGGTCAATGCCATCGATTAAATCAATCGGATCAAGAACATTGCCTTTCGATTTTGACATTTTCTGGCCATCAGCATCTCTTACCAAACCATGAATGTAAATTTCTTTGAAGGGTACCTGCTTTTGAAATTTGAGTCCCATCATAATCATTCGGGCAACCCAGAAGAAAATAATATCGAAACCCGTCACTAAAACACTGGTTGGGTAATGATGCTTCAGTTCAGGTGTTTGTTCTGGCCAACCCAAGGTGGAAAAAGGCCATAAGGCTGATGAAAACCAGGTATCCAACACATCATCATCTTGTTTTAAAATGGTATCATCAGATAACTGGTGGCTTTCTCGAATAGCTTTTTCCGATTGACCTACATAAACATTTCCAAGGTCATCATACCAGGCAGGGATACGATGTCCCCACCAGATTTGTCTGGAAATACACCAATCCTGTATGTTTCTCATCCACTCGAAATAAGTGTTTTTCCAATTGTCAGGCACAAACTTGATGTCACCCTTTTCAACGGCTTCGATGGCAGGTTTGGCTAAAGGTTCAACCTTAACGTACCACTGGTCAGTCAGATAAGGCTCAATGACGCTTTGAGAGCGATCTCCTCTGGGAACCATAAGTTTATGATCTTCAGTTTTTTCAAGTAATTGTAGTGCGTCTAAATCTGCAATAATTTGTTTTCTGGCAACAAATCGATCCATGCCTATGTATTTGTCTGGAATCAATTGGTCATCATCGTTTTCACGAATCGCTGCATCTTTAGTGAAAATGTTGATTAGTCCGCCATGTGGCATATCTTGTATAGCTGACAGGTTTCTGTGTCTGTTCCACACTTCATAATCGTTAAAATCATGCGCTGGCGTAATTTTTACACAGCCAGATCCGAATTCAGGATCTACATGTTCATCTGCAATAATGGGAATGCGTCTACCGGTTAAAGGAAGTTCCAGGAATTCACCCAGAAATTTTTGGTAGCGTTCATCTTCAGGGTGTATGGCAACAGCCGCATCACCTAACATGGTCTCAGGTCGAGTTGTTGCAACGATTAGATGCCCTGTTCCATTGGCTAATGGATAACGCATATGCCACATATAACCATTTTCTTCTTCAGAAAGAACTTCAAGGTCGGAAACCGCAGTATGCAGAACAGGATCCCAGTTAACCAGGCGTTTGCCCCGGTAAATTAACCCTTCTTGATATAGCTTGATAAAAACTTCCTGTACGGCATTGGACATGCCATCATCCATGGTAAAACGTTCTTTTTCCCAATCCAGAGATGATCCCATTCGTCTAAGCTGTTGAGTAATGGTGCCACCAGACTGCTCTTTCCATTCCCAGACTTTTTCAATAAATTTTTCTCGGCCGTAATCATGGCGACTTTTTCCTTCCGCATTAATTAAACGTTCAACGACCATTTGCGTAGCAATACCAGCATGATCTGTTCCAGGTTGCCACAAGGTAGAAAAGCCTTTCATTCGATGATAACGACTGAGTGCATCCATGATGGTGTCCTGGAAGGCGTGTCCCATATGCAGGCTCCCCGTCACATTTGGTGGCGGAATCATGATGCAGTAAGAGTCAGAATTGGTATTTGACTTAAAATAGCCTTTGTCTTCCCAGGTTTGATACCAGCGTTGTTCAATTGAATGAGGTGAGTAAGTTTTTTCCATGAAAATTATATTTTGATTCAATAGGGCTAAAGTGCACTATTATACTTGGGCAGGAAGTTTTAGAAAAACAACAAGGCATTCTAAATACTATTTTGAGCAAATTATTTAAAAAATGACACAGTAGAAGCTGTTAAATTTGAAAATTTTGCATGGAAAAACCATGTGATTTATAGGTTCTATAGCGTTCTCTACCTCGTTGTTTTGTCATGTCATTGTTTTCAATGACCTCGAATATCAGCTCAGACTGATCCAGGCAGGAAATAGTATGCTGGCTGACATTGACGATCACTTGTTGCCAGTCTGCAGGAATATTCTGATTGCCTATCAAAACTGTTTGTTTGATTTCAGGCAGGGATTGTTCATAGATTTGGTGGGGAATAAAACTGCCGGCACGAAATGTCCATAATAATTGATCAATATATTGACTGGATTGTTGATCATCGGTTTGTACATAACAATAAAGTTTATCCCGATAAATTTTTTCGATTAACCGGCAGGCAAATTGGTAACGATGGTTAGGGTCTTTTTCTTTAAGTAAATAAAATCTAGCTTCCGCCATCGCCATATGCTTTGTTAATTAAATATTGGCATAATAGAGGAACAGGGCGGCCAGTTGCACCTTTTTTATGGCCTGTACGCCAGGCAGTACCAGCGATATCAAGATGAGCCCATTGATAGTCTTCAGTAAAGCGTGATAGAAAGCAGGCCGCCGTAATTGTACCGCCATCTCTGCCCCCGATATTTGCCATATCAGCAAAGTTGGACTTTAACTGATCCTGATATTCATCCCAAATTGGTAAACGCCATAAACTGTCACAAGCCTGGTCGCCGGCTTGAATTAATTCTGCAGTTAAGTCATCATTATTGGAAAGAATGGCGCTTGGCACTCTGCCTAAAGCTACGATACAGGCACCTGTTAAAGTTGCCATATCAATAACCACATCTGGATTATATTTTTTAGCGTAGGTTAAAGTATCACATAATATCAACCGACCTTCGGCATCCGTATTCAGGATTTCAATCGTCAAACCTGCCATACTTGTAACGACATCCCCCGGTTTATTGGCATTACCATCGGGAAGATTTTCTGATGCAGGGATCAAACCGACAATGTTCAGTGGTAATTTCATAGAAGCAGCGGCTTTAATTGCACCTAAAACACTGGCACCTCCACACATGTCATACTTCATTTCATCCATGCCCGCACCAGGTTTTAAGGAAATGCCTCCAGCATCAAAGGTCAGGCCTTTGCCAACCAGAACGACAGGCTTGCTCTCTTTATCCAGTCCTTGATAATTTAAGGCAATTAATTTGGCCGGTTCACGACTTCCTTTTGAAACAGATAGAAATGAACCCATGCCTAATTTCTGGAGTTGCGATTCTTCGAGAATTTCAACATCCAGCTTAGCCAGTTCAGCCGCCATAATTGTGGCTGTCTCTGCAAGATAAGCAGGTGTGCAAATATTTCCAGGTAAATCGGCTAAAAATTTGGTGAGCTCGATGCCCTGTGCAATCGCAATGCCTTGTTCCAGACCAGATTGTAGTGCTTCATGTGTAGTGGAATTTGAAAGTAATTCTAATGCCAGGGATGAACTGGGTTCTTTGATGCTTTTGCTTTCTTGAAACTGATAATAGGTATCATGACAAATCTCAATCAACTGACGGGCATTCCAGTCATCGCTTCGCTTTATGACACGACAATCAGTCATTAAAATAGATGCTTTAGTCAGTTTGGCAGATTTGATAGAGTTTATAGCTGCCTGAATTGCTTTTCTGTAATTTTTAGCTGTGAGTTGGTCAGCTTCACCCAAACCAACAAGTAAAACACGTTTAATTGAACTATCAGCAATATAATTCAGTAATAAGGTGTTGGCGTTTTCAGCAACAAAATCACCTCGATCCATTAACTGACTGATTATGCCATGAACTTTTTCATCAATGGCATTGATATCAGCGCTAAATGACTGATTTTGAATTAGGCCAATAATAAGGCATTCGAAATCGTTGTTTTCGAGAATAAAAGGTTCAAGGGAATATTGCATTTTTAATAAGAAATTTAACTAAAAACTAAACATTAAGTTAAATTACTATTTTAAGCAACTGTAAATTCATAAAGACAGACGCTCAACAGTCATGTTAATTTTTAAAAAACCTTGCTCTTGTTAACTAACTTAGCAACCTCCTTGAAATGATGAATCGAACTTTCATGTAAAACTCATCTCAAACGCTGTTGAAAAATACCAGAATCGATAATTTTCAGTCGTTATAAAGTATGCCCAACCTGGATTCATCACCAAGGTGGGTTAGTAGTTTAAAACCATTTCTTGATGACACTCCAGGGTAAACATCTCAAAGTCTTTAAATTGAGAATTGTTGTAAAATTAACGAGAAACTAAATTAAATTCATGAACTGGTAAAATAGGCCATTTAGAAATCGGATAGCCAGTCTATTTCTGGGCTGGTAATTGTCAATAATCTACTTTATAAAAGTCAGGTATCCAATTTGAGTAAGCAGTTTGTATTAAAGCCAAAAAAGTTAAGGTCATATAGTTTGATCAGTATTATCGACAAGATGATCGCCTATGATTTGATTAAAACTCTGCTTTCTGTTCTGTCAGTGATCGTGATTATAATCGTAAGCAGAAAATTTATTAAAGTGTTGTCACAGGTCGTTGATGGCCATATAAGCAGCGATACAGCCTTACACATTCTTGGTTTGAAAATCATTATAGCGATCGATTCATTTCTACCTGCCTCAATATTTATGGCAGTTTTGATGGTATTGGGTCGTATGTATCGCGATCAGGAAATGGCTGCAATTGCATCAGCTGGAGGTGGTGCTAAAACAATTTATAATGCTGTTTTTATTGTCATTATTCCTCTTTTGATGATTTCAACTACCTTGTCTATGGTTGCGACTCCCTGGGCAGAATCCAGTATTAGACTTTTGATACATGAAGATAAAAAATCGGCTGAACTCAGAGGCATTGCAGCTGGCCGCTTTACAGAAACCAATCATGGAAACCTTGTATTTTATACGGAGGACATTAAAAACAAGATCATGCTAAATGTGTTTGTTCAGCAAAAAACAGGCGAGAAAACCAGTATCATAGTGGCTAAACAAGGAGAAATAGAGTTTTTGCCAGGTGGACTTTACCTGATACTTAAAGAGGGTGAAAAGATTCAGGGTGTCGCAGGTGAAAAGAATTATCTCATAGAGCAATTTGATGAATATGCTGTTCGCCTAGAGAAAAAAACACATGCTTTTAATCAAAAAAGAGAAGGTATACCGACTCAGACGCTTTGGAATTCAAGTCATTTAGCCGATAAAGTTGAAATTCAAAAACGTATGGCTACTCCACTCGCTGTGTTTTTTCTGGGTTTTTTAGCAGTGCCTTTAGCAAAATTATCGCCGAGAGCTGGCGTCTATGGCAATTTGATGATTGCATTTGCTATCTATTTTATTTATGGAAATTTACAACGTTTGAGCCACAGCTGGGTGATGTCTGAGACAGTTCCATTAATCGTAGGATACTTTTGGGTTTATCTGCTGTTATTTGCTTTGGGAATCTTTTTACTTGTCCGTTTATATGGAATCCAATGGATCAGCATGTTAATCATGAAGAATCAATACTGATATGAAGGTTTTATCAATTTATATTATTAAAGAGGTCATTAAAGGATCGTTGTTGGCTCTCATATTATTGTTAACGCTTTTTAATTTGTTTACTTTCAGTGATGAATTGAAGGATATAGGGATAGGCAATTATGGCATCAAACAAATTTTGCTTTATCTCGCTTTAACTTCTCCACGAGTTATGTATGAGCTTATACCCTCTTCTGCATTGTTAGGCAGTTTATTTGTTGTGGGCTCATTTGCCAATAATAGGGAAATTGTTGCTATGCGTGCAGGGGGTTTCTCAATTTTCTGGATTATTAAAACAGTGATGTTGGCGGGTTTAATCATGGTGATTTTTGCTTTTATTATTGGTGAATTGGTTGCACCTAATACAGAGCGCATGGCTCAGATCATTAAAACTAAAGCACAAAATAATCAGGTAGTAATGCGTTCCAGAAATGGGATGTGGCTTAGAGAGAATAATCTTTTTATTAATGTTCGACAAATCAGTGAACAAGGTGAAATGTCGGAAATTTATCTTTATGAAGTGGATGAAACTGACCGTTTAAAACGGATGACTCAGGCTGAAACAGCACGTTTTAATGGAGACCGGTCCTGGATACTTGAAAAAATACGGCAATCTGAATTAAGCAGTCAAGCTGTATTTTCTGAAACGATGGAAACTAAAGACTGGAAAAGTTCAATTGATCCAGACTTGGTGAATGTGGTTGTGGTCAAGTCAGAAAACCTGTCCCTTTATGATTTGTATGTCTATATTGTTTTTTTAAAGCAGAACAATCAAAAATCTTTAAGCTATGAACTGGCATTCTGGAGTCGCTTTGTTAACCCTTTTATTACCTTTGTTATGTTAATGGTTTCAATACCCTTTGTTATCAGTATCAAAAGAGGGATGGGAACGGGGGGCCGCATGTTAACAGGCATAGTCATAGCGATGACTTTTAATATATTTGATAAACTCGCTGGCCATTTAGGTTTGGTTTACGAGTTTAATCCTTTGCTGATGGCAGTTATACCCGGTTTTATGGTGTTTTTAGCGGCTGCTTATGCCACTTCAAGAGCAAGATTTTGATAGCGAAATTACAGTCTATAATCAGAAAACCATAATTTCGCTAATGGACAGGATTTGAAACTGAAAATTATTTGACTTTAGTAAAGAAGAAATAGTTGAATTTACAGTGTAAAATCATCTCTGAACCTTCCATTTTTGTGACTTTACAGAACTCATATTTTTCTCTGCCTGGCTGAAATTGTTTTCTAATCATGCCATCTTCGATAGAGTATTTTACTTTAATGGCATTTCCGCCAGTAAAACCACTGAATCGTCTATCACTTGAAACAGATGATATAGTACCATCTTTAGAGAAGGTCCATTTATTGCTGACTTTTGTCGGTTTAATGCTTAATTTAGGCGATTCACCAGTCATATGCCATGTTCCAAGAATTTTGGAATTATCTTCCAGCTCGATAAATTTTTCTGCAGCGTTGGCAGTTAATGAAAAGCTGAATGTAAGCAAAGCTAGCGTTTTTATAATGTGATTCATGTTGAGTACCTATTGGTTCTATGGTTTGAATAGTCTAAGCATCTGGTGAATATTCATGGAAATGAGAGTATAACATACACCTTATGGCCTTAATCTGACCTTAATCAACATTTGAATCAATCTTGTATGGTTTAATTAGGTCTGGCAAGCCAGTAAGCTATAATAGTGTTATAGTATAAAACCGTATAAAAAATATTAAAAATAGAAGGGAAAAGCTTATGAGAACTATCCAATTAATCGCAGTCAGCCTTTTTTTATTTTTTTCTATTCCTGCTCATGCATTGAGTGTAGGAGAATGGGATTACAAGACAATTACAGGTGACTTGAAGCCAACGCCAGGCTGTAAGGATAAGGAAGCCGCTATCAAACAGGCATCAACGGGTTACCGATTCAGAAAATATACCGATTTACTGTGTAAAAAAATAGCATATGGCTGGAATATTTCCGAAGTACTGGATCCGGGTGAAGTCGTCTGTGAAGCCTGTGAGGGTGAGTATGAAGATCAGGAGAAATATCGTTGTTATGTCAAAAATGTTGAGCTTAAATGCAGAATTGTAAAACGGGGATGGTAACTGCATTTGTGAACTTATCAGGTAAATATTCCTTATAAAGGCTTTATATTTGAAAAAGGCAAACGAAAGTTTAGCCTTTTTCAGAGTCAGCTGGCTTTGCAGGATCAGGGAGTGTTCTGTATAAGCCTGTCTTAGAAAGATGATCGTGCCAACAACAGTTGTTTTTATCTATAATCTGCCAGATAAAGCCTAGTCCTGCAAAAAAAAATGAAAAATTTGCTGCCAAAAACCGGATAAAGGCCTGTTTCCAATTAATATTTTGACCATTAAAAGTTTTTATTTCAACCTTCCAGGTTTTCATTCCCAGAGTTTGTCCACCATGTGTCCAAAACCATCCATAATATAGGAAACAGATGAAGATTAGATAAAAAGGAAACCAGGACTGGTTTTTTTCAAAGGCTTCACCTCCGTTAAGGGGTAGAACAATCGCTATAGACAGAAGCAGTATTGCAATGAGCAGTAATAAATCATAAATTATGATCGCTATACGGCGGAGAAACCCTGTATTCGGCACCCGTTTGACTAACTGTCTGATGATTCCATATTGAATAATGCCAGTTTTTGGCCGAAGTACATGCTCATGCCGATTAAAAAGCAGAACATCAACAGAGCAAAGATAAACGGCGGGTTATGCAACATCAAAATACCTAAATCAGTAATAAACAGACTGGCCAGCAACGGCTGATCTAGTAAACAATCAATTATCTTTTTTAACATATATGACCCCAAATACCCTGTAAATATCAATCTTGGTAAAACGCGGCTTCAATTTAAATTACCACGTTTTTTCTAGAATCTAATTCTACTATATTTAGTGGGCTTAAGTAAAAAAAAGCAGGGCCTTGGGTTTAAATACAGCTAAATGGTATCATGTTAGCTAAAAAAGAATAAAGGAAACTACCATTATAAAATTTATAAAAAAAATTTTAGGAAAATCTTCAAATAGTTCGGAACCCGACGAGGATACTATTTCCTTTGAACAGGATTTCCCTAGAATTTACAGCCGTTCAGAGCATTCGATTTCCAGAGCTCAAATCAGTGATAATGCTTTAAAGGTTTTGTACCGTTTAAAAAATACGGGCTATGATGCTTATCTGGTTGGAGGTTGTGTCAGGGATTTATTACTTGGTTACGAGCCAAAAGATTTTGATGTTGTTACCAATGCCAGCCCGGAACAGGTAAAAAAGGTATTTCGAAATTGTCGTTTAATCGGACGGCGCTTCAGGCTGGCTCATGTCCATTTTGGACGCGAAATTATTGAAGTTGCAACGTTTAGGGGGGCTGCTGATCCTGATCAGAATATCTTGCATGAAGACGGGCGTTTAATCAGTGATAATGTTTTTGGCAAAATAGAAGAAGATGTTTGGCGGAGAGATTTTTCAATCAATGCGCTCTACTATAATATCCAGGATTTTTCAGTCATAGATTATATTGGTGGAATGGAAGATCATTCTGCTGGTTTGTTAAAATTGATAGGTGAGGCTGAAACGCGCTATCGTGAAGATCCCGTGCGGATGTTAAGAGCCGTTCGCTTTGCAGTAAAACTGGGTTTTAAAATCGATGGGGATACAGAAAAACCGTTAAATAATTCAGCGCATCTTTTAGAGAGTATTCCTGGAGCGAGGTTGTATGATGAAGTTTTGAAACTTTTTCATGCAGGTAAAGGATTACAAACCTTTGAGATGTTAAGACATTATGGCTTGTTCGCGATATTATTTCCTGATATTGATCACTTACTCAATCAGGAAAAAGAAAATTTTCCTAATTTATTTATAGCTAAGGCATTAGAGAATTCTGATCGTAGAATTTCGGATGGAAAATCAGTGACGCCCTATTTTCTATTTTCGGTATTGTTATGGGAATCCGTTCAAGTACAGTTTCAAAAAGAGCAACAACAAGAAACTCCGGATTCACTTGCATTCCAAACTGCCTGTAGTCGGGTGATTTCCAAACAGGTCAAAACTATTTCCATGCCTAAACGGGTAACCCAGGCGATGCGCGATGTCTGGTTTATGCAACCCAGATTCAATTTCAGAACAGGAAGTCGTCCATTCAAATTATTGGCTCAACCTCGTTTTAGAGCAGCGTATGATTTTCTTTTGCTTAGAGCTGAAACCGGCGATGCAGAAGAGGAGTTAGCCAATTGGTGGACAAAATTTCAGTTTGCAACAGAAGCTGAACAAAGAAGAATGACGCGCCCGAAAAAGAAGAATAAAAATAAAAAAACAAGTCGTACTAAAAATAACAATCAATCTAACTACGAAGCTTATATAGGGTTAGGTAGCAATCTGGATAATCCTGTAAACCAGATTAAATTAGCCAGAAATGCTTTAAAGCAGCGTAAAGAAATTCAGGAGCTGGGGTTTTCCAGCTTATATAGCAGCCCCCCCATGGGACCCGTGGATCAACCGGATTATGTCAATGCAGTGATGCGAATTAAAACCAATATTACTGCTCAGTCATTATTAAAACTACTGCAATCTATAGAAAATGATCAGGGTAGAGTCAGAACTGATGAACGTTGGACTGCGAGAACTCTGGATCTTGATTTGTTGCTTTATGCTGACCAGCAGATTAATTCTTCTGATTTGACAATTCCTCATATGGGTATGATAGAACGAGCATTTGTGATGCATCCACTCAATGAGATTGCACCTGATAGTTTAACGATTCCAGGTTTGGGACCTATGTCCGATCTCATGAATCAATGTCCTTTAAATGGCTTGGAGAAAATCGATTCATGAGCCAGACAGAGCAAGCCTTATCTATTTTGGATTTGTTTGCAATGAAGCAACAAGGCGAAAAAATTTCCTGTTTAACGGTTTATGATGCCAGTTTTAGTCAGATTATAGATCAGATAGGAATAGACGTGATGCTGGTGGGAGATTCCCTGGGCATGGTTGTTCAAGGCCATAGCTCCACTATTCCAGTCACCATTGAACAGATGGTTTATCATACGTTGAATGTGAGTCGCACCAGGAAAAGAGCGTTTCTAATTGCAGATTTACCGTTTCTGACTTATTGCAATGCAGAAACGGCCATTAAACATGCGGCAAAACTGATGCAGGAGTCTCAAGCGCAAATGGTTAAACTGGAGGGCGCTCACATTGAAACCATTCGTCAACTGGTTCGTTTTGGTGTTCCTGTTTGTGGACATTTGGGTTTATTGCCGCAATCTATCAATCAACTTGGGCGATACAAAGTTCAAGGAAAACAGGCGCAAGATGCCGCGATCCTGTTGCATCAGGCGGAACAAATGCAAGAGGCTGGAATCAGTCTGTTAGTATTAGAATGTGTGCCTGCAGAATTGGCTTCAAAAATTAGCCATCAACTGGATATACCAGTCATTGGTATTGGTGCCGGTATTGATTGTGATGGTCAGGTACTGGTTCTTTATGACATGTTAGGAATCAGCAGCCATTTGCCACGTTTCTGCAAGAACTTTTTAGAGGATGCTGAAAGTATCAGGCAGGCAATTCTCGATTATCATACCGCTGTTAAAGAAACAGCCTTTCCTTCATTGGAACAGAGTTATTAGATTCTGATCAAAATGTAATTCTTAATCAAATGCTTTTCAATCGTATCAGTTGAAGCTGCTTTTCAGAAAGCTATTTAAGTTTAAACTGTTGTGATTGAAAAAAATATGACATATATCTTTGAATAAATAAATTTTTTAAACGGCTGTCAGCTTGAGAAAATCTTGGGCTGGTAGTTGCCTTTATTCCAGATTCCCCAGGTTTATAAATAAGTATCATGCGCAGTATTTCTACTATCGAGTCTGTTAGACAAAACGTTAAACAATGGCAATTTGAAAATAACAGCATTGCTTTTGTTCCCACTATGGGAAATTTGCATCAGGGTCATTTGCAATTGGTTAAGATAGCTAGAGCAAAAGCAGATAAGGTTGTGGTCAGTATTTTTGTCAACCCGACTCAATTTTCAGCCAACGAAGATTTTGCCAGTTATCCTCGAACCTTGGAAGCAGACCAAAGAAAATTGCGGTCAGAAGGTTGTGATCTGTTATTTATTCCTGAAGCGGGTGAAATGTATCCCGAAGGCTCCCATACCCGTGTGATGGTTGATGAATTAAGTTATGATTTATGTGGTGCCAGTCGGCCTGGCCATTTTTCTGGTGTTGCTACGGTTGTTTGTAAATTATTTAATATTGTTCAGCCAGATTTTGCAGTATTTGGTCAAAAAGATTACCAGCAATTGTTGATAATCAGGCAGATGGTGATAGACCTGAACCTTGACTTGTCAATTGTTGATGTTGAAACACAACGTGAAAAAGATGGGCTGGCCTTGAGTTCACGAAATATTTATTTATCTGAACAGCAACGTCAGCTAGCCCCATTGTTATATCAAAGTCTCAATCAGGCAAAACAGGAAATAATGATGGGAGAATGTGATTTTTCAGCGTTGGAAGACAAATATAGAACTCAATTGGAACAGTGTGGTTTTAAGGTTGATTATTTTGCTGTTTATCAGCAGTATAGATTTAAAAAGGCGGAAAAACGGGATAAATCACTGGTAATATTGGTTGCGGCAAAATTAGATTCGACCCGCTTAATCGATAATTTGTGTTTCTGTCGATAAGACTCTGTGCAACCTCAAACTCGCGGATTTGCTTGAAAGTTATGCATAAACCGTAGGCAGAGTCTCAGACAGAAAAAGAGTCAGACCAGCGTAAAAAATGAATCTGTAATATATTCAGTAGATAAATGATGGAGAAATCCTATATGTCGGCTGTAACAAAACCAGTAATCAGTGTAGAAAATTATCTAAAAAGGGAGTTAAAAAATGAGATTAAACATGACCATCAATTAATTCATGTTTATGCAATAGCGGGAACCAGTGCTAATCATGATCGTATTTTGGCAATGTTTATGCTGAGTTTAGAAATCAATTAATGAAGCACCTCTGTGAACCTTTTGGTTCTGTTATGAAAATCAATACAGGGGAAAACTTTTTTTATCCTGATGTATTAGTTGAATGTCAATTTGATGAGTCAGAGCCTTATTTTACTGATAGTCCATTGATTATTGTTGAGGTGTTATCAAAATCAACCAGAAAAAAGGATGAAACAACCAAATTAATGTCTTACCTCAATATTCCAAGTTTGCAGCAATATGCCATGATAGAGCAAGACTTTGTGGATATTGAAGCATTAAGTAGAAAAGATAATGGGTTACAAAAACACTATTTTTTAGGTGATGAAGTCCGCTTTGATTCAATCGACTTAACTTTATCGGTAGAAAAATCTATCACCGAATTAACAGCGAAGATATGATTGAATTCTTAGAAACCAATCACGAGCAATAGTCGTTTTTTTATTGAATAGATGTTTGCTTTCACTGTATCGTCTCTCAAACAGTTAATGCTCGGGTGATATTACAATGTTTTGTGTTTTGCTGTGTATCAGCCGTTTTGAAGTTGGATTTTTTGTTCAGCCAAGCAGAGTTGCTGTCTGATAAAATCTACAATATCCTGCATGACGGAGGTCGTATTTTGATAAGGAATGGATAATGCGCCTAACAGGGATGAATGATCCAGTCCGTTATAAATTTTCGGATAAACCTGACCGTTGCTGGATTGAATTTTGGCACTCAAATTTTCAATGTTATGTGGATAAACTGTAGTATCCTGATTGCCATATAGCAGTAAAAGCGGAGGCTCATCTCCATCTACGAAGTTGATCGGTTGTGATTCTGGATATTTGTCTTCAGGCCCAAATACTTCT
>SPJK01004302.1_pt1 | contig 23151 bp, 22 predicted proteins | sample 3741771 | NCBI WGS metagenome assembly SPJK01 (sample SAMN10925997, study PRJNA522277) | cold seep metagenome | isolation source: Elba SIP-enriched marine methane seep metagenome, extraction at timepoint T2 | place: Italy: coast of Elba, Mediterranean Sea
CATCACGCAGATCCCCGACGTCCGAGCCCGCGATCTGGAGGATCCGGGACCCCGAGTAATCAATGATCTCGTGCGCCGGGGTCGTGACGGGAACGGGGTCGTATTCATTGTCCGTCGCGTATCGAACCGGGTCGAACTCTGCGATCTTGATCGGCTTGTGCACAATCGGTGCGTGCCCGGTGCTCGTTGTTGGGAAGAACCCGATCCGACCCTCGCGGGATACCTCGACATCGAGTGATACACGCTCGTACCCTGATTGCGCATCGCCGCGGAGGACCTCAAGGGTCAAGGGCTTGCCCGCGTTCTGTTGGACAACGGTAATCCCCTCATCGATATTGGGATACTCGACGTCCCCAACGCGTGCGAAGATGTCGCCGGGCATCAGCCCTTGCTTCGTATCTTCCGGAGACGCGTAGGGGTTGACCATCATGACGCCGTGCAATCCGAGTACGTGCTCGATCCCGCCAAGCCCATCTTCTACCGCGATCGCGCCGGTTTGGATCGCATGGACAGGTTGGATCTCCGACTCTTGCGTTTCCCCGTCCTCACGCGTAAGCGTTATCGTGAACGCGCCCCCCCCCGACGCTTCCGCAGCATCGATCAGATCGAGCGGGGAGATCGCGGGTTGATCACCAACGCGGGTGATCGTGTCGCCCGCACGCAGCCCCGTAATCCCGGCACTCTGGGCAAACATCCGGACCTGACGCTCATCGTCTTCTGATAGTGCGGCTCGGGCCTGCGTCGACAACGGGGCGTTCACCTGAATCCCCAGCAACCCCGTCATCGGGTCTTTGACCGGCGTCGTCTCGAACTCGATCGGCCCTTCAACCCCGGCGCGTTCCACGATAATCGAGACAGGCTTCCCTTTCCGCGCCATCGCGATCTCGGGGAGAATGTGCTCGAAGGAGTACATCTTCTTCCCATTGATCTCCGTGACGCGATCGCCACGCTGCAATCCGACACCTACGTCATCCCGGTTGACCGGGGTCGCGATCGCGGCAGGGCCGTCGGGTGCAATCTCCCCGAGCTGGGCGGGGAACACCTTGAGGCCCGCGTTGAAGACGATCACAAACAAGATCGCCGCGGAGATGACGTTCATGATGACACCGGCGCTGATCACGACCATGCGCTTGAGGACGGAACAGTTCTGATACGAATCGGGCTCATCGGAGACCGCGTCGGGGTTGAGATCTTCCTGACCGAGCATCTTCACATACCCACCGAGCGGGAGCCACGAGAGTCGGTACTCCGTCGGGCTCACCTCTTTGTGGAGTGCCTGTGTTTCCTCAGCGTTCAATCCGTAGGCTCGCTTGAGATACTCCGGCTCACTCGAGCCCAATCGGAACCCCATCCCCTTGCGGTACGAGCATGCGACCTGACCGAACCCGATCGAGAACGCGAGCACGCGGATCCCCGCCCATTTCGCTGCGAGGAAGTGCCCGAGCTCGTGGATGAACACGATCAGCCCAAACCCGAGGGCGATCACGAGGAAGTTGGCAAAGGTCCCAAGCGGGCCCGGCAGATCAAACATACATCACTCCTGGGCAGGTCCCTGCCCGATCATTCGTCCTGATACGGAGTCTATCGGTCCATACGCCGTCGGCGCTGGGGAGGATCGAGAAGAAAGAACACGCCCCGGGGTCGCGGGGCGTGTCTCTGGAGAGAGAGAATCTTGGAGTCTCATCTCAAATGGCGATATGTCACAGATTCAGGGGATTGAATCAGTACTTGACCGAGCATCCGTACGCCTTGGTTGTGGACTTGGACACGGTTTCCCCTGCCAGTACTTGCTGGAGCGCGTTGCGGACATAGTTGACCTCGCCCGGCTTGGATGCCTTGGAGTCATTATCAATCGCGCCGTGGTAACGCAGGACACCTTCCGCATCGATGATGTACATCTCTGGGGTGCGCTTCGCGTTGTACGACTTACCGACCTTGCCCGACTCGTCGAGAAGGATCGGGGTGTTGATGCCCCACGCGTCAGCCGCACGCTTGTTGCGGTCAATACCGGTGCTTGCATGTCCCGCACGCGCCGAGTTGATGCGCAGCCAAACAACCGGCTGATCCTTCATCTCATTCTGGATCGCGAGCATGGTGCCCGTGTCGTCGCGGTAGTGCTTCTTCACGAATGGGCAATCCGGGGAGAACCACTCGAGCACAACGGTTTTCCCTTCCGCGGTGTAATCCGAGAGGGTGTGCTTTTCGCCGTGGATATCGGTGAGGGTAAAGTTTGGCGCCTTCGCACCAACCTCAATAGGGCCGGCGGCTTCGAGCGCCCCCGCCCCCATCATGGTGCCGGTGATTGCAGCGCTGAGTGCGAAAAGAGCAGAACGTGACTTGGTAAGCTTGATCATGGTGTGATCTCCTTGTGTGTTGTGTTTCAGGGGGCCCTCTCGTCGATGTCGTAGAACATCTCCCCTTGGGGTGTTTGAACTCGAACGCGTCCTGAAAGACGCAGATCCTCAGTTTCTGAGAAGTAAATCTCGATCCGGTTACCTTCCGAGGCACCGTCCTTGATGAGGTCTTTGATATCCGTGCATTCGGTATCCGGATAGAACTCGATGCGGGTTGCGTCGCGAAACACCATCGCCGCAGCACCCTTGATCCATTGCAGACGTACGGCCGGGTCGGACGGGGAGAAGACCTGGGGTCGCTTCTCGTAAGTCTTTTCGATCACTCGCGCGGATTCCGATGGGGTCTCGGTCTTGTCTTTGGGGACAATCGCGAACGTGGTGACGTCCGAGGCACTCCCCGGGAGACACATGTCCTTACAGACAAGGAAGTTGGACTCAATATTGATCGTCACACCTGCGGGCTGGGCATCGTCCTTGACCATGAACGGGTACAGGACGGTGACCGTCCCCTCGTACGTGTGATCGAGGATGTCTCCCTCTTGGAGGTATCGGATCGGGGTCGGCCAAATGGGGTCTTTGAACTCGATCGACGCGGGCGCGTCGATCTCGAAATCGATCCCATACCCGGTATCCGAGATCCCGGGCCAATAGGTGTGCCACTTATCCGCTGCGATGATGTCGATCGCGAGGAATCCCCTTGATCCGGGGTGGATCGTGGTCATCGAGGTCTTCGCACTGATCGAGAGGTGTTCTGCTCCCATGTTGGGTTGCGCCTGGGTTGAAGAGACCATCCCCACGATGGTGAGGGCAAAGGTCAGGTTCTGGAGGGGAACGAATGGCATATGCGTAGGCCTCCAAAGCATCAGCAATGGCGAGATCGCGCTCGGCGCGTCGATACAAACCCGCAGGCAGGGTTCAAGGAGATGAACGCCCGTCTGTGTATACTTATTGACCAAATGAGGAAAAAGATGCACACATCACGCCGAATCCCGATTTCGACCCGATCCGCCCTGCTCATTTTGGGGATGCTGACGCTCACGATGGGCGGGTGCCTCAAATCCAATATTTCAGACAAGAAGATCCAGTACATCGATCTTGCGCGAGCGGTCAATCTCTTCGAGCAACAACAGGAGGAAAACGATACCGCCCTGTTCATCGATGCCCGCAAGCCCGAGCGGTTCGCGGAGGGGCACATCCCCGGGGCACGGAACATGCGAACGCCCGATGTTGATCTGCGTTACGGCACCGACCCGGCGCTGGAACGCTACAAGAACCTCATCGTGTACGGCGAGAACCCAGGAACCGCTACAGTCAACGCGATGGCTAAGCGTCTGATCGAGGTTGGGTACAATGGGTTCGTGAAGAAGCGCGTCAAAGTCTTCCCCGGCGGATGGGAAGAATGGGAGATCACGGGTCTCCCAGTCGAGTCCGACACCCCCAAGAAGAGTGAAGGCGACGAATGAGTTCCACCCCGTCCGAGTTCAAGATGCCCAACTCCCCCACCGTTGACGCGATCATGGTGGATCGACGCGCCAAGTCCTTCACGACCCGTTCGATCAAGAAGGACTCGAAAATGGCTGCGCTGGAGATGGCGATCTCGATGATCGACCTGACAACGCTCGAGGGTTCGGACTCGCCGGAGAAGGTGCGGAGTCTGTGCGTTAAGGCGACGCGCCCGTGGGAACGCGACGAGGAAGTCCTGGGGCGCCGGATCGGACATGTCGCAGCCGTGTGCGTGTACCCCTCGATGGTGCCGTACGCGAAGGAGCACCTCGCGGGATCAGGCGTCAATGTCGCGTCTGTCGCGACGGGGTTCCCCTCGGGGCAGTACCCGCTGGATATCCGCGTGCGTGATGTGGAACAAGCCGTCGCGGATGGCGCGGACGAAATCGACATGGTGATCAATCGCGGCGCGTTCCTCTCGGGGAAGTACGACATCGTTGCGCAAGAGATCAGCGCGGTGGTCGAAGCGTGCGGGCCGGCGCATCTCAAGGTGATCCTTGAGACGGGTGAGCTTGCGACATACGACCAGGTGCGCCGCGCCTCGGATATCGCGATCGCGTGTATCCGTGAGGGCGATTTCATCAAAACCTCCACGGGCAAGGTGTCGCCCGCGGCGACGATGCCGGTGACGCTCGTGATGCTCGAAGCGATCCGCGATGTGTACAAGCAAACCGGGAAGAAGATCGGGATGAAACCCGCCGGCGGGATCCGCACGGGCAAGCAGTCCTGGCACTACCTGTGCATGCTCAATGAAACCCTCGGCGAGGGTTGGCTGAGCCCGGACTGGTTCCGGTTCGGCGCGAGCTCGTTGCTCAACGATGTCCTCCGCAGCATGCAGAAGCTCGCAACGGGTGAGTACGCGGCCGGGTATGACTTCTCGGATGCGTGAGGCATGAAGCGGTCATACGCCCGATTGCTCGTTTCGATCGTTGCAGGTTGGTTCGTCAGCCAGATGATTGCATATGGCTGCTGGTGGAGGACTGGACAAGTCCAGTTCAATACCGACTCAGAATACTGGATCGTCAAGCACCAGACCAATACTGGCTTTCTGTGGGAAGGCAACCGGTTCGGCTGCTCCGCTTGGGTTGGTACAGAATCATTGAGCGAGCCAGATGTGATCTCAGATGACACTTTGAACGCACGGATCCACCACATGTACTACAGCGGGGCGCGTTATGGGTGGCCATTCCGCTGCGTTGGGACATCAAGTCGATCTAAACAAACCAATACAAAATCTAGCGACAAGTGGACTATGGGCCAGGAACAAATCAACACTCCTGAGCCAACTTGGTACTTCCATGGCATACCAACCGGCATGAGTAACCGGTACTTGTCCACCATACCGATACAAGTTCTTCCGCTCGGCATGGCCGCAAATTTCTTGCTTTTTAGCGCATTGATTTTCGGATCACTCTGGCTTGCTCATGCCGTCTTTCTTGAACAAAGAAGGCGTCGTGGGATCTGTGCAGAGTGTAAGTACCCACTGAATGATCTTGAGCAATGCCCAGAATGCGGCACTCAGCGCGCGTGATCACGCGGCCTGCTGGAACTTATTGCCGTAGCGTTCGTCGTATCGGGCGCGGGTATCCGGGTCCTTGAGGACGGAGTAGGCCTTGTTCAGTTCGTCGAACTTCTGAGCCGCTTCAGGGGAGTCGTTGACATCGGGATGCCATGTTCGGCACGCGACCCGATAAGCGGACTTGATCTCTTCTTGGTTCGCGCAATGGATGACCCCGAGCATCGCGTAGAGGTCGGGGGCTTCCACTTCGACCATCGCGGCCGTCCCCGGCTTTGAGGACATACCGAGCTGACCCTGCACGGCGAGTCGGAGGATCGCGTCACGGACGGCTTGGTCGAGTTTGACGAACTCGACGCCGACCTCAGATCGACGCGCGAACTTGGACCCGTTGCGGACCCACTTCACGGTGCCTTGCACCTCGACGGTGTGATGATCGTCCGAGAATGTGTACGAGAGCACATCCCCGACTTCGGGGAGTTCGCCCTTGGTGACGAGCATCCGCATTCCCGACCCGGTGATGTCCGCGACCTTGCCCTGCGAACACGCGAGCTTTTTCGTTTTGATCCTCGATTCCGTGCGATGGATGTACTCGCAAGACTCGGAAGATGCAGACACGTCGTTGGGATTTGGCTCGGATTGGGTCATACCTTGTGAAACGGCCAGAAACCGGTGTGACTTTGCGGAAATTCCCCTATCGGTGTGATTCGGGGTTTGCGAAAACCGGCTGAGTACGTCCGGGACGTTAGAATAGGACATGACGACTGTTTCTGGGACACAACACGAGCAGCACGCAGGATCTGAAGGCATGAACCAGAACACAACCCAACCTGCTCGGCTGGATCTTCGTGGCGCGAGCGGCGGCGGTCTCTTCGAGTACGCTCCGGCGCCCGAGTCCGTGCGCCCCGAGATCGCTGATCAGTACGGGTTGTTCATCGATGGCGCGTTTGTGGAACCCGAAGGCGGTTCACGATTCGCGAGCATCAACCCCGCGACGGAGGACACCCTTTCGATGATTGCCCAGGCGTCCGCAACGGATGTCGATCGGGCGGTGCGGGCAGCACGCGAGGCACTCCCCGCTTGGGCGGGTCTCTCGGGCAAGGATCGCGGGAAGTACCTGTACCGGATCGCGCGTCGGATGCAGGAACGGGCGAGGGAGTTGTCCGTCCTCGAGACGCTCGACGGCGGGAAGCCGATCAAAGAATCGCGGGATGTGGATGTGCCGCTCGCGTGTGCGCATTTCTTCTACCACGCGGGTTGGGCGGACAAGCTCCGGTTCGCGCTCCCGGGTCGTGACCCCAAGCCCGTCGGGGTGTGCGGGCAGATCATTCCCTGGAACTTCCCGTTGTTGATGCTCGCGTGGAAGATCGCGCCGGCGCTTGCGTGCGGGAATACGGTGGTTCTCAAACCCGCGGAAACGACATCGCTCACAGCGCTGCGGTTCGCGGAGATTTGCGCCGAGATCGGATTGCCCAAGGGTGTCGTGAACATCGTCACGGGCGCGGGCGAAACGGGCAAAGCGATCGTCGAGCACAACGACATCAACAAGATCGCGTTCACCGGCTCAACCCAAGTCGGGAAGATGATCGCCAAGTCCGTCGCATCGACGGATAAGAAGCTCACGCTCGAGCTGGGCGGGAAGAGCGCGAACATCATCTTCGAGGACGCGTCGCTCGATCAGGCGATCGAGGGGATCATCGAGGGGATCTACTTCAATCAGGGTCACGTGTGCTGCGCTGGGTCGCGTCTGTTCGTGCAGGAATCGATCCTCGATACGGTGATCGACAAGCTCCGTGATCGGATGGGGTCGCTGCGTGTTGGTGACCCGATGGACAAGAACACGGATGTCGGCGCGATCAACTCGAAGGAGCAGCTCGCGACGATCAACAAGTATCTGTCGCTCGGCAATGAAGAGGGTGCCGTGCGTCATGATGTGTGCGGATCGGCGCTCCCCGAGAAGGGGTACTGGTGCAAGCCGTGCTTCTACTCCGGGGTGCAGCCGAGCCACACGATTGCGCGGGAAGAGATCTTTGGTCCGGTGCTCGCGGTGATGAGCTTCCGCACACCCGACGAAGCGATCTCGCGTGCGAACAACTCGCCGTACGGTTTGGCAGCGGGTGTGTGGACGGACAAGGGATCGAAGATTTTCGATGTCGCACGCCGTCTGGACGCGGGCGTGGTGTGGTTGAACACCTACAACAAGTTCGACCCGACGAGCCCGTTCGGCGGGTATAAGGAGTCCGGTTTCGGACGCGAGGGTGGGCGGCACGGGCTGATGGCCTATTGCCAGTGAGAAATGGATTGAGTTCGCCGAGGGATCGGCAGGAGAATCGATATGGCAACTGACCCTGGAATCCACAGCTTTGACATCCGTGACCTCACACCCGAGGACCAGCATTGGGTGCAGCGTGTGCTCGTGCAGTACTGGGGCTCAACGGTGCAGATCACCCGCGGCAAGAAGTATCAGGCGGATGAGCTCCCCGGGCTCGTAGCGCAGCGTGACGGGTCCGAAGTGGGTCTCCTGACGTACAACATCGAGGGCGATGAATGCGAGATCATCACGCACAACTCGATGGCTGGGCACGGCGGGATCGGTTCGTGCCTGCTCGATGAGGTGCGGAACAAGGCGCGAGAATCCGGGTGCAAGCGTCTCTGGTTGATTACGACGAATGACAACACCCCTGCGCTGCGTTTTTACCAGCGCCGTGACTTCGACATCGTCGCGTTCCATCGCGGCGCGGTCACGGATGCACGTAAGCTCAAGCCTGAGATCCCGAACATCGGGTTCGACGGGATCGCGATCAAGCACGAGATCGAGATGGAGTACCCGTTGTGAGTGAGCGCTTGCCGATCATCAAAACGTACAAGCTTGCGATCGGTGGGAAGTTCCCACGGACGGAGTCAGGACGCTCAACGAGCATCCACGACGCGTCGCAGAACCTCGTGGCGCACGTCTGCAGAGCATCACGCAAGGACGTGCGTGACGCGGTGGGCGCAGCACACTCTGCGCAGCCCGGGTGGGGCAACGCGACGGCGTTCTTGCGCTCGCAGGTGTTGTACCGACTCGCGGAGATGATGGAAGGCAAACGCGACGAGCTCGCCAAGGCGATCGGGAATGATGGTCAGCGAGAGGTGAACACCTCAATCGATCGCGTCGTGCATTACGCAGGGTGGTGCGACAAGTACGCACAGGTCATGGGCGGGAGCAATCCCGTCGCGGGCCCGTACCACGATTTCACCGTGCCGTTCCCCGTTGGGGTCGTCGGCGTGATCGCGCCCGATGATGCGCCGTTGCTTGGATTCGTGAGTCTGATCGCGCCCGTGATCGCGATGGGGAACGCGTGCGTGGCGCTCGCGTCAGAGACCAACCCTGTCCCGGCGCTCATCCTCGCGGAAGCGATCGCGACAAGCGACCTGCCCGGCGGGATCGTCAACACCCTTTCCGGGTTCCGCGACGAGCTTGTCGAGCATTTCAGTACCCATCGTGAGATCGATGCGATCCACGCGGCGGGCATTGCCGACGAGCACCGCACGATGCTGCGGACGGGGAGTGCGGACAACCTGAAGCGCGTCCACGTGCACCGCACAGTTGATTTCTTCGATGATCACGCGTGCGAATCGCCCGCGTGGATCGATCCGTTCGTTGAGTTCAAGACGATCTGGCACCCCAGTGCCGTCTGATTGAATACTCGATTACTGCGCCAGCTTTGCCGGCCCGGTCTTGAGCGATTCGTCCATAACGAGGCGGGGTTGTTCTCGGTTCGCCGATTCGCTCCATTCGATCTCGAGTGACCCGTTGAAGAGCTTGGCAATGGCCTGCAACTGACGCTCGATCGAATCGCGGGCCTGCTTCTCGTATCGTTCGTCGTTCTTCTCGAAGAGCTCCGCGGCTTGCTGCTGCGCAGTTTTCATGAGTTCGTTCTGACGCTCGGCGTTCATGTTAATCACATCGACAAGCCCGAGCACGCGTCCCTGTTGAATGTCGTAGGGCTCGACGTCCATGAGGCGCAGCGATCCGATGATCGGGGGGAGAGTGATGCGGAAGTGCCCGTTGCCCATATCGACGACGTTGCGATCGTCGAGCGCTCCGAGTTCAACAGCGTATTGCTTCTCGAACTGGAAGATCATCGCGATCTTGGCTTGCGACAACAAGATCGGGGGCAACCAGTTGAATCCCTTGGTGGCGGTAGCGATCTCCTTCGCGTGCACCTCGAGACCGACGAGCTTACCCACAGCACGAACGCGCTCGGTCAGCATCCGTAGGTTGATGGTGTCGATGCCCCCGCCCTTGCGGCCTTTCTTAAGGACCGTGACGAAGTAGAAGACGAAGCCCGCGCCGATGATGGCAGCGAACGTCACGACGAGTGCGATAAGGAGAAAATCAGTCACACCCCATTATTGGCGGGGGTCATGATGGCATTTCATCAATCGAGATGCGGTATGCAAAAATAGGGTTTTACGCGTTCTAGGCGTCGTTATTCTCGGGTAGCGCCACCTCGAACGAGCGGATCAGGAAGTGCCCGCCGACAGAGAGGAGGATCCCGAAGACGAGCCCGCCGACGATGAAGGAGAGCATCCGCACGATGCTCATCTCGCCGTTCGCGTCCGTGATGGTTGGGAACCCGGAGCGCTGGAAGTAGATCCCCGCTGCGAGCACGGGGATCACGAACGGGAGCGAACGCATGAGCATTCCCCACGAACGCGCATCTCTTCGATAGACGTCGAGGACTGCGATGACGGAGAGTGCTCCGATCATCGCGAGATGGAGCATCAGGGTGCGATTGACCCAGGGTTGGATCGTGGGATGGTTACTCCCCACGACGTTGCGTGCGTCGACATGGATCCCGAACACGGATGCGACGAGAATCGTTCCGATGAAGCAGAGCAGCGCGAGGGGGAAGGCGCCATCGACCCTGACCTTGCCGATCGCGACGAGGAGGGTCATGAGTGAGCCGAGCAGAACCATGAGCTCGAACCCGAACAAGCCCCATGCGAACCCGCCAAACTTCCCGAAACTCATGAAGATCCAGGGGAGAGTCGAGCCCGCCGCGACGATGCAGATCACCGCTGTGATCATCCGAAAGAGTGCGGGTGTTGGGTTGCTCATCGGGTCATGCTCCGTAACGGGGATGGGTGGTACGCGTCGATCCCATGGGAGGATCGGACGGATCCCAAGGTCCCTACACGATAATCGCGGGAGTTCATGGTTTCCACTCGTGCATCTCGGCGCAGTTCCTGCGCACTCGATGGGGTTCATGCGCGATGAATCGGCATGGTTTGCGGGATCGACGCAACGTGATTGAAATCGGGTGACCCGGGTCCAGTTCCCCCCAAAGTTCTTCCGATACAGAGGTTTGGAGCGGTGCGCGTACGCGCACCCGAGATCGGGACGGAACCCGGTCACCAGATCGCAAGGAGCGAACCTATGGGCGGCATCACCACTGGCGTCGGCATCTTCTCAGGCATTGACTCGGCATCGTTGATCGATCAGTTGATCTCGGTCCAGTCGCGTCCGCTTGTCCTTGCGCAATCGCGCGTCATCACGCTCAATCAGCAGCAGGCTGCGTACTTGGATATCAACTCGCGCCTCAGTGCGTTCAAAACCGCAGCGGCCTCGTTCCGCGTGAACAACGTCTTTGACGCGAGCAACGCAACGTCGAGCGATGACTCGGTCATTACCGCGTCCGCGGGCAGTAATGCCGTTCCCGGGAGTTACAACTTCTTTGTCGATCGGCTCGTCTCGTCGCAGCAGCTGCTCACACGCGGGTTTGCGGATTCGGATACCTCGGCGATCGGGATCGATTCGTTGACGTTCGAGTCTCCCGCTGCTCGGGTGGACTCGGATACGGCGCTGGCGGACCTCAACAGCGGCCAGGGTATCAATCGCGGCGTGCTCTCCATCACCAGCACATCCGGCACCACGAGCGAGGTCGATCTCTCACGCGCCGCGACGGTTTCAGACGTGCTCGATGCGCTCAATGCTGTCAGCGGTATCAACGCGTACGTCGACAACGACAAGTTCGTCATCGAGGGCGTCGATGCGATCAGCGAGGTCTCCGGGTCCGATGTCCTGAGCTCGCTCGGTCTCGACGGCACGATCGACGGCGGCACGGACACCCTGACTGGATCAAGCGTCTACTCGATCACGGGTACGACTTCGCTCGGTTCACTCAACGACGGGCGGGGCGTGGAGACGCGCGATGCCTCGGGTGAAGGGGTGTACGACTTCACGATCACGATCGATGGCGTCGAGGCGCAGGTCCGTATCGGTGAGATTGAAGAGAATGTCGATGACGGCGAGGGCGGCACAACCCTCGAAGTCACAGATGGCGCTGTTTCGACGATCGAGGGCGTGATCGATCGGATCAATGACGCGCTCAGCGATGCGGGGGTCACGGACGTAACCGCATCGATCAACACGAGCACCGGCGGGATCGACATCGCAGACACGCAAGGGCGTCAGATCGTGATCGAGAACGGCACGTCCGGCACACGCGAGTACTCGACCGCGTCCGATCTCGGGATCGAGGGCACGTTCAACGGCGGTGCCGTGACCGGCGAGCGGATCTTTGCTGGTCTCAACACAAGACTCGTCACGTCGATCAACGGCGGGAACGGACTCGACGGCACGGACGGGCTGCTCGATATCACCACGAGCGATGGGCAGACCTTTACGGACATCGACTTGTCAGGGTTGAGCGATGTCAACGACATCATTAACACGATCAACAGTGCAACCAGCGGTGCGGTGACGGTCTCTGTGAACACGCAAGGCACGGGGCTCAAGATCGTCGATAACACCGGTGGCGGTGGCACCTTCACCGTCGCGGGGACCGGCGGAGCGGACGTCGCGGAGGCGCTCGGGATCAGCGGATCTACGTCAACGAGCAACACGATCACCGGCAACAGCCTGCAGCAGTCCTACATCTCCAACTCCACTCTCGTCGATGATCTCAACAACGGTAACGGGATCGGCACGGGTGAGATCCTCATCACGGACTCGTACGGGAACACCGCGACGATCGAGATCGACAACTCGATCAAAACGGTCGGCGACCTGCTCAACGAGATCAATCGCAACTCATCGATCAGCATCCAGGCAAGCATCAACGACAACGGCGACGGGATCAAGCTCTCCGAGGTTGTCGACGGCACAGAGGGAACCGGGAACATCCGTATCGAGGATGTCGAGGGGCGCGTGGCGGAACTGCTCGGGATCGACGGCGAGTCCGCGGGGACCGGCGCGGACAACTTCATCGCGGGCAGCGAAGAGACCACCCTCGATTTCGACCCCGACGCGACTCTTGAGGACGTGCGGAACGCGATCAACTCCGCAGAGATCGGTGTCGCGGCATCGATCATCAACACCGGTTCTGGCGCTTCGCCGTTCCGCCTGAGCATCTCAAGCGAGAGCTCTGGTGAAGAAGGGCGATTCCTCATCGATACCAACGGGTTCGATCTGGGCCTGAACGTGCTCGACGAGGGGAACGATGCACGGGTCTTCTTCGGTTCGACTGACCCAGCGACGGGCGTGCTTCTCACGAGTTCAACCAACACGCTCGACGGCGTCGTGCAGGGGGTCACGATCAACCTGAACTCAACTTCCGAAGAGGCGGTCGAGCTCAGCGTCAGTCGCAACGTCGATTCGATCGAATCGAAAATTCAGGAGTTCATTACCGCCTTCAACAACGTGATCGACGGGATTGACTTCCAGACACGGTACGACGAGGAAGCCGAAACGAAGGGGACCCTGCTCGGCGATTCGACGATGCTCAATCTCCGCAACTCGATGTTCTCCGTGCTCCGGCGCGAGAACGAGGGGTTCGAGGATACCTTCCAGACGTTGACCGAGGTCGGGATCACGGTCGGATCGGGCAGCAAGCTCGAGCTCGATTCGGACAAGTTCCGCGAGGCGTACAACCAGGACCCCGCAGCGGTCGAGGCGCTGTTCGCGCGACGGACACTCGCGGACAACGACGACGGCGATCCGAACACGGAAGACGAGATCTCCTACTCCGAGCTCAGCGTGCTCGGGCAGTTTGAGGAGTTCGCGGATAGCTACGTCTCCACGATCGGGGGCGTGCTTCAGAATCGTCGCAATGCGCTCGATACCCAGATCCAGCTCCAGGAAGATCGGATTGTTTCGATCCAGGAGTCACTCGAGCGCAAGCGTGCGGTCCTCCAACAGCAGTTCCTCGCGATGGAACAGGCGATCGGTTCCTTCCAGACCCAGGGCGCGTCGCTCTCCCAGCTCGCGGCACTTGGATAATTCATTGAGGTTGGGCTGAAGTGCCCCTTTTTTCGGACCGATGTTCCCGGCGTGATGAACGATACAGCAACTGCCAACGCGTACCTCAAGACCAAAGTCATGACCGCTTCTCGCGAGGAGCTTCGTCTGATGCTCATCGATGGGGCGATCAAGTTTGCGCAGCAGGCGCTGCACGGGCTTGAGGTCAAGGACTACGAGGAAACCTACTCCGGGTTCTCGCAGTGCCGTGACATCATCCTTGAGCTCATCAATACGATCAAGCCCGAGCACGCACCGGAAGTGGCCAAGAGCGTCAAGGATCTGTACACCTATATGTATGGCGAGCTCGTCAAGTCGAGCATCAACCGCGACCCCGAGATCCTCAACGAGGTCATCTCCCTGCTCCAGTACGAGCGTGAGACATGGGTCTTGACGATGAACAAGGTCGCGGAAGAACGCAAGGTGATGGCTAACCCCGGGTCGTACCCAATGACCACCCAGGCAGCGCCGCAGCCAACGCATCAGCCGATCAGTTTCCAGGCATGATCACGATTATCCCTTGTCGCTGATCCCCGCGACGAGGTGTTCCATCACCATCTTGAACGAGACGTTCGTCCGCAGCGATTCGGTTGCGCGAGTGACGGAATCGATCGTGCGCAGGGACGCTTGCGATCGAGATGGGTCCGTGAGTCCCATGTGGGCCCGCTGCGCAACGAGTGCAAGCATCATATCCGCAGCCTTCTGATTCGCTGCTTCCTTGGATCGGTTCTCGCCGAGCTTGTCGCCCTGCTTGACCCACTCGCTCGCCCATCCGTCGATGAGGGTGCTCATGAGCGTGCCGAGCCCCGCGGGGTGATCGCCTCGCATCGCTCGATTGAGCATGGGGTCGATCTGGTTGTGCCAACTGAACAGATCAGAGGAGACCGCTCGCGCGAACCGTCCGGGTGAGCCGTTCGCATATTGCGTGTACCAGTGGTGCGCTTCAGGCGCAAGATTGAAGTCTTGGGTGTTCACCCATCGACGCATGGACTCTTCATCGAGAGGCATGAACCCCACCCGCTGACATCGCGAGCGGATCGTGGGGAGCAATCGATCTTCACTCGATGTCACAAGGATGATGAGGGTGCCCGGTCCGGGCTCTTCGAGTGTTTTGAGGATCGCGTTCTGCCCCTCGCGTCCGATGAGCTCTGCTTCGTCGATGATAAAGACCTTACCCGCGTGGGCACCTTCGGTCATCGATGGGGCGAGGGCTGCGGGTTCGACGAGGTACTCGACGAGGATGTCCTTGGGGATCGTCCGCTGTTTGTTGTTGCGGATCTTTGTCTCGCGCGCGAACGGGGTGAGTTCCTTGCGGATCACGAAGAAGTCCGGGTGCGTGCCCGCGCGGATCAGCTGCTGGACATTTGATTCGGGATCTGGCGCAATGTTTCCGCTCAGATCGGGCGCGGAGGATGGGTCCAAGAGCATCGCAGCCCATGACACCGCCGTGGTGAACTTCCCGACACCTTCCGCGCCGTGAAAGATCCACGCGTGATGCAAACGCCCGGATTGGGCAGATTGATTGAGCACCCCGAGCGCACGCGATTGCCCCTCAACCCGATCGAGCCCGATCGGCGGGTCGTACATCATGACATCAGGACGGTTGTCCTTGATCGTCGTGCGTTTGGGCGCTTTCTTGCGTGTCGTCTTCTTCTTAGCCATGCGATATCAGAGTATATCGCTCGCGATCATCAGCGTCGGCGTCGAGATGCGATCCCGATCCCCGCGATGAAGATCGGCATCGTCCCAGGTGCAGGCACGATGGAGTTGATCCATCCTGTGTAATCGCTCACGCGGGTGAAACCATTTGAATCGCCGTAATCGCCGTTGGGGTTCCCATCGGTCGAGTTCACGAACGATGTCACCCCGGCGAGTTCCCACATGCCGTTGAACTCGACGAAGAGCGCCCCGCCCGAGTCGCCGGGGGCGATGGAGTACTCAAGATCGAGGGGTTCAGAATCGCCGTAGTTGGACTCGTCGCGAAGCGGGTTGTCGAAATCGGTAAGCAGGATCCGCTCATCCCACCCGCGTGCGGTGCCAAGGACATCGATGACATTGTTACCCGCACGGAGGGTGCCCTCGGTCCCGAACTGGGCGCCGATCAACCCGGTCCCGGTTCGCCCGAACCCTACAGCCGTCCCAACCTGCCCGAGATCCCCGCCGCCGTTATGCAGCGATGCGGTATTGACGTTCGTCACCGGCGCACTGAGCTTGATGAGCGCGAGATCGCCGCCGCCGAGGAAATCGTTCATAGCCCAATCGGGGTGGATGAAGACTTCTTCGACCAATGAGAAGGACGACCCCGTCGCGAACGTCCCGAAGCTGACGCCATCGTCCACGCAATGCGCAGCTGTCAGGACCCACTGATCCCCGATCAGGGTCCCGGAGCACGTGGCGCTCCCGCCTCCGGTGTAGTTGAGCCCGAGCGCACCCACAGCGGAGAACTGCGATTGTTGACCCAGTTGTCGATAGAGCGCGTCGTCGCGATCGTGACGGATCACCCCCGCGTGGGTGACAGAGGTCCCGGCGCAGATCAACAACATCATCTTCGAGCATGCACGCATCGTTGCTCCTACGGATCTTCGGACTCAATGGGCGCACCGCGTCCGGTGCTGTCCTTAATAGACCCCAAGGTTGCCCGGATCGCCAACGAAACTGGGGTTCGGGGGTGCTTTTCGGACGTCATAAGGGCGTGCAGACCCCACCGATGCCGCTACGATTCACCCGCACGGGGTCAACGGATTGCCTTGTGCGTGGAACGGACCTGAACAGAACAGGAACACGTGAATGTCGTCGAATGCCAGCACCGCCCGTGATCTCAGCGCCAACGCGATCCGCAAGAGCTTCATTGAGTTCTTCGAGGATCGTGCGCACACCTTCGTTCCTTCTTCGACAACCTGTCCGATCAACGACCCGTCGCTGCGGGATACATTCGCGAACGCGGGGATGAATCAGTACAAGCCGATCTTCCAGGGAACCCTCGAACCGAACTCCCCCTTGCAAGGTCTCAAGCGTGCGGTGAACTCGCAGAAGTGCATCCGCGCGGGCGGGAAGCACAACGACCTCGACGATGTCGGCAAGGACACCTACCACCACACCTTCTTTGAGATGCTCGGGAACTGGTCGTTCGGGGACTACTTCAAAGAGGAAGCGATCGGTTGGTCGTTTGAGCTCCTGACCAAGGTTTGGGGGATCGATCCTGATCGTCTGTACGCGACATACTTCGAGGGCAACCCCGATCAGGATCTGCCGCCGGATCTGGAGACCAAAGAGATCTGGATGAAGTACCTCCCCGAGGACCACATCCTCCCGGGGAACATGAAGGACAACTTCTGGGAGATGGGCGATACGGGTCCGTGCGGGCCATGCTCGGAGGTGCATTACGATCGCATCGGCGGGCGCAACGCAGCGGATCTCGTCAATCAGGACGACCCGAATGTGCTTGAGGTCTGGAACAATGTGTTCATCCAGTTCGATCGCGTCGAGGGCGGCACGCTCAACCCCCTCCCCGACAAACATGTCGATACGGGGATGGGTCTGGAGCGCATCGTCTCGGTGCTACAGGACAAGCTGAGCAACTACGACACGGACATCTTCACCCCGTTGTTCGACGCGATCCAGAAGCTCACGGGCGCTCGCGCCTACTCGGGCAAGGTCGGCGCCGAAGACACCGACGGCGTTGATGAAGCGTACCGCGTCATCGCGGACCACATCCGCACGCTGGTCATCGCGATTACAGACGGGCAGATGCCCGGCAACGAGGGACGCGGGTATGTGCTCCGTCGAATCCTGCGTCGTGCGGTGCGGTATGGGCGTCAGAAACTCAACGCGCCCGAGGGGTTCTTCGCGGCCCTCGCCCCCACCGTTGTCGCGTCGCTCGGAGAAGCATTCCCGGAACTCAAGGACAACCCGACGAAGATCCAGGCGATCATCGCGGACGAAGAGGAGAGCTTTGGGAAAACGCTCGATCGTGGGATCAAGATGTTCGAAGACATCGCGGGCGAATCCAAGTCGATCTCCGGCGACGACGCCTTCAAGCTCTACGACACCTACGGGTTCCCCGTCGATCTCACGCAGATCATGGCGGAGGAACGCGGGCTCAAGGTCGATCTCGACGGGTTCGAGCATGCGATGGAAGAAGCGAAGGAGCGCTCGCGTCAGGGTGGTCGCAAGGACGACGGCGGGCACAAGATCGAGCTCCGCGCGGAGCAGATCGCCAAGCTCGGGCACCTGAACATCAAACCTACGAACGACGACGCGAAGTTCGCGGGGCGCGACATCAAGGGCGCGATCAAGGCGATCTGGAACGGGAAGAACTTCGACGAGCACGCGGACAACACCACCGCGGGGATGAAGCCCGTCGGGATCATCCTCGACAAGACCAACTTCTACTCGGAGATGGGCGGGCAGGTCGCGGACAAGGGCGAGCTCCAACTGCTCGGCGGGAGCGCCGTGTTCAAGGTCGAGGACACCCAGTCCTTCGGCGGGTATGTCGTGCACATCGGACGCGTCACCCGAGGCAAGTTCTCCGTCGGGTCCAACGTGATGTGCCACATCAACAACCAGTTCCGCGCCAAGGTCGCGAGCAACCACACGATGACCCACGTGCTCAACTACGCGCTCCGAGAAGTCGTCGAAGGCGACGCGGATCAGCGCGGGTCGTTGGTGAACGACGAGAAGCTCCGGTTTGACTTCACGCACAACCAGCCGGTGAGCGCGGAGGAGATCGCGAAGGTCGAGGACATCGTCAATCATCAGATCGAGCAGGATCTCACGGTTTTCGCAGATCTGGCACCGCTGGACAAAGCCCAGAACATCTCAGGGCTCCGTGCAGTCTTCGGCGAGACCTACCCGGACCCCGTCCGCGTGGTCTCGATCGGGATCGAGGTCGATCAGCTCATCGGGAACCCCGAGAACGACGCGTGGAAAACCGCATCCATTGAGTTCTGCGGCGGGACGCACATCGAGTCCACTTCACACGCAAAGCGCTTCGCGCTTCTGAGTGAGGAAGGGATCGCGAAGGGGATCCGACGCATCACCGCGATCACCGGCGATGACGCGATCGCGGCGCACGCACTGGCGGATCAGCTCGAAGCGAAAGCAGACGAGTTGACCAAGCTTGGCGCAGAGTCGCTGCAATCGGCACATGTGGATCTGACGAAGGAAGTCGAGGGTGCGACCCTCCCCGCGCCTCGCAAGAACGCGATCCGCGCTAAGCTCGCGGGTGTGCAGAAGCAGCTCAAAGAGTTGTCCAAGGCGGCAGCTGCGGAGCAGGCGAAGAAAGCACAGGAACTCGCAGCCGGGATCGCGAGCAGCGCGGCGAACTCTTCGGAGGAGATCGTGGTCGCGTCGCTTGAGCTCGGATCGGATCGCAGGGCGCTCGAAGCCGCGATGAACACGATCACGGGCGCGAACCCGAACAAGGCTGTGATGCTCATGAGCCCGGATCAGGGTGCGGGGCGTGTCGCGCTCATGGCTTCGGTCCCCCAGGGGATCGTTGGGCGTGGACTCAAGGCGGGTGATTGGATCCGCGAGGTCGCGGGGATCATGGGCGGCAAGGGCGGCGGACGCCCCGACAACGCCCAAGGGTCTGGGCAGGACATCTCCAAGCTCAAGGACGCAACGGCCCACGCGCGGACGTACGCGTTCGGGCAGATCTCCTGACCCCGAACAACCCCGGACCAACGAGGATCGAGCATGGGAACATCGAGAGACAGCCGAAATCAGGACCGGGCACGCCAAGCGAAGGCGTGGGTCCTCGCGCTCGATCCCATCTATGGGATGATCGGGTTTGGTGCCCTTGGGTACGTGGTCGATCGATGGGTTGTCGGATCCGGGCGAACCTGGATGATCGCGCTGGGCATCACGGGTCTGATCGTGGGGTTTTACCGGTTTATCCGCGAAGCGATGGCACTCAACAAAGAGCAAACCCGCTCATCTTCACGCACGGATGGGGACGCGGACACCTGACTCGGAGGGGTATCTCGGGTGTTGGGTTTCTGTCTCACCAAAAGATGTGGAGAAAGGGTGCAAAACTGTCCGTTTCTGACTCGCCGATGCGGGTAGTGACTCCTATCCTTTCCGCCCCAGACCACGCACCATTGGGGTGCGTCTGAACCGAAATGGGAACACAAAGCACCGCGAATGAGCACTCAGAGTGAGCACAACGAGTTGGTCCGCCTCCCGGCGCTGCTGATCGGTGCGATCTCAATGGTCTCGTGTGTCCTCATCTCGTGCATCGGCGGGTACCTGAGCACCCAACGCGGCGGCGATTTCAGTGACGGGCTCAACGCCCTGATCGCGATCGTGCCCGGCGTGCTCATCCCCACGATCATTCTCTTCATGATGCCCGCCCAACCCGCGGGTGTCTGGGCAGTCCCCGTGCTCGCGTTGACCATTCTCCGTGCCCTGATCGTCATGGCAACGGGTTTGGTCGTGCACGCGATCATCGGGGCGGATAAAACAATTTTCTTTATGACGCTGCTTGCGTCGCTGCTCGTCACCCTGAGCATCGATGTCGCGTCTGTCCTGTTCCTCATCCAGAAGCACGCCCCCGCGATGGACGCGGTGCGTGAATCGGAGGGCGTCTGCTGATGTCGAGTCTCACCCTTGCTGCGGATCCTGTTGCACACGTCATCAACCATAAATGGTTCGAGATCGACGGATGGTGGGTCTGGTCCAGCGCACAGACCAACCTTGTTCTTTCCGCGATCCTGCTGCTCGTGATCGGCACGGTTGTTGCCAAAGCGGTCAGCACCGGCGGAGAGTCCCAGGGGCACTGGCGCTTCGTGACCAAGTCGCGCTTCGCGCACATGATCGAGGTAATCTGCGGGTACCTCCGCGAGAGCACCGTGCGTCCCCTCCTCCACGAGCGGACCAACCGGCTCATGCCCTTCCTGTGGACGCTGTTCTTCTTCATCCTCATCAACAACCTGATGGGGCTGATCCCGATCCTTGACATCCACAATGTCATCGCGGGCAAGATGGCACCCGAGGTCGTCGCCCAGCACAAGGCATTCATCGGCGGTACCGCGACCCAGAGCATCTGGGTCACGGGCGCACTCGCGATCGTCGCGGGTCTGATGATCAACTACGCGGGTGTCAAGGAGCTCGGCCTCGGCGGATACCTCAAGCACCTCACGGCGGAGTCGCCCATCTTTGTCTGGCCGATCATCATCCCGATCGAGATCATGGGGACCTTCATCAAGCCCATCGCGCTCGCGATTCGTTTGTTCGCGAACATGACGGCCGGGCACATCCTCGTCGCGGTGCTCCTCGGGTTCGCCGCACAGGGGTTCCTGAGTGTGAGTGATAACGCGATCCTCGGGGTCTTTGTGGGGATCCTGTCCTCCCTGGGCGTCATCGCGATCTACTTCCTCGAAATCTTCGTCGCCTTCTTGCAGGCGTTCGTGTTTATGTTCTTGACGACCGTGTTCATCTCGCTGCTCTCGCACCATGGTGATCACGATCATGACCACGCGCACGAGGGGCACCCCGCGCACGCGTGATTTACTGAAAGTTCGGCCTGGGGCACCGCGGGGAGGCGCCCAAGGCCATTGCGATCCGAGTTGGATCGACAGTGGATACTCCCCGCATGACAGTGGTTCAGGCCTATCGAACGAGTCTCACTCAAGGCCTCTGAAAGGAAACTGAGATATGAAGCTTCTCAAGAAAGTCGCTCTCGCAGCTGGCGCAGCTGCCCTCGTCGCTCCCTCGATGGCCCTCGCAGCTGAAGGCGAAGCAGCAGTTGCTGCAGCAGCAGCTACAGGCAAGGGTCTCGCAGTCATCGGCGCTGGCCTCGCGGTCATCGGCGGTGCACTCGGCATCGGTATGGTCGGTAAGGGTGCGCTCGAGTCCATCGCGCGTCAGCCCGAAGCATCCGGCACCATCGGTACCAACATGATCCTCGCGGCTGCACTCATCGAAGGTGCGACCCTCTTCGCGATCGTCGTGGCGTTCCTCGCCTGATCGACGCGTACTGAAACACACCGATCCGCGTCTGAAACACGCCGCGGATCGGCTTCTGAACGACCCATACGGAGATTGCAACATGAACCGCATTGCACCGCTTACGACCTTTGCCACTCTGGCATTCATGTCGACAACAAGCCTCGCTGCTGACGAGGCCGCCAACCCGCTCGCGTCTGTCGAGGAAGGGTTCTGGACCGGGGTGACGGCGATCGTCATCTTCCTCGTCGTCTTCGGGCTCCTGAGCACCATGGTCTGGCCGAAGATCGTCAAGGGGCTCGACGAGCGGAACGAGAAGATTGTCGGCGAGATCGCGGCAGCAGAAGAAGCTCGGAAGCAGGCGAAGGAAGCGCTCGACGAGTACGAGAAGAACCTCGCGGAAGCACGTGCTGAATCCCAGCGCATGATCGAAGAAACCCGCGCCCAGCAGTCCCAGCTTGCAGCACAGCTCAAAGCAAACGCGGACGCAGAACTTTCCGCGATGCGTGAGAAGGCACTCGCAGAGATCGACGGCGCCAAGAAGCAGGCACTCAACGAGCTCTACAACGAGTCCGTCAACCTCGCATCTGTGATGGCGGGCAAGATCCTTCAGCGTCAGGTCACTGTTGAGGACCAGCAGCGCCTCATGGACGAGTCGATCGAGGAGATGAAGTCGGTCAGCTGATCGAGTTCATCATCCCACTCCCCCACCGGTTCGCACGAACGGAGCAACCATGCCGCTGATCGAAGCACAACCCACCGCACTCGCGAAGGTCTACGCCAAGAGCCTCTTCGAGATCGCACACGCCCAGGGCGGGCAGCAGAACGCCGAAGAGATTCTCGGCGAGCTCGAGGACATCCTTGAGATCGCACGCAACGATCGTCAGTTCAACGAGCTGCTCGCGTCGCGTCTGATTGACGCGGACAAGCGAGACGCATCGCTCGCACGGATCTTCGAGGGCAAGGTCTCCCCGTTGACCCTCAACTTCCTGCGTCAACTCAACCGCAAGGGTCGGCTTGCGAACCTGTCCCAGATCGCCGTCGCGATGGACGAGTTTGTCCAGGAACAGTTCGGACGCATCGAGGTGGACGTGTTTACCGCGGCTCCCATCAGCGCGAACGAGCTTGAGAACGTCCGCAAGCGCCTGAGCGACTCTTTGGGCAAGGACGTCATCATGCACCCTTACACCGATTCGACGATGCTCGGCGGGATCAAGCTCCGCATGGGCGATCAGTTGATCGATGCGTCGATCCAAGCAGAACTCCGGCGCATGCGGGACAACCTGCTCAACAAGGGAGCGGGCGAAGTCCGCGGACGCTCGAGCGAGATGCTCGAAGATTGAGTTCAGACAATCGAAACCAAATACAACGAACGGGCAGCGATGCCCGTTTTTTTCTGCGCGATGCGTATGATGATGTAGACACCGAAAGGATTCACAGATGCCGAAGAAATCGATCGAACAGACTGAAGTTGCAGGACAGCGCGTACTCATCCGTGTGGATTTCAATGTCCCTCTCGACGGCGACACCATCACGGACGATCG
>SPJK01011709.1_pt1 | contig 23109 bp, 19 predicted proteins | sample 3741771 | NCBI WGS metagenome assembly SPJK01 (sample SAMN10925997, study PRJNA522277) | cold seep metagenome | isolation source: Elba SIP-enriched marine methane seep metagenome, extraction at timepoint T2 | place: Italy: coast of Elba, Mediterranean Sea
CGGACAAAAGATATTCCAGTGATTTTTATTACCGCCAATAGTAATCTTGATGCCGAGCGGATAGGGTTATTAATTGGAGCTGTGGATTATATTACCAAGCCCTTCAATGAACATATCGTACAACTCAGGGTAAAAAATCAACTGGAATTAAAACGCCAAAGAGACTTATTACAGCAATTATCAAAAATAGACGGTTTAACCGGTATCAATAACCGGCAGCGTTTCGACGATTTTTTACATGACGAATGGCAGCGGGCATTAAGACATAAAACCAATCTGGCCCTGATTATTCTGGACATTGATCACTTTAAACACTTTAATGATTTGTATGGTCATGTCGAAGGTGATGAATGCATAAAAACAATCGCCACTACCATCAACGCCTCACTGGACCGAAGAGTGGACTTAGCGGCTCGATACGGCGGCGAGGAATTTGCCTGTGTGTTACCCAATACAAATAGTGAAGGCGCGGCTCAAATGGCTGAAAAAATTCGCAGCAATATAAAGGCCTTGCAAATTCAACATGAAAAATCTTCGACAGCTGCAGTCGTGACGGTCAGTATCGGAGTACATGCTTTGCAACCATCATCTAATATTAAGCCGAAGTTATTGATTCAATTGGCCGATAAAAGCCTTTATCAGGCAAAAGCTCAGGGTCGTAACCGTGTGGTGGTATCTAATGGGGGCGATGACTTGGGATTGGCTAAACCATGAACATGATTTTGTTAGTATAAAGCGAAGTGAAGCCCCAAACAGGGGCTGTCACAAAATTTGGGATTGGTATAATACTTTGTGACTGCAGGTTTTCGACTTAACAAAGTAACGAAAAAGTTGCTCGAAGTTGTGTTTCATTTATCCGATCAATATCCATATGAAATTTGCCAGTTTTACGATGTCTGACTTCAAATAAACCTGAGCCGTTTGCCTTACCCTTACGATCTTGAAAAATTAACGAAAACTGTTACAAGCCTTCAATCTGTTCATATTCCTGAACTTCCAACAAGGCCGTATTGATCACTTGACCGGACTTATCAGTCATCACGAATGAAGATGCGATTTGATCCTGAAAAAAACATTTATTTAAACCTGTTGACTGTGCTTTTGAAGGTTTAAGCAAGCTTTCCGCTAAGGTCCACTTTGAATATAAGCCCGCCATTAATACAGAAGCCGCACCTGTTGTGAAGAATTGTCTACGTGTTGCCATTTTCCCTCCCCCTAAAAGAACGGTTTTATTTAAAAGTAACTAAGCCTCCCAAGTTAAGATCACAGGGTAGGTGTAAATTCCCATGGAATAAATTATATGACTCAAGCTTGCTATTATCTCTTACAGAGACTGTTGGGTTTTTTGTTCCTGCTTGGACTAATGGCACTCATAAACAGGATCAACCACACGGTCATTGGTAACGGTTTCCATTCGTACTTTGAATCCCCATAATCTGGCTAGGTGTTTCATCACTTCATCGGTGTTATCGTTGAGCGGCATCCGTTTATATTGTGTGTGTCTTAGGGTCAGCGAGCGGTCACCGTCACGGTCTACCTTATAAACTTGAATATTGGGTTCGTTGCTGCCGAGGTTGTATTGCTCAGATAAGGTTTTGCGGATATGGCGGTAGCCGTCTTCATTATGGATGGAGGAAACTTTTAACAGTTTATAATTATCATCGTCCAGGATTGAGAACAGTTTAAATTGGCGGATGATTTTTGGTGATAGAAATTGACTGATAAAGCTTTCGTCTTTGAAATTTTGCATGGCGAAGTTTATGGTTTCCTGCCAGTTGCTGCCGGCGATTTCCGGAAACCATTGCCGGTCTTCATTATCTGGGTGCTCACATATCCGGCGGATGTCGGTCATCATGGCAAAGCCTAGTGCATAAGGGTTGATGCCGGAAAAATAACGGCTGTCAAAACCGGGTTGATAGATGACATTGGTATGAGATTGCAAAAATTCAATCATAAAGCCGTCGGTTACCAGACCTTCATCGTAGAGACGATTTAGTAAGGTATAGTGCCAGAAGCAAGCCCAACCTTCGTTCATTACCTGGGTTTGACGCTGTGGATAAAAATATTGAGCGATTTTACGCACGATACGAATTATTTCCCGTTGCCAGGGTTCCAGTAATGGCGCGTTTTTTTCTATAAAGTAAAGCAGGTTTTCCTGTGGCTCTTCCGGGAAGTTGGTTTGTTTTAGTTGGGGTTGTTTTGATTGTTTACTGGGTATGGTTTTCCATAATTCATTGACCTGAGATTGCAGATAAGCTTCCCGGTCCAGCTGTTTAATTTTTTCCTCCTGCATGGACAGGGTGGGTGGATGTTTATAACGATCAACGCCGAAGTTCTTTAATGCGTGACAGGAATCCAGGATCGCCTCGACCTCGTCTTCTCCATAACGTTGTTCACATTGGTGAATATAATTTTTTGCAAATACCAGATAGTCTATGATTGAATCTGCGCTGGTCCAGGTGGTGAACAGATAGTTGTTTTTGAAGAATGAGTTATGACCGTATGCGGCATGGGCAATTACCAAAGCCTGCATGGTCATGGTGTTTTCTTCCATTAGGTAGGCAATGCAGGGGTTGGAGTTGATGACGATTTCGTAGGCCAGCCCCATTTGACCGCGTTTGTAGCGCTTTTCGTTGTTGACGAACTCTTTACCGAATGACCAATGGCTATAGCCAATGGGCATACCGACCGAAGCATAAGCATCCATCATTTGTTCGGCAGTGATGATTTCCAGTTGCACCGGGTAGGTTTCCAGACCGAAGTCGCCTGCTATGCGGGCGATTTCCTGATGATATCGATCGATTAAATCAAAGGTCCATTGTGATGTTTCGGAAATAGGTTTTTTTTTCATTCGCTTTGTTTTTCAAACAGTTGACGGAAAACCGGATAGATGTCCGCGACCTTTTCAATACGCCGCATGGCAAAATTGGGCCAGCTTTCTTTGAGTTTGTAATATTCTTGCCATAAGCTTTGATGTCGGTCTTCGGTGATTTCGATGTAGGCAAAATATTGAACATAAGGCATGATGGTTTCGTACATCAGTTTTCGGCAGTTTATCGAGTCGGTTTCCCAGTTGTCGCCATCTGAAGCCTGGGCGGCATAAATATTCCATTCTGCGGTTGGGAAGCGTTGCTGGATAATGTCAGCGGTCAGGTGTAGCGCACTGGATACTACCGTGCCACCGGTTTCGCGGGAATAAAAAAAAGTTTCTTCGTCGACTTCCTGCGCCTCGGTATGGTGGGAGATGAACACCACTTTAATTTTTTTGTAGGTTTTGGTTAAAAACAAGTACAACAACATGAAAAACCGTTTTGCCATGTCTTTTTCTTCATAACCCATCGACCCGGAAATGTCCATGATGCAGAACATCACTGCTTGGGTGGTGGGTTTGGGTTGCTCGATACGATTGTCGTAGCGCAGGTCAAAGCTGTCGATAAAGGGAATGCGGTCGATTTTTTTTTGTAGCCGGTTGATTTCTTCACGACAATTTATGATGATCGCATCGCTTTCATTGTGGCGTTTCAATAAATCCTCCAATTCCGCTTCAAGGGCTTTTATTTGCACACGATAGGGGCTGCCGGTAGCGATGCGGCGGCTCATGGCACCACGCAGGGAACGGATGATATTGATATTACTGGGGATGCCTTCACTAGTATGTCCGGCGCGGACTCTTTGGGTTTCGGTGATTGACGCCAGCTTGGTTTTTACCAGATTGGGTAATTCCAAGTCTTCAAAAAAAAATTGCAGAAACTCTTCGCGGCTCAATTCAAAGATAAAATCATCCAGGCCTTCACCGCTGTCAGAGGCATTTTTTCCCTGACCCTGTCCGGACTGTTTAGGGCGCTCGATACGGTCACCTTGCTGAAATTCCTTGTTACCGGGGAAGACCCGTTCCCGTTTACCGCCTTGCCCGTGTTGGAACAATGGTTCGCTAATATCTTTGGAGGGTATCGATACCTGCTCGCCTTTTTCGAGGTCAGTAATGCTACGTTTGGCGACGGCATCGGCTACCGCGTGCTTGATCTGGTGCCTAAACCGACGAATAAATTTTTGCCGGTTAACGGCGCTTTTGTTTTTACCGTTGAGTCGTCTGTCAACTATGCGGGTCACAATCTTATCCGGTTAATTAGGTCGATTTTCTTACGCGCAGATACCATTCACTGAGGAGTCTGACTTGTTTTTCAGTGTAGCCTTTTTCCACCATCCGGTCGATAAACTGTTCATGTTTTTTCTGATCTTCCGGTGAGGCTTTGGTATTAAAGGAAATGACCGGTAATAAATCTTCAGTGCTGGAAAACATTTTTTTCTCGATCACCGTGCGCAATTTTTCATAGCTGGTCCAGGCCGGGTTTTTGCCCTCGTTATTGGCTTTGGCGCGTAATACAAAATTGACGATTTCATTTCTAAAATCTTTGGGATTGCTGATTCCTGCGGGTTTTTCAATTTTTTCCAGTTCTTCATTTAATGAAGCGCGGTCGAACATCTCGCCGGTATCCGGATCGCGGTAGTCGCTGTCCTGAATCCAATAATCGGAGTAAGTGACATAGCGGTCAAAGATGTTTTGTCCATATTCGGAATAAGATTGCAGATAAGCGGTTTGAATTTCCTTGCCAATGAACTCGATATAACGTTGGGACAGATAGCCTTTTAGATGAGATAAATATTGTTCATGTAATTCCGGGGGAAATTGTTCCCGTTCGATCTGTTGCTCGATCACATAGAGTAAATGTACCGGATTGGCGGCGATTTCGGTGTTATCAAAATTAAAGACTTTGGATAAAATTTTGAATGCGAAACGGGTTGATAAACCGGTCATGCCTTCATCAACACCGGCGAAATCCCGGTATTCCTGAAAGGATTTGGCCTGTGGGTCAGTGTCTTTGAGGTTTTCCCCATTGTAAATTCGCATTTTGGAGTAGATGCTGCTGTTTTCCGGCTCTTTTAATCGTGACAGGACGGCAAATTGCGCCATCATATCTAAAGTGCCGGGAGCGCAGGGTGCGTCATGCAAAGAGCTGTTTTTTAGTAGCTTATCGTAAATTTTGATTTCTTCCGTGACGCGCAAACAGTAAGGGACTTTGACGATGTATATCCGGTCCAGGAACGCTTCGTTGTTTTTGTTATTTTTGAAAGCCTGCCATTCGGACTCATTTGAGTGCGCTAGGATGATGCCTTCGAAAGGGATGGCCGGAAAGCCTTCGGTACCTTTGTAGTTGCCTTCCTGGGTAGCGGTTAGCATGGGATGCAGGACTTTGATCGGCGCCTTGAACATTTCCACAAATTCCATCAGACCTTGATTGGCCCGGCATAGCCCTCCAGAATAGCTGTAGGCATCCGGGTCGTCCTGAGCATAAAGTTCGAGTTTTCGAATATCGACTTTGCCGACCAATGAGGAGATATCCTGGTTATTTTCATCCCCTGGTTCGGTTTTAGTGACCGCAATCTGGCTTAAAATAGATGGGTATAAACGCACCACTTTGAATTTACGGATATCGCCGTTAAATTCCTGTAAACGTTTATTGGCCCAGGGTGACATAATAGTATTCAGGTAACGTTTGGGAATACCATAATCATTTTCCAGAATTTCGCCGTCTTCATCGGCATTGAATAGTCCCAAAGGCGATTCGAATACCGGTGAGCCTTGGATGGCGTAAAACGGTACTTTTTCCATCAATGCTTTCAGTTTTTCAGCCAATGACGATTTACCGCCGCCGACCGGGCCCAGCAGGTATAAAATCTGCTTTCTTTCTTCCAGGCCTTGAGCCGCATGTTTAAAATAAGACACTACCTGTTCGATGACATCTTCCATACCGTAAAATTCCCGGAACGCCGGATAGATTTTGATGACTTTATTGGAAAATAAGCGACTCAAAATCGGGTCGTTATGGGTATCGAATAATTCCGGTTGACCAATGGCTTTTAACATGCGTTCCGCCGGACTGGCATAAGTGAGCGGGTCTTTTTTACATAAGTCCAAATATTCCTGAATAGTTAATTGTTCTTCCTGGGATGCTGCAAATTTTGATGTATAGTGATCAAATATACTCATGGTTAGTCCTATCCTCTTGATTTTGTCTTTGTTAACGCAGGGTAACTATTCACTCATAATGTCTTTATTTTAAGAGCAAGCGAGTTGCTACTCATTGAGCTTATAATAAAGTAGACAATGGAAGTGTGGAATATTTCCAATTTTAACAAAAGATTTTTTTGTATTTATAAACTTCCTTAAATAAACCTTGAAAAATCAATTGTCCACGGTTTTCAACCGGTATAGTATGCTTTATATAATTAAAATATTTTGACTCAAGGCTATACAGTCGCCTCCCATAGTTTGTTATTGAATTTATGCCAAATGACCTGATGCAGCTTTATCCCTTACCCGGTAAAGTCGTGACGCTGAAAAATTTATACTTAAGCCATCAACTTCATCAACAGGGCTCTGCCGAAAGGCCTTTTGTGTATGCCAATTTTCTTTCCAGTCTTGACGGGCGTATTGCTTTGGAAGATGAACGACAAGGGCACCCGCCATATATACCCGAGCATTTAACCACTGAGCCTGATTTCAGGTTGTTCATGGAATTACATGCTCAGGCGGACTGCCTGATTACTCACGGCGGATATATGCGCGCCTTAAATGAAGGCCGTTTAGGTAATATTTTACAAATCAGGCATGATGACCTGAAGCAATGGCGTGTTGATCAAGGTTTAACGGCCAATCCTGCGGTGGTGATTGCCAGCGGCAGTCTGGACTTCCCGATGCATCCGAGCCTAAGAGAGCATCAACAGCCTGTTTTCATTGCTACCGGGGCTAAATCTGATCCGGAACGGTTGGCCTATTGGCAAAATCAAGGTTATCAGATTTTATTTACCGGACAGGGGAAAATGGCGCAGGGTGATGCCTTGACCAATGAAATATCGCGTCTTGGATATCGCAGTATCTATTTGATCGCCGGGCCGCAAATGTTATCGACCGTGCTGGAATACGATTGTTTATCCAGAATGTATCTGTCCATGACCCACCAATTAACCGGCGGCAATGATTTTCGGACGGTGTTAACCGGACCTTTATTAAATCAAAGCGGAAATCTTAAATTATCGTCGCTGTATTATTTAGATGGCGAGCCTAGCGGTTCAGGGCAATTTTTTATGCAGTTTAAGAGTATCTAATCAACATGCGTCAATCCACTTCAAACTGCAGCGCAGCAAGGTTTCGGTATAAGCCTTGTTGTTGCATTAATTGTTGATGGCTACCGCAGGCAACAATACAGCCATGATCCATGACCACTATTTTGTCAGCTTTTAATACTGTTGCCAGCCGATGAGCAATGACCAGCGTGGTTCGATCCCGCATCAGGTTTTCCAATGCCTGTTGCACCAATTGTTCACTTTCAGCATCCAGCGCGTTGGTTGCTTCATCCAGTAGTAATAGCGGTGGATTTTTGAGTATTGCTCTGGCAATAGCAATTCGCTGCCTTTGTCCGCCTGATAAACGGATGCCGCGTTCACCCAAAAAACTGTCATACCCGTTCGGTAAACGGTTAATGAATAGATCGGCAGCGGCTGCAACAGCTGCTTGTTGAATTTGTTGGTCGTTAGCTTCCAGTGAACCAAAGCGAATATTTTCCGTCACGGTTCCGGCAAAAATGGCGGTATCCTGAGGTACAACCCCGATTTTACCCCGCAATGATTGTAGGTCCATTTGGTTAATGGCTTGTTGATTCAGGTAGATAGCGCCACGCTGTGGTTCATAAAAGCGCATCAATAGTTGTAACACGGTAGTTTTTCCGGCCCCTGAAGGTCCGACTAAAGCCACTGTTTCTCCTGGATTAATGTGTAGATTGAAATTATCTATTGCAGCTTGTTTGGGGCGGGAAGGATAGCTGAAGTGGAGTTGCTTGAAGTGAATAGCCAGTTGGTGGGTATCCGGCACTTCAATGGCGGGTATAGCGGTGCGAATTGTAGGTTGCTGTTGTAATATTTCCAGGATTCTTTCAAAAGCACCTGCAGCGCGCTGCATATCGCCCCATACCTCACTTAAAGCAGCGCAATGGGTCGCGACGATGACTGCATAGATTAGAAATTGGCTCAATTGCCCTAAGGTCATTTGCTTGTCTCGCACCATTTGGCTGCCGATCCAGATTATCGATAAAATGGCGGCAAAAATGATCAAAATGGCGAATCCTGCTAATAATGCGCGTGCTAAAAGTCGTTTTTTTGCAGTTTTGAATGCGGTTTCGACCGCTTGGTCAAAACGTTGCCGGATATGTGACTCGGTGACAAAAGCCTGGATGACATGAATGGCATTCAATGATTCTCCGGCTAAGGCGCTGGACCGGGCGATACAGTCCTGATTTATTCGTGAAAGATGTCTGACCTTCTTGCCAAAATACAGCAACGGGACCAGCACCAAGGGTACAACCAGTAATATCAGCACGGTCAACTGCGGGCTGGTAAGATAGAGCATGATCAGACTGCCAATTAAAATGAACAGACTGCGCAAGGTAACGGAAACGCCCGAGCCTACAACAGATTGGATTAATGTGGTATCGGTGGTGATTCTTGATAACACTTCGCCTGTGGGTGTGATTTCAAAAAAATAAGCGTCCTGGGTCAGGATATGTTGGAATAATTTGCTACGTATATCGGCGACAATACGTTCACCCAGCCACATAATCCAATAAAAACGTAAGGCCATAAATATAGCCAGGATGATAATAATTGCTAGCAGTTTCAGAAAATATCGATTGATGACGTCGTTCTGGTTGATAAAAAAACCTTGATCAATAAGCTGCCTGATAGCAACCGGTAAAGCCAGAGTGGCACAGGCTGCAATAGTTAAAGCCAATAATGCAAAAAACAAATGCAGTCGATAGGGCCTAAAAAACTTCAGTAGACCGGCTAATACTTTGACTTTGCCTTTGGGTCGCTGCTCATTGTTTTCAGTCATCGTGGTTTTCCTTAATGCGATAAGGTTGCATTTGAATACTTTGAATTTGGTGGCCGAGCAGTATGATGAGTCCGTGATAACGCTCTTCGCCGGTTGATGAAAATTCAAAGGTATACGAACGCCAGGCACACATTTTTCCCTGATGATTACGTTTGAACCAAAACCCACGTAAGGCAACGCATTGATCGAGCAGTTGTAAATCCAGTTTTTTGCATTGTCGCAAGGTCGCGTTTAATGCTATCTCTCTGGCTTGCATTGATGTGGACCAATACAGGTAAATCAACAACAAGATAGCAATTAGCAGAATTTCAGTTAACATGGTTATTTCCTCAGGAACTCATAAATTATTATCAGTCTAATGGTGTACTTTAACTGATGTCATGGCGATTGAAGTATTTTTTGATCGTAAAATTATGCATATCACAGGAACACAATGAAAACAGTTTTATGTTACGGAGATTCAAATACTTGGGGCTATATCCCCGGAACCGGCGAACGTTATGACCGTAAAACCCGGTGGACAGGAATCTTACAAGATTTATTTTTGGATAGTGCTTATGTTATAGAAGAAGGTTTGAGCGGACGTTACAGTGTTTGGGATGACCCTTTTCGACCAGGCCGCAATGGCGCTAAGTTGTTACTACCGTTATTACAATCCCACGCACCGATTGATTGGCTGGTATTGATGCTTGGCACAAATGACGTGTTGCATAGCCCGCAGAATACTGCACACGATGCAGCGCGTGGCGTATCAGTATTGATGGATATCATCGTTCAAAGTGACTGCGGGCCGGATTCCGGCTATCCACAGGTGTTGTTGGTCTCGCCGCCGCTTATGAGCACCTTGTCCGAGGACTTAAAAAACCTCTGTCATGGCGATATCAATAAATCTTTGGGTTTTGCGGATTGTTTTAAAACCCTAAGTGAGGACTATGGATGTGAGTTTTTAGATGCAGCTCCAGTGAGTGAACCTAGTGATAAAGATGGCGTTCATCTTGATGCGGTTGGGCATCGGCAATTAGCGGAACGGGTTCATCAAAAGTTAGAAAGTTGTTGGTCTGATAAAAGTTAGCTTATAAGTCATGTTGTTGATAAATATCAATGATGTTTGGCTTCAATAAATGTAATTTCATTATTAGTCGCATGTATGCGTCCCCACGAAAGATCGTGGGGATGAGCGTGTGATCTTAGCTGACTGAAGTGGCTATGCAGCCCCATTAATCAATTACCGCTTTATCACCAACACCGTTTGGGGCAATGAAGAAGCGAAACAAGTAATGCAAGGAAAAGCGAGTCATTAAAAAACAGACTGAATATTTGTGGCCTGGCTTAAATACCGGTTTGTATATCAAATGAGTACAGGTCATGAATATCCGGAGCATTTGTCATATGTTGCCGCTTTTCGAACTTGAATATAGCTGCTGTCTTAGTTCTGCGATTGTTCTAATTCATTAACTGCAAATTGATAACCACTACCAGCGGATTGGCGCAACCAGTAATCAGCTTGCGCTAATTTTTCCCGGTCAAATGAGACGCTATAAATTTTATATATCATAAATTGAGCATAAGCATGGCCTTGCCTGGCCGCTTTCATATACCATTGTTCCGCCATTTCCAAATCCTTAGGTCCGCCCAATCCCTGGTAAAACAATTCGCCTAACAATGCCTGGCTGTTTGCATCGCCCCAATTAGCGGAACGGTGACACCAATCGAATGCTTCAGCAAAATTAATACGCCTTATTTTGTCACCATAACGATAGACATAACAATTTTCAGCGGCCACATCGGCCTCGGAATCCAGTCCGAAATGTGTACAAGCACTGAGAACAAAACTAATCATAATCAAGCAATGTTTCATGGGTCAGACCTCTTTAAATTATTAGGCGCACAATATTTACCGCACTCCGGCTCAGGCTGTAACGGTTTTTCCGGCATCTCAATCGCTTGTAAAGGTTGTTGCGGTGCGAAACGGTAATAGGGACTGGTCGGGTCATAACGATCATAATGCTCACCCTGGTTGAGAATATAGGGGGTCACCATCAACACTAATTCTGATTTTTCCTCCGCATCCTGAGTGGAGCGAAATACATTGCCGACCCCCGGAATATCGGCGAAAAACGGCACTTTACGGCGATTCCTGGAAAAACTGTCGCGGATCAAGCCGCCGACTGCCACTGTGTAACCATGACGGGCAAATATTTCGCCCTCCAAGGTTGCCGTATCAACCGTATCTACCGGCAGGTCCACCTCTTGACCTTCGCTGTTGATGATAGGAATGACCGCGCCACCGACATTGACGGTGCTGTTTTCTTGTTTCAAAATCAGATGTATGCTGCCGTCGGTATTGATATGGGGGGTAATTTCCAACGTTGTACCGATATCTTCCAATACCGTTTCGGGCGTGGTGATGGTACGGGAAGTGGTTTGGGTATCGACAATATCAACCGAATAACCCCGCACCATGACCCGTTCTTCTCCGATAAATAATCGTGCAGGCCGATGATTCGAGGCTACTATCATCGGATTGGAAAGAATATTGAGGCGATTATTCTGCTCCAACAACTCAATATTCACTTTCACATGTTCACTCAAAAATTCATAAACCAGCGTGCCACCGCCGGACAAAGCGTTACCGCCAATGAGAATCGGGTTGAGGCTGTCGCCGCTGGCCTTGGTGCCGGTCAATTCCAGATTAAATAAAGAATCAAAATCCTCTCCGACTTCGATTTCTATAATTTTCATTTCCAGCATCACTTGCGTTTGCGGCTTATCAAGTTGTTTTACCAGGCTGGCAATTGATTTCAGCGCGATCGTGTCGCTGGTTTTTACCACCAGTAAGTTGTGTTCAATATTGACCGTCACATAAATCAGTTTGTCGATACCGGACACTTTTGCCAATTTGCCGGGGTCGACCTGGGCGTTACCCGCAGCAAGCTGTTCCAATTGGCCGACCGAAAGGTCTTCCGGCAGCCGCCGGGCCCTACGGTTATTGTCGAAGCCGTTATTGAAACCACCGCCATTACGGCCATTGTTATTAAACCGGTTGTTGTTGCTATTGCGGCCCCCGAAGCGGTTATTGTTATTATTGCCGAATCGGCTGTTATTATTCCCGAAATTACCTGCGCCTCCGGCCCTCGCCAAGGACTGAATGCCATTGCCATAAGAAACCTCCACCCGCTCGTCATAAAGATCTTCTATTGCCGAAGCTATGGCCAGCACATTCGGGTTACGCAACTGGAATACCTTTATTTTGTCATCCTGACCAATCACCAAGTCCTTGGAATACTCTTTTTTTGTCATTAACCGGAAGGTTCCATGATGTTCTTCGTCATCAACCCGGTACCACAATCCGCTTATCCGGCATATCGCGCGCACCGCTTGTTCCAATGTGACGTCCTTTAAAAACAAAGTCACTTTTTTTTCACCGGCTTTGGGCGTGGCAATGATATTGACATTGGAATCCTCCGCCAGCACCCGAATCACATCGATGACCCTGGATTCCTTAAATTCCAGTTCACTTATCATGAAAGGTTGTTCAGCACCGGGTTGTAAAGACCATAAGGCTAGCACAACGCCAAAAAAGCATTTAACCACAGCGCATCTTGTAACAGAAGCTTGCAAGCTCTGAAAAATTCGTTTCGACATCATTAACGTACAATCACCAGTTCACCTAGCGTTCCGACTTCTACCAACATACTGAGACGGTTAATTTTTATGATTTTAATCACCTGCGCAGGATTGGCTGGATTGAAACCCACTTCATCATTTTCTCTGACCATATAAGTTTCATTATTCAACTGTACCACCGCTAAGGGTGAAGAATCATCGGGCCGGTGCATCACGCCTTTCAATTTGATTTTCGGCATTTTTTTTGCAGCCACCCTGGAAAATGCATAGTTCAACTGAGCTGCATCCTGGTTTTGAGCGGATTGATTGGCCGCCAGAGATTGCAATAATCGTAGCGGCACCGCAAAGGGATCGCGTACCCCATTTGGGAAGGCATAGAGGCTGGTTGTTGATTTCGGTGACTGATATGGTGATAAGGTCGGCTTTTTCTTGGCTGATGCAGTTTTTGGCAAAAAACCATCGACTAGATTTGACATATTGTCACGTAATGCTTGTTGCTGATTTCGGATTGTTGTAATCATTGCATCTTCTGCAATAACACGCTCAATGACAATCAAGTTCACCAACAATAAATAAACCATAAAAAAAATGACTGTTGAATGTGAATGACGGCTCATTTCAATTCCTTAACGTCCCGAAATCGCGAAAATCGCTTTAAAAAAGCCGAAATAAATAAAACCGACCAGCCCGCCAATTAACAAAATAGCCACTGGCTCGACCATGGCGCCGATGACTTTGGTTTTGTTTTTTAATTCATTTTCATAATAGATACCGGCTTTAAACATGATTTCCACCAGCTCCCCGGAGCGTTCGCCAACCAGCGTCATATGCTGAATCAAGGGTGGAATAGTCGGTTGCCGGATACTTCGATATAGCGGTTTGCCATTTAAAACAGCTTCAGCCACAGCGGTCAGGTCAGCCGCAATGGCCTGATTGCCGGTCATACCGGCGCATATCTGCAGCGTTTCAACGACCGTCAGGCCGCTACGCAGTAACGAAGCCAAGCTCCAGCCATATTGCGCCATTGCCGCGGTAATCAATACGCCGCTCAACAATGGAATATTTAAAGCCAGGCGATCCAGCCAATAGCGGCCGGGTTCACTACGGTAAGTCACCACCAGCAAACCCAGTACGGTGATGCTTAACACGATCAGCCAAACCCAGTGTAAATGCACAAAATCATGAATATCAATCATGGTTTGCATTTGAGCCGGAACCCGGCGTCCGGTTTTTGCAAAAAATTCGGCAAATTTGGGCACCACGCCGGTAACCAAAAAAATAAACACGCCGATCGCCATAACCAGTGTAACCATCGGATAGATCAAAGTATTGACAACCTGTCGCTGCAACTCCGCGCGTCGCTCAATATGATCGGCAATGCGTTCCAATGTCGCCGCCAATTCACCGCTGGCCTCGGCGCTACGCACCATTTGCACAGCCATTTTACCGAATACCCGATCATGAACCGCTAACGCATCGGAAAAAGCACGACCTGATTTCACCAAATGATTGATGTTTTTCAGCAATTGCTTTACCCGCCCGGCCTGCATCGCGGCAATCAAATCCAGCGCTTCGGTCAAGGTGATGCCCGAAGCCAGCAACAATGCCAATTGTCTGAAGACAAACACTTTGCGCGCCGTTCCAAAACGTTGCAACGCTTGCAGGTAGCGGCGCACATCATTATCAGCCAAAACCGGTTCAGAATGATCCTCCGCCGCTTCAACGGAAATCGGATACAGCCCTTGCTCACGTAAGACCAATACTAACTGATCACGGTTTTCCGCTTCCTTTTGCCCGGAGCTTTCCAGGCCTTGGCTGTTGATGACGTGGTAATTAAATAACATGTTCGTTCATTTCCTTCATGTCATCCCAATCTAAACCGATGCCTAATCGCTGTAACTCCTGTAAGGTCGTCAATCCTTGCAAGAGTTTACTTTTGCCATCTTCCGCCAGGGTTAGATAGTCTGTCGCCTGTTGCAACAATTCCTCCTGACTGCGCCCCAAGGCAATCGCTTCGGACAAGGCCTCATCAACCCATAAAAACTCAAATAACGGCAGACGGCCTTGATAACCCAAGCCGGAACATTGCGCACAACCGGCCGCCTGGAAAATCATCGCGTCTATATCGCATTGCAGCCATTGGCGTTGCTTTTCAGATAAGGACTGCGGTTTACGACAGTGCAGACACAATTTTCGCACCAGGCGCTGAGCAATGACACACAGAAGGGTCGATGCCGCCAGATAGGGCTCAACCCCGATATCAAGCAGCCGCGGGATACTGTCCGGCGCTGAATTGGTATGCAATGTCGAAAATACCAAATGCCCGGTGAGCGCTGCCTGCATGGCAATTTCTGCTGTTTCGCGGTCTCTGATTTCTCCAACCATGATGACATCCGGGTCATGCCGTAAAAAACTGCGCAATGCGCCTGCAAAGCCCGTTTTACTGCTGACCTGTAATTGCGACAGACCGGGTATGGTCATTTCCACAGGGTCTTCAGCCGTCAGAATATTGATCTCCTGGTCCGCCAGTTCATTCAAAGCCGCATAAAGTGTTGTGGATTTACCGCTACCGGTCGGCCCGGTGATTAAAATAATACCGTGCGGTTGTTTGATGGTGTGGTCGAACAAGGTCAAATGCGCTTTAGCCATACCGATTTCCTGAAGACTCAGCAAGGTATTGTCGCCGCCCAATAAACGCAGCGTTGCGCGTTCACCAAACTGAGTAGGCATAGTGGCTACACGGATATCAATTGCTTGATCGAGCGGTGTAGTATGCGTCATCGCCCCGTCCTGGGGCATCCGGCTTTCAGCAATATCCAGTTCCGCCAACACCTTTACCCGGCTAATTAGCGCCGCACCCTGGATATCGCTAAATAGGCGCCCTTCCGGTTGTAAACGGCCGTCAATACGATAACGCGCCGCCAAGCCTTCGGCCGCCGGTTCAAGGTGCATATCAGAAGCACGCCGTAAATATGCCTGGTTCAACAAATCGTCCAGCGTTGTCACCGGATCGAAATCCGGGACAGTCGCCTGATCCTGGTAGGGATTCAATAACGGAGCAAATTTAACAAGCGTGCGCTCGATCAGTTCCGGCACTGCGACAGCCCAGGTAAAATCTCTATTTAACAAGCGCTTGGCGGTTTGTTTTACACCCCGGTCTTCCGGGTTTGCGCATAGAAGGATAAGCGATGTTTTATCGTGCCCCATGAACGGCAGCAAAAGATATTGCGTGGCGCGTTCTATTCCCAGACGGCGTAATTGCTGCATATCCGGCTGCACTTGAACATCCTGGAAATGCAACTGCTGAGTTTCGGCATAACAACGATACAGCAAGCTCGTCGGGATGCGCTTTTCATAACAGACCAGCGACAATAAATCCCGGTGTTCTTTGCGCGCTCGTAAACGCAGCCGGTCTAGTTCATCCTCGTCCAGAAAATCGCTGTGCAGCGCTATTTCCAGCAAACGTTGATCACGCAAAACCGCCATATCAATACGGCTCCCGTTGCATGCTGCCGCGCTGACGCAAAATCTGTAAGACATCGGTAAACGCTTTTTCCGACTGAGCCAGCTGTTTACCCGTGTCGTACTCGATATCACCGTTTGCGACACGTATCGCCAATGCGTAGTCTAAAGTTTGATTGCCTAAAGCACGGCCGGTTTCCATGGTCGAACGAATCTGTTCCGGGCGATGTTCCCTAATTAAATGTCCAACTGCGTGATTAACCAATAAGATTTCATTGACTGGCACACGTCCCGAGGTATCTGCTTTCAGCGCCAGCGTTTGTGTGACAACGGCGCGTAATACCTGTGCCAATTGTAGGCGAATGGTTGACTGTTCCTGCGCTGAAAACAAACCGATAATACGATCAATGACACCGACCGCATCGTTGGTATGTAAGGTTGAAAACACCAGGTGACCGGTTTCGGCGGCGGTTAATGCCGCCCGAATGGTCTCCCTGTCGCGCATTTCACCGATCAGAATCACATCCGGGTCCTGACGCATCGCGTCACGTACCGCTTGGGCAAAACTGCCGGTATCGATGCCCAGTTCACGTTGGTGGACCATCGCTTGATAATTATCATGTACGAATTCAATCGGGTCTTCGATGGTCAGGATATGACAGCGGCGACTGTTATTAATCGCATTAACCAGAGCGGCCAGGGTGGTCGATTTCCCGCTTCCGGTTGCGCCGGTAATCAACACCAGGCCATTATTCAATAATGCCAACTGTGCAATCTGATCCGGTAAACCCAATTCGGCAAAACTGTCGATACGGTTTTTCAGCCAGCGTATCGCCAGACAATCCGAACCCCGCTCACGATAAGCATTGATGCGAAACCGCTCGCTATTTCCGGAAGTCACTGCGATATCGACAGACTTTTTCGTTTGGTCTTGTGACGACTCAGGCAGCAACGCGGATTTAAACTCGGACAACTGATCCGGTTGCAATAGACCGAATTGTTCAGCTTCCTGTAATTCACCGTTAACCCGATACAAAGGCAGGCAAAACGCGGACAAATGCAAATCCGAGGCGTCCAGCGTTACGGCATGCTGCAGCAACTGTTCAAAAGAGGCCAGGCTATCGTTCATAAGGCCAAAATCAATTTTGCCCGGAGCCGATACGGAAGGCGCATGTCCTCCTGCCGCTCCGCTTGTAATGATAAGGAGGTTACCACAACACTATTTTGCAATTGCTCTAGCTGCTGGATGAACTGGTGCAATTGGCTGAAGTTGCCGCTCATGGTTAACTTGATCATGGGCCGTTTGATTTCCTGCGCACCATTGCTGTTGCCGGCAACCAACTTATCCAGGCTCTGGTCGGCTTCGCCAGTATCAACGATAGTCAGTCCCTGCTGTTCAATCAAGCGCCCTATAGCCGCTTTTAAATCTGCTTGCTGTCCGGCCTGTTGCAGATCAATAAACGCCTGTTTGTAACCGTCCATGGTTTTAGTTTCAGTTTCAATCTGCCTGCGTAGTTGTTCAACCTCATCACGCAAGGCGGGTACCGATCCCAAACGGGCAACCGCGCTTTTTTCCTTTTGATATTTCTTTTGCGCTTTTTGCAGTTGTTGCTGCAATTCAGACAACTGCATGCGGACCGGCCGGATACGTATCAGCACATAAGCGCTGATGATCAGGCTGACGCCTAAGATGATCAACAGCCATTTTTCACGTTGTTGCAGCTCCCGGTTCATGACTTGTGTGGCCCCGAAAAGTTGTCGCGAACAATTTCAAAATCGAAACGGTAAGCGCCGCTTAATTCCCCTTGTTCCACCAAGGTGCTGGGCGTTTTGCTGATGTGCATATTGAAGGTTTGCAGGGTACGGGTTAATTTGGACTCAAAACGGTTGATAGCCGCTTGATTTAGCGCCCAACCGCGTAACTGAAACACATACCAATTATCCTCGTTAATTTCCTCCAGTACTGCATCTTGATCAATACTGTCAATCAGCTGTTTTAAGAAAGCGCGCATAAATTGCTGGCGTTCGATTAAATTGACTTCAATTGCCTGTTTGCGTTGCTGCAAATCTGTATATGTTTGCTGTAATTGCGTCAATTCACTTTCCAGCTTGGCGTAAATACGGTTATCGTGTTTACGCTGTTTATTGGTTTTGCTTTTATTGCGTATTATTTCATTCAATTCGCTAAGTTCCTGGCGGGTGCTGTCAAGCTGGTGGTGGTAATACGAATCGAAGCTCAGCATCAGCAACAACACAAACAGGCCCACTGCGGCAAGTTGTACGTTTTTTTTTCGATAAAATGGCGGCGGAGGCGGACTGCCGATGACATACGCGGAAGCAACCCCATGTTCAGGAAAAAAATAATTCCAGGCTACCGCCAGCATCGGTAAATGATCCGGTAAGGCATTATCAGCGCCAATGAATTCCTCAGGTAGTGGTATCGTTTCCGCCATCTGACCGTAAAGTTGGGCTATGGAGTTCCCGGCCTGGGGTTGCACACCGCTTTGCAACCAGATATACCAGGGCTGCGTGGCGGAGTTGCAGGCGTGCAACAACGACTTGAGGTTAGTTTCAGGCAGGCTATTATCTTGCCGGTTAACGGCTTCAAAGTTAACGATATGCGTGCCTTGCATATCCGCACAAATAATCTGTGTCTGAGTTTCAAGGCAGACGGATACACCGCCGGATTGCTTCGGATAGATAGGCAACAGGGCGCTGACCGGAAAAAAACCATCCAGACACACACCGGCCTGTTCGAACAGGTTCATACAACGATGCTTTTCCTGTTCACTGATCGCCGTTGCATAGACATCGGGACGACCATGCTGTACCTGATACCCGCTGCTAATGGCATTGTGATGATCCGAATAATCATCCAGCCACTGTAATGCCTGCTCAACATCCTGTGCGGACAACAAGTTTTCGGCAACCGCCAACTCGCCGAAACGCTGTATTTTTCCGCCTACTCCGGCGGCGCGTTGCCGTTGCTGCTTTTGCAACTGCAACACGTCTTCCCGGCCCACGGCATCAAGATGTCCCAATGCCACCAATAATGAACCGATTTTCCAGGGCTGGACTTGATCACCATAGAGCGTTTCCATTTCCCAATGCACGATATTACCGATCTTTTCCTCGGTCAACTGCACCTTGTCGCCGCCGGGTAATTCTAGTAAGCCGGACGCCATACGCTCATGTACCAGCCAGGCTCTGGCCGGACGCACTTCGGTTTGTTGCTGAAAGTCTTGCAATAGTTCAGATAAGCCTTGTTCTGTCAGCAGCACACGTTGTGAAGTGGCAAGCAGATGCAATTGTTGAGCGCGGCGCTGCACGATAATCGCGTCCAGATGAATGCCGTCGGTGTAGCCGATCAACAGGGCTGTTGGGTGTCCGGTTGGCATGCGTAACCGATTTAAGGTGTTTGTTAAATCTTTCATTAAGAAGTGATATCCAATTTAATGACCGGTTGCGGCGAATAACCAGGAATGGCAGTAATCACGGATTGGCCTTTTGGGTCATTATGAGTAGATGACAAAACGATCAACACCGGATGTTGCCCGGCGGGAATACGTGTCGTCGTGGAGATATCTATATCATTGTCATTTTTCCAGCTGGTTAAGGGAAAGCTAGCCGTATCGCCATCATTCAAGGTCACATTGATCTCGATATGGTAGGTATTCCAATATTCAACGGCATCGCTGGTATTTTTGTTATTGAAAACAACCAGGGCAACTTTATAATCCTCACCGGAAATATCCGACCCTCTCGTATTAGTTAACTGCAAATTATCGAGTTCGGATAAAGCAATGCTCCATTGTTCAGCAGAAATTTCGCGCACATTGGTTAATGCGTTGTATTCGGCATCGTTAATCAGGCTTTCGTCGTAGCTAAACTGCAGATCGTTAGAAGCAGTTTGAACTGAAAAGTTGTGCCCCCAGCCGGTTTGGTAATTGCCGCTACTGTCGATGCCGGATCTGATATAAGCCCCACGATAGCCTTTAAAGAGATTCACACCTGGTAAATCATCCGGGGAGTCGGATTGACTGATGCGATACTTTACCGGGTTATCGGCGTTAAATAATTGTCGGGTCGCCCAATTACTGGGCAAATTAATATACTCGTCTACGGTAGTCGGCAACACACCATTATCGGCAATAAAGCCGGAAAAAATAAAATCATCATTGTACTGAACCACATTGATCGACCCCGCCTGCAATGCCTCCAGCTTTTGTAGGGTTTCCTGATAGCGTAACTGGTTATCTTCATTGTCGATGAACATCAATGACAGGCTCGCCATCAAGCCCATAATGAAAAGCACCAACACCATTTCCAGCAGTGTGAAACCGCGCTGACTAGCAGAAAAAATTTCCGCCGTAATGACTTTAGGTCGGGAAAGTAACCCAAAACCATTCGACGGGAGGGAGGAAAATCTCCGAGGTATCGGAGCTGTTTTACCGCCATTCCTGGGCTCCAGGGCAGCGGCTTTAAACACCATTGGCGACATAAAAAACCTATATATTCAATCACCTTTGATCATTAACACCAAGTCATCCCCGTCTCCATAGACACCGTTTGGTCCGGAACTGACGATACGCGCAATTGAGAAAGCGCTGTTATAGGTATTGAGATCAAAAAAATAATAAGGCCGTCCCAGGCGTTCGATTTCCGGGTTACTATTGCAGATCGAACCTTCCCGAAGTGTCCAGATAAAGACGTTCCCGGAAGCTGGATATGCAAAAGGATCAGGGTTAGCGATAACGCGGCCGATATTGCCATTCTCAGGATCGCCATCGCCATCAAGTTTCAGGCCGTCGCCGATGCTGACACAAGGCGTCCGATAGGATAAATCGCCACCTTTGATATAGGGCCCGCGCCATCCGGTACGGTAGTCAGGATCCCAGGAATCATTCGTGCCCGGTTCGAACAAAAAAGCAATATCCGCTGGAGAAGCGGCAGCGTAACTATTTTGATCCCGGAAAAAACGTACCACTGCTTGCCGTAGCTGTTCCATTTCCGTACGCACCGCCATGTCTTCACTGTATTCTTGGCTTGATGACGAATTCAAAACCACCGCTGCCGAAACAACGGCCATCACGGCCACGACAACCATTAATTCCAACAAAGTAAAACCATTTTGGCTGTCCGGCTTATACGGAAATGTCATATTTTTTATATTATTAATTAAAACGATGGCCGCCTTAATACACGCAACCTAGCCATTGGTTTCCTTACGCTTTGTTGTCTCCTTTACTTTCAATAGTGATATTTATATACCGGAATTAATCCAACAAACTGATTTTTCATAAAGTCGGGCTTCGAAGCCAATAAATTCAGAACCTCCCATGTAGGATGTGCTGAGGAACGAAGTACATCAATTACGACCGATGTGCTTACTTGCGTTGGCTCATCCTTGCAACGCATTGCCAAAAATTAATCAATTTAATTAGCTTTGTAGGTGCGAATTTATTCGCATCACCGTTAAGCTAACGAATACAGCAACCACAAAACAAGACTAATAACGATGGGTCTGATTTCATGTTTTTGTAAGCGGTGATATCGCATACTTATTAGTTAAAATCAGTGGTGCTGTACCAACCAAGTGCGAATCAATTCGCACCTTCATTCCCTTCACTTCAAAAAAGTGATTCAATTCATCGACCCGATTATGAATACTTTCACAGCCTACCTGGCAGCGCGTCCCTGCGCTACAGTTCTTTAACCATGACAAATTGTCATTTGTCCAAAATTACTCGTCCTGCATACCGCTAAATTCTGCTATTTCTTCTTCATAGTAATCGCCGTCCGCATCAATAATCGCAACCAGCTCCGGTTCTGCTAACCAGGTATCATCCGCTTCATATTGTAAGGCATTGGCGCCATCGTCTACACCGATTCTCAATGCTAAAGAGAAATGTCCGTATTTGTCACCGGGAACATTACCATCACGGGAACCTTTGGCAATAATACGACCATCGGTTACTAATTCAGAGGAATTACCAATACCCAGCACAACAATAATATCGGTAGCTGCACGGCCAAGGTCTTCAGGATCCTCATAGACCATCAAAGGTGCGCTTGCAGCAGGGTCCAGAGTAACTGGCAACCCAAAACCGCCGCCGTTACCAGGAGTATCAAAAGCAACATTCATTAAGGCATATTCATCTAACGCTACATCTTCAGATTCATTGGAAATACTGTTTGTAGTATCCAGATCATCACAGCCATTAGCATCGGCAAATTGTAAAGAAGTAATACCAGCTTGAAATAACGTATTAACTCCTGCCGCTGGAATATCCATAGCGGACAATTTGCTAGCAAAAGCATTGGTCAAACCACCGCCAACCAAACCGGCATCAGACAAACCGCCAAAAATCCGTGCATCGGTTGCAGCCAATGTACTGCCATCTCCTGTTCCTGCAGCGTTATTGATCAAGGTGTTGTCTTGAGTGTCCGGATCATCGGGATTAGTGGTGACACCAACGGTCATGCCATTTGTTGTTGTTGCGCCCGAATTCGTACATAATATCGATTCAAGATTGTCTGGTAGTTTTTTATTGAGAATGCTAAATTGGCGGGTGGCATTTTCTAATGTCTGCATGTTATGCATCGCCACACCTTGCCCGGCATGCTCTTCCTGACCTTCCATGCTCATCAGTGCCGCGCCGGCAATGACCGCCATTACAGCAACCACAACAAGTAATTCCAGCAGGGTAAATCCACGTTGTTTGTTATTCAGTTTCATTGTGTTCTCTTCGTTTATCCCGGCTTCAGAAGACCCGCTCCTCCTTTTGGCCGATGTTTTTTTTCTGTTTTTTACCGCGGACCCTCACCGCCGGCGTTCGAATTCGCCGCTTCGCTGTTTGAAACATCGACAACATAACGAAATTGTTTGCCGCTGTGAATAATGACTTCCTTTTGCTTGCGTTTAAGAATTTTCACTTCTACACGAAATTCACCGAAACCGTCGTGATTGAGCAAATCATCGAATAGCTCTAGCATTTTATGTATAGCTTCGAGTTGATGGTCAGCTGGTATTAGCGATGACCCGGTCACGGTTTTCAAACATTCCTCTCCGA
>SPJK01077869.1_pt1 | contig 23078 bp, 18 predicted proteins | sample 3741771 | NCBI WGS metagenome assembly SPJK01 (sample SAMN10925997, study PRJNA522277) | cold seep metagenome | isolation source: Elba SIP-enriched marine methane seep metagenome, extraction at timepoint T2 | place: Italy: coast of Elba, Mediterranean Sea
CAGACACGAAACATCGACGGTATCGACATTCGCATCCGGGATTCCGGCGGCGATGGGCCAGTGGTGTTTTTTTCCTCTGGAGTGGCTCAGTCTTTGGAATTCTGGGACCCGCAATTCGCCGGGTTGTCTGACGAGTACCGTCTGATCGCATGGGACTATTCGGCGCATGGAGAGTCCGGTTTGGGGGATACGCCTTTCACTTTGACGTCCCTCACTCAGTTCGCGGTGAAAATACTAGACGAATTGAACGTCGAACGGGCCGTCCTCGTCGGAAATTCCTTGGGCGGTGCCGTGTCTGTGCGTGTTGCAGATCTCGCCCCGGAAAAGGTGGCGGGACTGGTCTTGGCCGCCCCTGCAATGTTCGGGCGCGAGGTGTTTTTTCCGTTCCGCCTGTTCACCTTGCCGCTGCTGGGCACCCTGATGAACAAACCAAGCGATAAGGGCGTCGAGATGCAAATTGCCGGGGTGTTTCACCCTTCATTTGTCGTTCCAGAGGCGTTGCGCAAGGCGATCCGGCGCAATGTGTTCAAAGACGGCGCGGCAGCGCAGTTTGTGAACTTCATGCGGGATACGCTGACGCTTCGCGGCGCAAAGCCGGGCATTGTCGCGCAATCGCGCGACGCCTTACGCGCGGCCCAGTGCCCAGTGCTTTTCGTGCATGGGGCCGATGACAAGATACTGCCCTGCGAACAGTCACGCGCAAATGCCGAACTGGCGCAAAACGGTCGGTTCGTCCTGTTCGAAAACTGCGGCCATGCCCCGCAGCTCGAAAAACCAACTGAATTTAATGACTTACTACGTGAAACCATAAACGCGACGTAACGCGCTTTCGCGGGGTCACACGGGAGAGTGACCTCGATGTCTAATGGAGGAAAAGACATGACGAAATTGAAAATAAACCGCCGCCAATTCGGCGCGCTTGCCGGAGCTGCCGCATTGTCGCCAGCTCTATCCACACGCGTTCTGGCGGATGGCCATGCGAACACCATCAAAATCGGTTGGGTTGGCCCCCGCTCTGGTCCTTTGGGGATTTTTGGCGAAGCCGACAGCTGGCTGTCTGACGCCCTGAAAGCCAACTTCGCGGATGGGCTTCAGATTGGCGACAAGACCTATGGTGTCGAAATCATCTTAGTCGACACACAATCTGATCCAGTGCGCGCCAGCCAGGAAACCCGCGATCTCATCAACGGTCAAAACCCTGATCTGATCATCGCCTCTTCAACGCCTGAAACCACGAACCCCGTGGCGGACGCGTGTGAAGCTGCTGGCGTGCCTTGCATCACGTCGATTGCACCCTGGGAGTCATTTTTCTTCGGACGTGGTGGCAAGCCGGGCGTGAAGTCGTTCCAATGGACCTACCATTTCAGCTTTGGCGCGGGTGACTTTGCACCGCTCTATGTGGATGGTTGGAACAAGATCGAGACCAACAAAAAGATTGGCATGTTGTTGCCCAATGATGCCGACGGCAACGCAGTACGCGCGGGCTTGATTCCTGCGATGGAAGCGGCTGGTTTTGAGGTGTTTGACGCAGGTCCATATGAGAATATGACGGGCGACTTTTCAAACCAGATCAATTACTTCAAGCAAAACGGCGTCGATATCGTCAACGCCTTTCCGTTCCCGCCAGACTTCCCTGTCTTCTGGCGTCAAGCGGCGCAGCTTGGTCTCGCCCAGCAGGTCAAGATCATGCAGATGGCCAAGGCGGGTCTCTTCCCGGCGGAACTTGAGGGGCTTGGACAATTGGGCTACGGGCTATGCACCGGTGCCTATTGGCACAAAGACTTCCCAACGACATCGCCTGCAACAGGCATGTCGAGCGCGCAATTGGCGGAAGGCTTTGAGGCCAATATTGGCAAGCAGTGGACGCAGCAGGCCGGCGGGCAAGCTGCTGTTCTCGACGTTGTCGTCGCGGCGCTGAAGGCTTCTGGAAATCCGAAGGACAAAACCGCCATTACCGGCGCGCTGGATACGCTTCAGGCGGAAACAGCGGTTGGTACGGTTGATTTTGCCAATGGTCCAATGCCCGGCATCGCAACGGCTCCGCTGGTCAATTGCCAGTGGGTGAAAGCGTCCGAAGGACCATACGAATTCGATCTGAAAATCACCGCGAACGCATTGGCCCCCTATGTGCCGATCCAAGGTGATCTGAAGCCTTATCGTATCGGCGGCTAAACGCTGCTGCTCTGACGGGGGCACGGCTTACGGGCCGTGCCCTCCGCTTTTCAATCAAAGGATACATCTGTGAGCATGGTGGTGAATGACGCCCCCTCCGCTGCGCCCATTGCGCTGGAAGGTCGCGGTTTGGTGAAGCGCTACGGGAGCCTGCGCGCTTTGGACGACGTGGATTTTCAAGTGCGCGATGGCGAAGTCGTCGGCGTGGTTGGTCCCAACGGCGCGGGCAAGACGACATTGTTTGGCGCGCTTGCTGGGACCTATCCTGTGAACAGTGGGGAAATCCACTTTGATGGCGCTCCAATCACATATCAATCCTCCCAGGACCGCTGCGCGATGGGGATCGCACGCACCTATCAGGTGCCCCGGCCGTTTCTGGGCATGACCGTCTTCGAGAATATTTTGGTCGCCGCGCGCGCGGGCGGCGCGCTCCGTGACAGCGAAGCTGCTGAGAGCGCGGCCACCATTTTGGATCAAACCGGGCTGATGAAACTGGCCAACACACCTGCCGCGGCAACGGGGCTTTTGGACCGCAAGCGGCTCGAAGTGGCACGGGCGCTCGCGACCCGGCCCAAGGTGATTTTACTCGATGAAATCGGCGGCGGGCTGACGGAAGCGGAGCTGCTCCAATTGATCGAACTGATCGCAGGTTTGAAAGCCACCGGCATGACGATTGTCTGGATCGAGCACATCCTGCATGCGTTGCTCAAAGTGATTGATCGCTTGGTTTGCATGGCCGAAGGCCGCGTTCTTGCTGAAGGCGATCCGAGCGATGTTATGCAAGATCCAGCGGTGCGCAGCGCCTATCTTGGGAGTGCGCCGGAATGATTTCGTTTTCTGTCAAAGACCTATCGTGTCATCATGGGCTGCTGCATGCCGTGCGCGGCGTGAGTTTTGAGCTGACCCAAGGTGATGTGCTGAGCATTATCGGAGCGAACGGGGCTGGCAAGACGACCTTGATGCGCGCCCTCGCCGGGGCGCATGTTCCCTCGAGCGGATCCATTTCGCTCAATGACCAGGACGTGACTGGCCTGTCGACTTTCGCCCGGTTCCGAGGCGGCATTTCCATGTCTCCAGAAGGTCGCCGCTTGTTCCCGGACATGACGGTTCGTGAAAACCTGATGATCGCGGCTGAAAACGGGCGCGATGGCGCTTGGACCGTCGATGCTGTGATGGAGGCTTTTCCTCAGCTCAAACCGCTGGAGCACAAAGCCGCTGGCGGGTTGTCTGGCGGGCAACGGCAATCTGCCGCGATCGGTCGGGCTCTGCTGGCCAATCCTGATGTGCTGATCCTTGATGAAGTGTCATTGGGGCTCTCCCCTGCGGCCATTGAGGGCGTCTATCACTCACTCGCGGCGATCAAAGAAGATCGCAGCATGATTATGGTTGTCGTCGAGCAGGACTTGAACCGCGCCATGGGGTTTGCCGATCAAATCCTTTGCATCGCCGAAGGTCAGGCCGCGCTTCAGGGCAAGCCCGATGCGTTCACCAAAGAGCAAATCACTGCCGCCTATTTCGGTATTCAGGACGAGGCCAAAACAGATGCTTGAGACCCTCACATCCGCCATCATCCAAGGCACGCTCTTAGGCGGCTATTACGCCATCATCGCCGCAGGACTGTCTTTGATGGTGGGCGTTGTCCGCTTCATCAACTTGGCGCATGGCGACATGGCTGTGCTGGGTGCGTTGATCACCATTTCCCTCGTCGGCGCGCTCGGCATCTCCGTCCTTTGGGCCATTGTGATCATGCTGCCGTGCATGGCGCTCTTAGGTTGGGTGATGCACGCAACCTTGTTTGACCGCGCGATGAAAGGCGGCTTTCTCCTGCCCATCCTTGTGACCATTGGATTGGGCGCGGCGATGCAAAACGGGATGTTTGGCATTTGGGGCTCTAACACACGCTCGCTCGGGGCTGACATTGGCAGCCTGTCTTGGGCCAGCTGGTTCTTGCCCGGTGGGATCATCGTGGGCAAATTGCCTGTCATCATTTTCGCCACGGCTGTTTTGGTGGTGGGCGCGCTTCATGTGATGCTCCGCAAAACCAAGCTGGGCCGCGCGATCCGGGCCACTGCTTCTGACCCAGAGGCCGCCGAGATGTGCGGCATTGATGCACGCCAAGCGCACCGTGCGGCCTCCGCCATTGCTGTGACATTGGCGGCGCTCGCGGGTGTCTTTCTGGCCATGCGTGGACAGGTCACCCCCTATTCAGGGCCAGCCCAGTTGATCTTTGCCTTCGAGGCCGTGGTGATCGGCGGACTTGGATCGTTGTGGGGGACATTGATTGGCGGGATCGTTTTGGGCCTGTCGCAATCCTTGGGCGGCTTGATCTCGGCGCAAGCCTCGCTCTTGACCGGGCATCTGGTGTTCATCGCGGTACTGATCTGGCGGATCTACACAAGCTGGGCCACGGCGCATGGTGGCTTCAAAGCCTCGCTTCACGCAAAACTCGCAGGCCCCAAATGGGCCGCTGCGAAAAAGGGAGATCAGGCATGACGTCCTTTCACCTCGCTCCAATATCCGCGTCTGATCGGAAATTGATCTGGGCCGGGGCGCTGATTGCCCTCGTGCTCCTCGCCTTGCCCTTTTTCGGCTCAGCCTTGGTCGTCGACAAGCTCACACTGCTGCTGGTCTACATCATTCTCGCGGTGATGTGGAATTTGCTGGCGGGCTATGCCGGGCTAGTCTCCGTGGGCCAACAGGCCTTCATCGGGCTTGGCGGCTATTTCGTGCTGCGGCTTGTCGAAACAGGAATGCCGCCATTTGTTGCGATTGTGCTTGGGGGGCTGTTTGTCGTTGTCGTGGCTTGGCCGCTGTCATGGTTCGTCTTGCGTCTCAAAGCGGCGGAATTTGCTGTGGCCATGTGGGTTTTGGCCGAAGCCATCCGGTCCATCGTGATGTTCGATCCGCTGGTACAGGGCGAGACGGGCCGATCCCTCGTGTCGATGAACGCGATTGATGCAGATTTGCGCCGCACCACGGTCTATCTCATGGCGCTCGCTGCCGTCGTGGCGGCGCTGGTGATCAGCTACGTTCTCCTGCGCGGACGCCTTGGCGGTGAAAGTCAGGCCATTCGCGATGATGAAGAGGCGGCTGGTTCTGTTGGTGTCAGTGTGATGCGCGTCAAACGGATCATCTTTGTCCTCTCCGCCGTGGGCTGTGCCTTGGCCGGGACGATTTGGCTCGCCTCCGCGATCACCTATCAACCGCGCACCGCCTTCGGGATCAATTGGACTGTCTTCATGCTGTTCATGGTGCTCGTTGGCGGTCTGGGCAGCTATCTGGGTCCAATCATTGGCGCAGTTCTGCTTTTCGCGTTGCAGGAGATCTTTGGTGACTTTGGCGCTTGGTATTTGGCGGGAGTTGGCGTTGTGGCCATCGTTTTTGCCCTCTACGCACCGCGCGGCATCATGGGGCTGATCCAAGACCGGCTTGGCCATTAACCGCTGTCGATGCGGCAAAGCCTTTTTTCCTCGGCCCGCTCTGAGCCGTAGGTGTCTGCGGGCAAGATTGGGGCGGGCTTGGTCCCGTCCCACGACAAGACCTCGCTCATATGACCGGCTATCGGGTCAGTCCATTCCTTGCAGAGCGTCCAGCTCGGCACTTGCATCCCGCCGCGCGGCGCGCCACGACTGATGTAGCTTGGCCGCGGTCGCGTCGAACCTGTCACTGCTTTCTCGGCGCGCACTATTCTCCAGGGCAATCAGGTCAGACCTCAAGACTTCAAACCCCAACAGCCCTGCGCTTCCTGCGAGGCGATGAGCGTCTGGAGCTACATTTGCGTCCCAAGTCCCGTGCAGCCCCAGCTTTGCAAGTTGTTGTGTCAGATCATCCATTTCTCGCACGAACACTTGAAGCAATGGGGCAAACGTAGCAGCGCCCAGATCTTCTCGCAGCGATGACAGGGTAAAGTTGAAATCGGCGTTGTCTTGACCCTCATCCTCTTCGGGTTTGTCTTCCAAATCTGCGAGCGTCGCTCGCAACGTTTCAAGGGCCAGGGGTTTACTCAGGAACCGATCCATTCCGACTTCGCGAAATTGCTCCACTGCTTCAGGCAAGACATTGGCCGAAATCGCAATGATGGGAACGCGCGCCGACGGGCCCACCCCGCTTCTGATCTGACGCGTTGCCGCTGGTCCATCGAGCACGGGCATGCTGACATCCATTAGTATTGCGTCAAATTTATGCGCCGCTGCGGTGTCAACGCCTTCTTGCCCGTTGCGCGCGACCGTGACGGTGTGGCCATCTGTCAACAACATGCGTCGCAATACCTCAATGTTGATCTCGTTATCCTCGACCAGCAGCACATCGAGCGGTTCGACCAATGGAGCTGACGCAACTTCGAGATCGCTTTGCTCCGGCGACACGGTTCGTTCCAGATCGAACCGCGCCCAGAACACAGATCCTTCCCCAAGCTCGCTTTCAACACCGATTTGGCCGCCGAGCAGCGTGGTCAATCGCCGTGCAATGCCGAGGCCGAGCCCGGCGCCCTCTCGCTGCCGATTGATGGAAGGATCGCTTGTCACGAAGTCATCGAAGATCCGCTCTTGCTGCGCTTTTGAGATGCCCGGGCCACTGTCAATGATCCGAAACTCGTAACAGGCATGCCCAGCATGTGTCAGATTGGGATCGCACTCGACTTCGATTTCGATCTGTCCGTTATGCGTGAACTTGATGGCATTGCCCACGAGGTTGAGCAAAATTCGCCGCAGCTTAAGCGCATCAGTCGCGGCCCAATGGTGAGACGGTCCATGCCACGACCATGAAATGGTGTTGCCCCGAGACGCCGCATCGCCGCTTTGACCAGCGACGACATCTTGGACGAGCTCCAGCAGGTCCACTGGCTTACGCGCGATCGCCACCTGTCCTGCCTCAGATTTGGCAATATCCAGAACGGCATCCACATGATTGAGCAAGACCTGCCCGGAAATCTCCATGTTTTGCGTCAGGTCACGTTGCGATGGGTTCAATGCCCCATTGGCCAGCAGCGACAGGTTGCCCAGCAGCCCGTTGAGCGGGGTCCGGATCTCGTGGCTCATGACGGTCAGGAAATCCGCCTTGGCCTTCTCCCCCGCAAGCGCTTTGTCCCTGGCATTCACAAGCTCCTGATTGTCCGCGACGCGCTGCGAAATATCTCTCAGATATCCGATGATAATCTGGTCTCTTCCCTCAAAGGCCATTTCCAAGGCGATTTCGACGGGGAAGATTTCACCGCTGGCGCGCATCCCTTCCATTTGTTGCCGGCCATGTCCCAAAACATGTCGGGTTCCCCCCGATTTGATCCGAGTCAGACCTGCCTCATGCGCAGCACGCATATGCGGGGGTACGATGAGAGATCCCAGCTTTTTGCCCTTGGCCTTCGATGACCGAATGCCGAAAATGGCCTCGGCTGCCGCGTTGAACTCCAAGACAGTTCCTGCGGTGTCCGTCACAATCACACCGTCGAGCGATGTCGACAGGATGATGTTCATCCTCTGGTTCGCCTGCGACAAGGCATGGCCTCGGGCCTGCACTTGCCTGTTGGAATAGAGCAAATAAAGCGAAGCCGCCGCTAGCGCCCCAAAGAGCGAAATCACCGTGGCCGCCAGAAGCTGCAAGGTTTCGACTGTTCGTTCCCGGCGGTCTCCGGTTAGCTCTGCGAAGAAGGAAATGCCGCTCACGGTCAGGTCCCGCGCGACCGGGCGCAGCGTGTTGGCACGCTCCAGCATGTCGGATGTCGCGGCTCTCAAGGTCGCATCATCACCATCTATGACCGGCACATATTGGTCCAGATACCGTCCGAGCCGCGTCAACGGATCCCCAAAGCTCGGCCTTGCCCTCAGTGGATCGAACATGCGCGACGAATTCAGGGTGAAGATCCGGCTGTAGAACACATCGAATTCGCGGCGCAGGTCAGATAGGTCAATGTCGTCTCCCCCCGGTTCCGCGCTCTCGAGATTTTTCAGCGCATATAGATAGGACAGGAATTCGACTTCTGCCTGGATGAGGGTCCATTGCATGTTGTCGGAATAGGCCGTGCGCTGTTCTTCCAGATCATGCACCACTTGACGACCGAGCACGAACGCAAACACCGAAGCGCATAACAGCGCGCCGATGATCCCGATTGAGACGGACAGCCCTCTCGATTTAGCAGATGTCGCCATCTCACCTCACGCCTTCAAACAGCTCCAGACCCAGAGATCCGAACGTTATTGGGTGATTTCGATCCTGTCGAGTTGCCAAATACTGCGAGTGTAAATGGTCTCTGTTTGGAACTCAGGCCCGCTGTCATAAGGGTAGATGACCCACAATGGCCCTTTCTCGCGTCGATGCATGGGGTCCCCATTCATCAAATACGCAACGATTGGAGCTTCATCGGTCAGACTATCCAGTGGAATCTCAACGGCATAGTCGTTGATCGCGGCGGCGCGCGCCGATGTGCCACTGGCTCCGACCTGTTCGAGAACATCTTTGAGCAATGGCCCCCGGAACATATGCGTCCCTGTATTCCAGATAGTGCTCGTTTCAATGGTCATCTGCGGCAAAGCCGCTAGCATCTCAAGATCGAACTCTGCCCTGCCATCAACATTGGTGTGGGTTATGCCCCCTGAGACAGACAGTACAGTGTCTGCCTCAGGAGTAGGCAGCGCATCACCCCAAGCGTGATCGCTGCTGTAAGCCATAGTGAGAATTGCAACCGTGAGTGTGGCTATGGCTCGCATCGGAAAGTCCCGTATGTCTTGAGTGGATATCAACTTACGACGCGAAGAGTCGCAATTGGGCAACGGTATACACCACCTATCCATTGGGATAGATCCCGCCCAATTCTCCCTTCATTTCCGGCGACTTTGAGCATGACCTTGCGTCAGGGCTGTCCACTCTTCACCGACATCCAATGCGTGCAGCGCGATTAACCAAACGTCACCTTGGCGCGTCGCACAGATATCTTTGCGCATTATTGCCGAAACGGTCTTTCCAGCCTGAACTCAGCCTTCTAAAACGAGGAGGTAGCGCAAGGGAGGTCCTGTTGCAGGTACTCATTGCAGATGACCACGGTTTGGTATTGGACACATTAGGGGCCTTCATAGAGGCCGCAGGTGACCTCATCGTCGTGACCGCCAAAACCTATGACGACGCCGCTGAAAAAGTCGAAGCTCAGGGGCCGTTCGATCTGGTTTTGCTCGATCTGAACATGCCCGGTATGGACGGCCTGTCGGGCCTCAAGCGCGCCTTGGCCCTACCTGGTGCCTTGCGCGTTGCGTTGATGACAGGTGACGTCTCCAAAGCTCTCGCCGAAGAAACCATCGAGTTGGGGGCCGCAGGTTTTGTCCCAAAGACGATGCCAGCGAAATCGCTAGTGAATGCGATCAAGTTTATGGCCATGGGAGAGAAATTCGTTCCGGCGGATTTGGTGGCCGAAGACGACGCCGCCAAACCCAACCCTTTCGCGCAAAATCTGACAGAACGCGAGACTCAGGTGTTGCGTGGATTGACCGAAGGCAAGTCCAACAAAGAAATTGCCCGAGATCTTGGCCTGTCGGAACCGACGATCAAACTCCACGTCAAAACGCTTTATCGCAAGATTGGCGCGATGAACCGCACGCAGGCTGCGCTTATGGCCAAGGATGCGGGTCTCTTTTGAACGCGCTCAGCTGTGGCTACATCGTGTAGTTCAGCCCCAGCCGCCCGCCATCCACATAAATCGTCTCGCCCGTGATGTAGCTCGCTTTGTCGCTTGCCAGAAACGCGACCGTGTTGGCAATTTCCTCGGCTGTTCCGGGACGGCCCAATGGCGTTCGAGACATCGCCGTGGCCATTGCAGTCGGATCGGCGACGACCCCCGCGAGCATCGCTGTATCTATGGATCCGGGGCCCACAGCATTGACCCGGATACCATGCGGCGCAAGGGCGAGCGCTGCAGATTTGGTAACCTGCATCACTCCGCCTTTCGAGGCGCAATAGACGGGATCGCGAGCTGTGCGTTGATCGAGGACATAATGACGATGGCGCCTCGCAGCCCTTGCGCCACCATGGTCTTCGCCGCGCGCTGAGTTGCGGCAAAGACCCCCGTCAGGTTTACCGAGATAACACGCTGAAAATCCTCCAGATCATAGTCCAGAAAATCCCCCGGCAATGCAATCCCGGCATTGTTGACCACAACCGATGCTGGACCGATATCGGTCTCGATCTCGTCAAACAGGGCCGAAATCGCGGCGAGGTCCCCCATGTCACAAGAGAAACCGCGCGCAACCTGCCCCAGCTTGTCTACGGCGGTCGCAACGCCGTCTGCATTGATGTCTGCCAGAACAATCTGGCAGCCATCCTCTTGCAAGGCTTTGGCACATGCGAGCCCGATGCCCTGAGCGCCGCCGGTCACGACCGCAATCCTAGACGTCATCCGGTCGTCCTCCTTTAGAACGCAGGTTGGGTTTTGCGCCGGTTTTGCAGCCCTGCGATCAGCAAGACGAGAAGCAAACCCGGAATGAAGAAGATCTCCTTCGGCATCCTGTCATTCTCCACTGCCACGGCTTCGATTTGCGCCGGCGCAACGCCGTAGAAATCGTAGTCATTGGCAAGCGTTTCGAAGTAAGGCGTGCCCGGGAAAGGCTCGTCAAGGAGCAGCATGCCATCCTGTTCCAAGACCGACAGACCCACCGCGTTGAGCCGATCTGCACCAGACCCCGCCTCTAGCGCAGTGAAGCTGATCGTAATGGTTCCCACGATCCCGGTGTCGAAATCTGGCGCAGAAATCCTCAAGCGCGCGTTCCCATTCTCCGGCAAGGCTTCAATCGCCGACAAGGCGGCCCCGCCCGTGGTCTCGGTGTATTTGTCCTGCCATTGGTCGAGGAAGAAATCCGGACGGAAGAGCAGCACAACGGCCAGGATCAGCACCAATGCCTCCCAAACGCGCGTCTTCGCAATGAAATAGCCTTGGGTCACCGCCGCAAAGACTAGCATCGCGACGAGCGAGATGAAGAAGACGAGCACCGCTTTGCCTGCGCTTACGTCGATGAGCAGCAGATCGGTGTTGAAGATGAACATGAACGGCAACAGCGCTGTACGAATATCGTAGGAGAAGCCAACGATGCCGGTCTTGATCGGATCGCCTCGCGAGATCGCTGCAGCGGCATAGGCCGCAAGCCCCACAGGCGGCGTGTCATCGGCCAAGATCCCGAAATAAAACACGAAGAGATGCACCGCGATCAGCGGCACAATCAAACCCGACTGCGCGCCGACGGAGACAATCACAGGCGCCATCAACGAACTCACCACAATATAGTTCGCCGTTGTCGGCAGCCCCATCCCGAGAATGAGAGACATCACCGCCACAAGAACGAGCAAGATGATCAGGTTTCCGCCAGAGATCGTCTCGATCACCTGACCGATGATCTGATGCGCGCCGGTGAGGGAAATCGTGCCGACAATGATACCAGCCGCACCAGTCGCAACACCGATACCAATCATGTTCCGCGCGCCGCTTTCAAGACCGGCGATGAATTCACGAATGCCTTGCGCCATTTGGTTCGCGAAATCCAACTCTCCCCGGAACATCGCTTTCAAAGGATGATGTGTCAGCGCGACGAGGATCATCACAATCGTTGCCCAGAAGGCGGAAAGCGCAGGCGACAGACGATCGAGATGCTCCGTACGCACCATAAGGTTCCACACCAACACGAAGATCGGCAGCGCGAAATAGGCCCCACCGAGCAGCGTCGGCGTCAGGCGCGGCGCCATAACTTCCGCCGCGTTCGGATCGTCCACCTCAATATCGGGATAGCGCGACGCCACATAGACCAGCGCAAGATACCCGATCAACAGCAGCAGCAATGCAGGATATACCGTCGCGCCAGGCATCATCGGCTCAAGCGCCGCGCGAATGCCGATCACAACGAAGGTCACCGCCGCCATGAACAGGAAACCGCTGAGGAACAGCAGCAAAATCATCAGGACGCCAATCTGGCGACCGGGTTTCGTCAACCCTTTGAGATTGAGCTTCAGGCTTTCCAAATGCACGATGTACAGCAGAGCAATGTAGGAAATGACCGCTGGAAGAAAGGCGTGCTTGACGACCTCAATGTAGGGAATGTTGACGTATTCCACCATCAGGAACGCCGCCGCCCCCATCACAGGTGGGGTCAGCTGACCATTGGTGGAAGAGGCCACTTCAACCGCCCCCGCTTTCTCCCGGCTAAAGCCAATCCGCTTCATGAGAGGGATGGTGAAAGTCCCAGTGGTCACTGTGTTTGCGATGGAGGAGCCGGAAATCATGCCAGTCATCATCGACGACAAGACTGAGGCTTTCGCAGGTCCGCCGCGCAGCGCGCCCAGCAAGGCAATTGCGACCTTGATGAACCAATTGCCGCCACCTGCTTTTTCCAGCAACGCGCCAAAGAGCACGAAGAGGAAAATCATCGAGGTGGACACGCCCAGAGCGACGCCAAAGACACCTTCGGTCTGCATCCAGTAGTGGCCCATGGCCTTGGTGAAGGACGCGCCCCCATAGTTGGTGATTGACCCGACCCATTCCGAATACCCGCCAAAGAAGGCCAGTGCGAGGAAGGCCGAGGCAATGATGACCAACGGCAAGCCCAGAGAGCGGAAAACCGCGATCATCAGCACAACCATGCCAATGCCGGACATCACGATATCAGAGGTCGACCACAGCCCCGGGCGATCTGCGATTTGGAAGCGGAACACCACCAAATAGAGACAGGCCGAAACGCCGAGCACCACGAGCGCCCAGTCATACCAAGGGATGCGGTTGCGGTGTCCGAGGATCGGAAAGGCGAGCGTGGCCAAGGCCAAGGCAAAAGCCAAGTGAACGAAGCGCGCTTGCGCCGCAATGTTGGCAAAGATTGAAACGCCGGTGGCCTGCGCCACCATGCCCGGCAATTTGGAGGCGATATAGAGTTGGAACAAGGACCACGTGATGCACAGCGCGAATATTAATTTCGTGGCAAACGCCCCGGCATTTCTCGCGCCGGTATCGGCCTCCGCGACCATATCCTCTGCGGATTGCGCGTGTGTTGCATCAGTCATACTGGTTCCCCCTATTCTCACTTTTTCAGTGAGCCTAGCCCCACATGTTGCGTTTGTCCCCCGCGAAATTCTACCTTTGATACACGTCTAACGCGAAGTCATGGTCTCCATACTTCACAGGGTGCCAGATCACCGCTACGCAGTGTGGGCACATACAAAAAATTGACTGGTCAAAGACGACATGCCTGCCAGCCATCTCATTCATCCAAGCCTTGCCTACGCGCATGTCACCCTCGAAGGGCATGTTACGCTACCGCAGATCTTGACCGATTACATGGCGTACACGACGGACAAAGATTTTCGCACCGGCCAGGCCATGTTCATCGACGCCTCAAAGGTCACAAAATACGGCGTCACGTTTCGGGGTCTTCTTGCGATCCTCAAACACCAAATCGGTGTACTTGATCCATTTGGCCCCTCAATCCTGACATCAATCTACGCGCCGAGCGATCTGATGTTTGAAAAGGCCAAGGAGCATCAAAGGCTGACCTCCGGGTCAGGCATCAATTGCGTCGGTGTGTTCCGCCGCGAAACCGACGCATGGGCGTTTCTGGGCCTTGAAGAAGACGCATAAACTCAGCGCGATGCGCCTCCGCTTGAGACGTCGGACATAGCCCCGAGTCGCTCAGTCACTCTCTCGAAATGACGCAATCCTAATGCCTTAGCCCCCAGGTCGCCTGCCTGCATGTGCTCAATTTCCGGGCAAACGCTGTCCTACCATTCGCAGCCTCGCCAGAATGAACGGACCAGCTTGCCGCCTATCTTCACGCTGCGGTCCTTTTGTCCCACCGCACGGATTGATCGCTCAAACCGCCTCGCCTAGCTGCCTAACCACACCCCGAAACGGGCATGGCAATTGGATATTCAGAGGCGCTCTCATGTTGGACAATGATGCACAGACCGATCCCCTCATCGTCGAAGGCAAGCTTGCCGACAATGAGCGGATGAAGAAAGACAGCGACTTTCTGCGCGGCACGATCACCGATGATCTGAGCGATCCGATCACAGGCGGGTTCAGCCCTGATAACTTCCAGCTCATCCGCTTCCACGGCATGTACCAGCAGGACGACCGGGACATTCGCGCCGAGCGCGCCGACCAAAAGCTGGAGCCGCTGCACAACGTCATGCTGCGCGCTCGGATGCCCGGCGGGATCATTTCGCCCGAGCAATGGCTGACCATCGAGAAATTCGCCGAAGAACACACGATGTACGGCTCCGTGCGCCTGACCACCCGGCAAACCTTCCAGTTCCACGGTGTTCTCAAGCCAAACATCAAGGACATGCACCAGGTTATCAACTCCGCGGGAATCGACTCGATTGCGACCGCCGGGGATGTGAACCGCAATGTGCTGTGCACCACCAACCCCGTGGACTCCGAACTGCATGCGGAAGCCTACGAGTGGTCCAAACGCATCTCGGAGCATTTGCTCCCCCGTACGCAAGCCTATTCCGAGATTTGGCTGGATGGCGAAAAAGTCAAAACGACCGAAGAGCCTATTCTCGGCGACACCTATCTGCCACGTAAATTCAAAACCACCGTGAGCATTCCGCCCAACAATGAGGTGGACATCCACGCCAACGATCTGAACTTCGTGGCCATCGCCGAGAACGGACATCTCATTGGCTGGAACATTCTGGTGGGCGGCGGTCTGGCGATGACCCATGGCGATACCGCCACCTATCCGCGCAAGGCCGATGATTTCGGCTTTATCCCGCTCGAGCATACGCTGGCCATCGCCGAGCATGTGGTTTCCGTGCAGCGCGATTGGGGCAACCGGGTCAATCGCAAGAATGCCAAGACCAAGTATACCTTGGACCGTGTGGGCACCGATGTGTTCAAGGCCGAAGTCGAGCGCCGCGCTGGCGTCACTTTTGAGCCGTCCCGCCCATATGAATTCACCTCACGCGGCGACCGCTTCGGATGGATCGAAGGGATCGACGGCAAACATCACCTGACGCTCTATTTGCTCAATGGCCGTATCCTCGACTATCCCAACCGCCCCCTGAAAACCGGCTTGCGCAAAATCGCGGAACTCCACCAAGGCGACTTCCGCATGACCGCGAACCAGAACCTTGTCATTGCGGGCATCCCGGCGGAGCAAAAAGACGAGATCGAGAAAATCGCCCGCGCTCACGGGTTGATCGACGATCTTATGACGCCTCAGCTCAAGAATTCCATGGCCTGCGTGGCTCTGCCCACATGTCCTTTGGCGATGGCGGAAGCGGAACGGTTTTTGCCTGAGCTTGTGTCCAACGTGGACGCCTTGCTGACCAAACATAACGTGGAGGATGACCACATTATCCTGCGCGTCGTGGGCTGCCCCAATGGCTGTGGTCGCGCGATGCTGGCGGAAGCGGGTCTCGTGGGCAAAGGTCCAGGCAAGTACAATTTCTATCTAGGCGGCAACCGCATCGGCACCCGCGTGCCGAAGTTGCATTTGGAGAATATCAGCCCCGAGGTGATTTATGACACGCTCGACACACTCATTGGACGATGGGCCTCTGAGCGACACGCCGATGAAGGCTTCGGGGATTTCGTCATCCGCGCCGGTGTCGTCACCGAGGTGAAAGTCTCGAAAACCGACTTCCACGCATAACATCTCACTCAGCCTCACACCGCCTCATAAGGCCAAACTGGCCGGAAAGGACCGCAACATGAGCACCTCCTCTCAAGAGCAACCACTCTCCGCTCCCGCAGATCAAGGCCCCACGGTCTTCACAACGGCCAATACCTGGCTGGACGCGCAGCCTGCTGAGGTCCGTGTGGATTGGGCACTGCGCAATTTGCCGCGTGATCACGTGGTGTCCTCCAGCTTTGGCATTCAGTCGGCCGTCATGCTGCATATGATGACGCAAGCGGTGCCGGACATTCCGGTGCTGCTCTTTGACACCGGCTATCTCTTTCCCGAGACCTACCGTTTCGTGGACGAGCTGACCGAACGCCTCAAGCTGAACCTCAAAGTCTTTCGCGCCGATATGACCCCCGCTTGGCAAGAGGCGCGCTTTGGCAAGCTTTGGACCCAAGGCGAAGACGGGCTGAAGCATTACAACGCGATGAACAAGGTCGAGCCGATGCAAAAAGCGATGTCCGAAGTCGGCGCTGGCACCTGGTATAGTGGGCTGCGCCGCGTGCAATCGGGCAGCCGCGCCGAGCGCAAAATCCTTGAGTTCCAACATGGACGCGTCAAGTTCCACCCGATCGTCGATTGGTCAAACCGCGATGTGCATTTCTATCTCAAAGAGCATGACCTGCCGTACCACCCGCTGTGGCAGCAAGGCTATGTGAGCGTCGGTGACACCCACACGACCTCCAAGCTCGAAGATGGAATGCGCGAAGAAGACACCCGCTTCGGCGGCATGGGCCGCGAATGCGGGCTGCATGTAGAGCAGGAAGTTTAAGATGCTAAACCAACTCCCCCAAAGCGTGAACCCGCTCTCGCCCGATCAGGCAGCGCAGTTCGATCAATTGCTCACGGCCCTGTCGCCTCTGCAACAAGCCTGGATCGGCGGCTATCTAACAGCCACGGCGCAAAGCGGCGTCGCGGCAGCCCCCGCCCCAGTCGCCGCAGTTGAGCCAGCGACACTGACCATTCTCTTCGGCTCACAAACCGGCAATGCCAAACACGTGGCCTCTGATCTCGCCGAAAAAGCCAAGTCGCGCGGGCTGGACGTCAAGCTTGTAAACATGGCGGACTACAAACCCGCGAAACTCAAAGATGAGAAATTCCTCACCATCGTCGTCTCCACCTATGGCGAAGGCGAGCCGCCGGAACCTGCGGAGAAATTCTCCAAATTCCTCAATTCCAAGAAGGCTCCCAAACTGGACGGTGTGGAGATTGCCGTGCTGGGCCTCGGCGATAGCAGCTATGAATTCTTCTGCAAAACCGCCGTGGATTTCGAAACCAGACTGAGCTCCCTTGGCGCGAAGGTGGTGCAAGACCGCGCGCTTCTGGATGTCGATTACGATGATCTCGCTGCCGATTGGATCGGCCAAGCGCTGGACAGTTTTGAACCCGCGATGAAAGCCGCCGCGCCTGCCGCCTCCAATGTGGTACCGATGCCCGGTCTCACCGCGCAGCCCGCAGCTCCGCTCTATTCCAAACGCAATCCGTTCGAAGCGGAGATTAGCGTGGTGCAAAAGATCACCGGGCGCGACAGCACCAAAGACATTCGTCATATCGAGTTGTCCCTCGAGGGTTCAGGTCTGACCTATCAGCCCGGCGATGCGCTTGGGGTCTATTTCCACAATGATGAGGCCGAGGTGGATGCACTGCTAACGCTCCTCAAGCTGGACGGCGAGGCCGAGGTGACGCTGGGCGAGACCACCCTGCCTTTGCGCAAGGCGCTTATCGAAAACCTGGAGCTCACACAGAGCTACCCCACTTTAGTCGAGAAATACGCGAATGCGACCGGCGATGAGACGTTGCTAAAGCTCACCGAGAACAAAGCCGAGTTGCGCGACTTCATCGAGCCGCGTCAGATTTACGATATCCTGCGCGCCCATCCGCATGTGATCTCCGCACAGAGCCTCGTAGACTGCCTCCGCAAACAACAGCCGCGCCTTTACTCCATTGCGTCCGCCCAGTCAGAGGTGGAAGACGAGGTGCATCTGACAGTTGGTATTGTGGAATGGAACTCGGATGACCAGCTCCATCTCGGCGGTGCATCGGGTCATCTGGGACGCCGCGCCAAGGAAGGCGACCGCCTGCGGGTTTTCGTCGAAGACAACGACCTCTTCCGTCTGCCCAGTGATCCCAACACCCCTGTGATCATGATCGGCCCCGGCACTGGCATCGCGCCGTTCCGCGCCTTTCTTCAAGAGCGCGAGGCGACCGAGGCTGAGGGCGACACTTGGCTCTTCTTCGGAAACCCGCATTTCACGCAGGATTTCCTCTATCAGGTGGAGCTGCAAGCCTATCTGAAATCCGGTGTGCTCAATACTCTCGACCTCGCGTTTAGCCGGGATCAAGCTGAGAAAATCTATGTGCAGGACCGCATTCGAGAGAAGGGCGCTGAGCTGATGGCTTGGCTCGATCGCGGCGCGCATCTTTATGTTTGCGGCGACGCGGACCGGATGGCGAAAGACGTGCACGCGGCTCTGATTGACGTGATCAAAGAGCATGGCGGCAAAAGTGAGGATGCTGCGGAGGACTATCTCTCAGGTCTCAAGGATGCGAACCGCTACCAAAGAGACGTGTATTAAGTCGAAAGAACGAGGCCGCACTCTAAACAAGGGTGCGGCCCTATCTCAAAGCGTCAGTCCCGCGTTCCTGAGAACCGGGTTTCCCAGTCTTCGCGTTCTTCATCAGTGACTTTGCGGAACACGTTATCTGGCACAGCAAAGGCATGCCCCGCGCCGAGCGTTTCAAGCGCGGCTTTCACATCCGTCGGCCAAGACCAATCCTCAGAGTTCAAAGCGTCCATGAGCGTGTCGGACGCGTCGGGGATGAAGGGCGAAGACAGCACTGCGTAGAAGCGAATGAGGTTCAGCGCGAGACGCACCTGCGCCGCCGCTTGCGCCGGATCTTCCTTGAAGGTGCTCCAAGGTGCCGCGCTTTGCAGATATTCGTTGCCAGCCACCCAAATCGCACGCAGCTCGCCCGTGCTTTTACGGATCTCCATCGCGTTCATGTGCTGCTCATAGGCGGCAAGACGCGTGGTCAACTCAGCAATGAGCGCCTCTTCCTGTGCGCCCCATGTTCCGCCCTCAGGCACCGCTTCGCTGAATTTTGAGCGGCAGAACTTGGTGACACGAGAGACGAAATTGCCAAGCACATCGGCCAGATCCTTGTTCACCGATTGCTGGAAATTCTCCCAGGTAAACTCACTGTCGCTGCTTTCCGGCGTATGGCTGAGCAGCCACCAGCGCCAATAATCACTCGGCAGGATCTCCAACGCTTGATCCATGAACACCCCGCGTCCGCGCGATGTGGAGAACTGACCGCCGTCATAATTGAGGTAGTTCAGACCTTTGATATAATCGACCAGCTTCCACGGCTCACCGCTGCCAAGAATGGTCACAGGAAAGCTCAGCGTGTGGAAGGGCACGTTATCCTTGCCCATGAATTGGGTGTAGGTCACATCTTCCGCGCCTTTATCCGTGCGCCACCAACGTTCCCACGCGGCGTCGTCTTGGCCCGTCGCGTCGGTCCATTCCTTGGCGCAGGCGATGTATTCGATAGGGGCGTCGAACCACACATAGAAGACCTTGCCTTCCATGCCGGGCCAGTCTTCGCTGCCCCGCTTGACCGGAACACCCCAGTTCAGATCACGGGTGATGCCGCGATCCTGAAGCCCGTCGCCGTCATTAAGCCACTTCTTGGCAATCGAGGTGGTCAACACGGGCCAATCAGATTTGCTGTCGATCCAAGCGTTCAGATCGTCGCGCATCTTGGATTGGCGCAAATGCAGGTGTTTGGTCTTGCGCATCTCCAGATCGGTCGAGCCGGAAATCGTGCTATAGGGGTTGATCAGATCGACCGGATCAAGCTGCTTTGTGCAATTATCGCACTGATCTCCGCGCGCGCTCTCGAAGCCGCAATTCGGACAGGTACCCTCCACGTAGCGATCCGGCAAGAAACGGCCATCCGCCACCGAATAGATCTGCTCGTCATCCACCTCTTCGATCAGACCGGCCTCATAGAGCCGCCCCGCGAAATGCTGGGTCAATTGTTTGTTCTGCTCAGACGAAGACCGCCCGAAATGGTCGAAGGACAGACGGAAGCCCTCGGCAATCTTGGCCTGCACCTCCCACATCTCCGCACAATACTCCGCAACCGGCTTGCCCGCTTTAGCAGCGGCCAGCTCAGCCGGAGTGCCATGCTCATCGGTGGCACAGAGGAACAGAACCTCTTCCCCCCGTGCGCGTTGGAAGCGGGCGAACAGATCAGCGGGCAGCTGACTGCCTACGAGATTGCCGAGATGCTTGATGCCGTTGATATAGGGAATGGCGGAGGTAATCAGATGGCGGGCCATGACGTGCGGAGACCTTATGCTAGTGGTGCGCCACATCTAGCCTAGCCCCTGCGCAGCTTCCACCCCTTAGGGTCAGGATGCATTGATTGCATGCCCTGAGTTCAGCAAGTTTTGTGTCTCACAAGGAACATTGCCGCAGGCATAGTATTTCTATTTCAAGGCCTTGAGACGATATGAGGCGCAAAACCGGCTGACCCTGAAAGGTATCGAAAAATGCTTCCTGCCCCTAAGACACGTCGTCGCCACTGCGCTTTCGCTTCATGAGCCGGCCAATCGTAAAGGAAGTGCGCGGCGCATAAATGTAGCGCGTACGGTTTTCGGCGGTGGGACGGGCGCGCATGCGGGTGAGGCCGAAGCCCACGAGGACTACGTGGCCTACGGCGATCATGGAAAAGAGGGCGTTGGGTCCGAAGCGGGCGATGAGGAAAGAGGAGATAAGCGGCGCTGCGATGGCCCCGAGGGCAAAGAAAAACATCAAGGCCGCTGAAAGCTCGACGCGTTCGTCGTCGCTGGCAAAGTCATGCGCATGCGCGGCGGCGACGGAATAAATCGGAAAGGTGGTTAGGCCAAAGAGAATAGCCGCAAGCATCACGGCGCTTGTGCCTTGGGAGGCAATCTGCACGGTGAGCAGACAACTGACGACCGCCGCGACGGAGAGCCAGATCAGCACCCAACGACGGTCATACCGATCGGCGAGCCAGCCCACGGGATATTGCGCAAGCGCGCCGCCCAGCACGAACGCGGCAAGGAAATACGCGATTTGCTCTGGGGCTAGGCCTACTTCGGTGCCGTAGATTGGGCCAACCATACGAAACGACGCCGACGAGAGCGCTGCAACGACCACACCCGCTGCGGCAAGCGGAGATCGAGTCACCGCCAACATCGGTTTCAAACGCGGTGCGGCGCGGATTTTGGGTTGTTGCAACGTGGTCAGGGTGAGCGGCAACAGCGCGGCGCAGCACAGCAGCGCAAGCAGATTGTAGGACACATAGGAGCCAGGTTCCAAAACGCCGATAAAAAGCTGCGCGGTGAGCGAGGCCCCCATATCCACGATACGGTAGCTGCCCATGGCCCGCCCGCGCGTTTCATTGGTGACTTTGCTTTGGAGCCAAGCCTCCACAACCGTGTAGCAGCCCGCGACGCAGAGCCCGGACGCAATCCGCATCAGCGCCCAGAGATAAGCGTCGATGACGAGCATATGAGCGATGAGACCAATGGCACCCGAGGCCGTGAAGGCGGCAAAGGCACGGCTATGTCCGACGCTGCCCATAAGGCGCGGCGCCCACCAACAGCCAATGAAAAAGCCGACAAAATGCGCGGACCCCAGCAGACCAATCTGTCCGGTGCTGAAGCCCAGCATCGCCCCCGACAGCGCATCCAAAGGACCCAGCGCGCCAGACGAGAGCTGAAGCAGAATGACCGATAGAAACAAGGCCGCGAATGAAATGAGCAGGCGCATACCGCCTGCTTGCGCCTATTGCTGCCGAGTCGCTAGCGCCTTTTCGACAAAGCACGTCGCGTTATTAGGCCGTCCCGCAATTTTGCAAAGCGGGTGAGTCACACGCTCAACGCTCGGCTTTACGCTCGGATGACTTTCGCGAAGTTGGAGAAAATCGCCTCATTGGCGCAGATCAACTCGCCGTCCTCGACAATGTCTCCCCCCGGAGAGAACGGCTCTATGAGCCCGCCTGCTTCGCGCAAAATTACGATACCTGCAGCAATGTCCCAAGGCTGAAGGCTGCGTTCCCAAAAGCCTTCATACCGACCTGCGGCGACATAGGCCATGTCGAGCGAGGCTGCCCCCCAGCGACGCACACCAGCGCAGCCCGGCAGAATGCGGGCCAGCTGTTGCAGAGTTTCCGGTAAGTCGCCGCGGCCAGAGAACGGCAAGCCTGTGGAAAAAACACTGTCTGCCATCTGGTGCCGCGAGGACACGCGCAGACGTTGCTCGTTCATGAACGCGCCTTCGCCTTTTTCGGCCAAAAACATCTCGTCTTTGGCAGCGTCGAAGATCACCCCGGCTACGATCTGACCTTTGTGCTCCAAAGCGATGGAGACGGCCCAATGTGGCAAACCGTGCAAGAAATTCGTGGTCCCGTCGAGCGGGTCCACGATCCAGCGGCGTGTCGGGTCTTGCCCTTCCACTTCGCCGCTTTCTTCCGCGAGCCAGCCATAGCTTGGACGCGCGCCCATCAGATCTTCGCGAATGATTTCTTCCGCCGCAATATCCGCTTTAGACACGAAGTCCCCAGCGCCTTTGCGAGACACCTGCAACTGTTCCACCTCGCGAAAGTCTTTCACGAGGGAGCGGCCCGCCTTACGGGCGGCCTTGATCATAACATTGAGATTGGCGCTAAAAGCCATGGCGGCGCTCCGATGGGCAAAAAAAGAGGATCAGCCGCGCCTATACGCGCCTCGCGATTGCTTGCCAAGAGTGATTGGGCCAGGTCCGTCACAGGCCAGCCAGGCAAAAGGGCCGCGCCCTACCCCTCTTTGCCGTCTTGGCCTTGGAAAATAGATCCGCGATTGCGCACTTTGAGGGCGCGGCGCGAACCTTCGATTTTGCCGTTCTTCACACCAATCATCAAAGGCGCGTCCTTCTTGGCGTCTTTGTCGATCACCACAACGGAATCGTAGAACCGAACGCCCCGCATCTCGCGGGCGATCTCGTCGAAGGGAAAAATCTCGTCTTGATCCGTGTACCAACTGTGCATCTTGTCGACGAGACGTTTGGCATATTCGATGAAACTACGCTCTTCGCGATACCCGCCGCCAAAGCCTGGCCAGTAGGAGGTATGCGTGTCCTCCACCAGATAGACGCCTCGGTCTGACAAGGCGGGCCATAAATATTCGAAGCTGGTGATCTGCTGATGCATGCGATGACCGCCATCATCAATGATCACATCAAAGGGCCC
>SPJK01040050.1_pt1 | contig 23074 bp, 20 predicted proteins | sample 3741771 | NCBI WGS metagenome assembly SPJK01 (sample SAMN10925997, study PRJNA522277) | cold seep metagenome | isolation source: Elba SIP-enriched marine methane seep metagenome, extraction at timepoint T2 | place: Italy: coast of Elba, Mediterranean Sea
GATGTTGGGAATTACTTACTAGTTTTTTCTTTGTCCTTCTACCCTCTACCTTAGGGCCCGTACGGGTCCGTGTCTCGCTACTGACTTCACCGAAAGTCCAGCTAAATCTATGACTGTCTTACTCGTCGAGTTTTCCTTCAAATTCGGGGCAATCCAAGCGAATATCTTGCTCAGGTAAAGGTAATTCCATCAATCGACAGTATGCCCCTGTTGGGCTTTTATCGTAAAACCGGCAGGCAAAGCAGCTTCGCTGCACGCTTAACACCTCACTACGGTGTAAGCCTTTGATCACCGTCATTAATGCACTATACAATTGACCTTGGTCTTCGGAACCTAAGGTAGCCACCATCTGCTCAACGGGTTCGGCAAAATTTTCGATTGCAGCTACCATCGCTTTTCCTTCCGTGGTGAGTGAAACGGTATAAGCGCGCTTATCTACACTTGACCTGATTTTTCGAATCAAGCCCTTTTGTTCCAGTACACGAATGGCATCACTAATGGTAGGTTTGGTCACATTGAATTCTACTGCCAGCGCACTCACATTGCATAGCTCATCGGCATGGTATTCCAGGAAGATCAAGACCTGCATCTGGATAGGACTAAGGCCAAGCTCCTTGGCATAGCGCCAACGCAAGGCCTTATACGCTTCAGCGATACGCTCCAGGCCGGCGGTGATCTTCGCCGTTAAACGATTGTTCTGTGCCTGAGGGTTAAAAACACTTGGGTCCATACCTGCAAGTTGGTGAAAAACTTAGCCTGCCAAGGCCGGGCTCAGCAGGCTAAGTTAGTAATCCTAATCATTGTTCGCAAAAAAATCAGCAGCCCTCCATTTCAATGATAAAGTAGCCCTTATTTTCGATAGCTTCTTCCCATTCAGGGCGTAGTCGTTCTATATGACAGAAGCGGCATTGTTCAGCGCTAAGTGGTTGTCCTTCCTGGCCCTTCTCCTGTAAATATTCATGGCCATATTGGTGGACAATCGATTCATCCTGCACGGCTACCGGAGCAACAATATCGAAGTGCATGACACTACCGTCTTTCTTCTTCACATAGGTGTCCCAAATATTGACTTTCCGAACTGTGGTCTGGTCCATAATGATTGATATAATGATGGTTATTGATAAACTACTTACTCACCGAGTATGGTAATGACAGGTCGCCCGAAGCAACGGAATACACCGCATACACGCCCAGCATAGGGAGATTCGGATTGGAGCCGTTGACCTGCATATAAGCGGCCACCGCGTCAAATTGAAAGGCGGTTTGGTGTTGAAGGCGATAGGCCGGCACTACCGCTCGAATCACATTACCATGAGTAATGATTGGGTGCCCTGGCGAATCCATGTACATAGGCATACCGGGGTTTGTCGGAGGAAGCACGATGGTTTCGTCGGCGGGGTCAAATTGTTTGACCGCCAATCCCCCTGCAACCCGTTCATCGGATGTGAGCACCACCCAATGCGGGTGCCAAACAACACCATCGTTAGCATAATTTTGATCACTATTTTCATCCCACAATGGGGTGTCATCAAAATCGGGATGAGATGTTAGTGCCAGGGCCAGTATACCTTCTACTTCACCGAACCCGACCGCCGATGCCGGTAAGGACGTCGGAAAAACATAACCAAGAACGGGCGCTCCATCTAGCTGACCATATGCTTGGGGAACGGTAGCACCGGCTTGCCCTTCTACTTCGATGCTAAAGATTAGCTGGTCGAGTCGTTCGTCAAAAACCACTGAAGCATGCTTAATCTTTAAATCTGACGCCTCGGCAAAGCGGGAATCTTCCTGTTCGCCTTGCGCCCACGTCGCACCGAACGACAACAATAGGATAGATAAACTGAGCAAGTATTTCATAAGCTTAGTGTTTAATAAATTAGGAATCCTAACTTTTTGAGTGATAAAATGACACCCCTTAAAAACTATCACTAGTTGTGGAAAGGAGTGTGTGTAAATTTAGTTAGGATTTCTAACTAAATCAAGTTAATGATTCATTCTTCTCCTTTTTTATCGAGATTTCCTTGCATCAGCATGGCCACTGCGGCTACCAGCATTCCCAACCAAAACCAAATACCGACCATCGCTCCCTGACCAGGCAGGAAGATATCCAACAACATGAGGCCTCCACCAATAATGTAAAGACTGTTGATTAGTAACTTTTTATTCATAGCAAAGGAGTTTTTCAAACGCGTTCCAACGGCCTAAAGGGAGGTGAAGGCAAAAGAACTTCAATGTTGTCGCCCAATTTTACGGGGCCACCTTTTCGAACAATTCCCATCACGCCCGCCCTGCGGACTAATTTGCCTTCCTCATCCTTAAAAGCTACCTCTTTCAGCAGACCTTGCTGGAAGTCATCGATCTGTTTACAAGGATTTCGCAGGCCTGTGATCTCCACTTGCGTTTCATGGCCAATTCGGAGAATAGTGCCTGTCGGCAGCTTAAGCAAGTCGACCCCTGTGGTCGTGATGTTCTCCCCCATTTCGCCCGGCTGAACCTCAAATCCTTTCTCCGCTAATTCGGAAAATAGCTCGCTCTGCAACAAATGAACCTGGCGCAGATTCGGTTGGGTAGGATCTTTGGCTACGCGCGAACGGTGCTTAACTGTTTCGCCCCTATGTGCATCACCAGCCACGCCTAAGCCAGTAATCAGCTCTAATTCTTCGCACGAAAATTTATGAAAGGTATGCGTATTACTTTTTGCTACAGAGTGTACGGTTCCAGTTTGCATCGCATCGTATTAGGGTGTGTACAAGACATGTTAAGCAATACTGCTCACTGCAAAATATACCAATTTCGAAGGGATTTACTTGGAATAGCCTGGAATAGGCCGCGGTCGTTCTTGGTCAAAAGAACTACCTTGATCCTATGCGGTATCCTACAAAATCCTGTGTTCTCATTTGCCTTGCTTGCCTAGTGCTAAGTACTTCCGTTTCCTCGCTCCAGGCGCAGGAAAGGCATACTGATACCATTCCTTTTTCCCTAACAGAACACAACAACATAGCCATCACTTGTCTGCTCAATGATACTGATAGCTTGCAACTCATGTTTCACTTAGCAGCTTCAGCCGTTTCTCTGACTACCGAGGCTACCCCTCGACTACAAAGCCTGTCCTTCAGCCAAACGGATACTGTGAATAGCTGGGGCGGGGCGCAGGAGAGTCGTTCCAGTACCGGGAATGCCCTGCGCATCGGATCGCTCGAATGGCAGGAGCTTCCTATTTGGGAGAGCCAGCACTCTGGCCCTGGTACTGACGGGAAATTCGGCTATGATCTATTCTCCGATCGCATTTTGGAGATCGACTATGATCATTCCCGGCTTATTCTCTATGATACCTTACCCAAGCAGGTTAACGAATTTCATCCCCTTGACCTGATAATAGAAAACGACTTACTCTTCCTGGCAGGCCAGCTATTCCTCGATAGCTTACTTAGCAACCGTTTTTTGCTCCATTCGGGTTATGGGGGAGCCGTGCTATTCGATGATGTGTTTGCTGCACAGCATGAGTTAGCAACCCGATTAGTCATCACGGAGGAACAAATCCTGCGGGATTCCTATGGCAATGAAATTCAGGTAAAAAAAGCCTTGCTGCCCGACCTCCGTATCGGTCCGTATCGCTTAGCAGAGGTTCCAGTGGGATTTTTCGCAGGCGCTATCGGTCGGCAACGAATGAGTGTCTTTGGTGGCGCTGCCCTCAAGCGGTTCAATTGGATCTTTGACTTCCAAAACGCCAGGCTTTACCTTCAGCCGAGTCGGTATTACGAATCAGGTTAGCCGTCTTCCAAATCTTAGCATGGTGTTAAATTTCGGACAATCACCTCTCTAAAATGGCCGAATGAGCAACCTTTGATATCTTTCGACGTCTAAATTAAAAACGGCATTGATACTTGAAGCCCGGCGAACCTGATTTGTTATTCTAGTATTTTACTGCCGATAATTGTCCCGGTAATGGGATAGGACAAGGTAGAAAGACGACAAAATACAATCCCATGCGACGCTTAATGGCCATACTAACTTTGACAGTCTTCAGCTGTTCCCCTCAGTACCAGCTGCTGACAGGAAAGTTGGATCGTCCCATCAATTTGGTCATCCCTTACGAGGAGGCCTTCCAGGAGTGGGAGCCATATATGAATTGCTTTGCCCAGGAAGATGGTATGCTACAAGATGAGCGCCCAAGGATTATCCTCACCGGCAGTTCCAGTATTCGTATGTGGGGAACAATGACCGAAGACTTAGCAGAATTGCCTTACCTCGTACTCAATCGAGGTTTCGGTGGTTCTACACTACCGGAAGTCAACTACTACTTCGAGCACCTTATTGTTCCGCATGACCCTGAAGCCATTGTGCTGTATTGTGGAGAAAATGACATCACGGATGGCATGACTGCGGAAGATGTGTATAATTCCTTCGGCCTTTTCCTACGCTTGACCCGCCACTATACACCGGATGCCAAGCTTATATTCATGAGCATGAAGCCTTCCCCTTCCCGATGGAAGCTTTGGCCTGAGTTTGATCGGGGTAATGAAATGGTTCGCTCTTTCATTGAAAGCTTAGAGGATCCTATGATCCGGTATCTCGACGTTGGTGCACCAATGCTCTTGGCTGATTCAGGCCGTCCTGATCCCGCTATATTTATTGAAGACAGCCTCCATATGAACGATCTGGGTTATGATCGTTGGGAGCCCTTGGTGTACAATGAGCTCAAACGCGTACTAGACTACAAGGACGATGAGGACCGTGCTGCCGCTGGTAAGATAGTGGATCGAATTTTTGAAGACCAGCAGTTCAGTACAGCTTTAGCTGACACTTTGGACGCCGTCATACAGGATTTTGCTCATGCCCTTCCGGAGGTTACCCCAACGGTCTGGGAGGCGTTTAGTCAGCAACGGGTTCAACCCAACCTTGCCAAAATAGAACTGCATGTTCGTGAAGCCTTGATCGATTCACTTAGTATGCTCGAGTGGCAAGAATTAGACCAGCAATTATATCGAATAGCGGGTCGACCGGACGCATCATATTTAGCACACTTCAACGAAAAGACCTATAGTGTCCTGACCCCTATCTTATACGAGTTAACTCGTGAACTCAGCAAAGAGTTAGAAGGTCGAAATATTATCGCTAGCGCAGCTACACCAGAAGCCTGCCGAAGGTTCCAGGAGGGTTCCTTCTACACGTCTTTCGGCGCCGGGCGTGATACCGTACAAGTTCATCGTTCTGAAGAAACACAACAGGTGCGACTAGGACAAATGCAAACCGATTATCGTATCGTATGGTTAGATGATTGCTCCTTTGAGCTCCGTCCAATGACACCTCTCGCCACAAGCGAGGCTTCGACGGCTCCCATTCAGGTGGAAATTATGCAAACCAACGAAGAGCGCTACCTCTGTAAGCGGACGTTAGTTGATGAGCATGGCGAACGAGTAAGGTTGGACTGGATGGAGGTGATGGATGATTAGGAGCGTTCTGGTGTTACAGTGTTGCCGTAGGGCAAATTGGCCTTACTTTGAGAAGATGCCAATCAGGCCTAGCATACGCCCGGTGACACCTCCTTCAGCACGATAGGAAAAGTAGTTTTCCAAATTTGTGACAGTTGAGAAAGGTGACTGCTCAATTTGTGCCAGGGGCACTCCAAGCTGTTCTAATTGCTCCCTATTACTTGCCTTTAGATTGACGTAAAACTTCTCTTCTTCCTTAGCCCAACGTTTCAGATGATCAGGGAAATGGTTGGCCACATCCGCATCGACCTGAAAATCATCGGCTCCGATGCAAGTTCCGATAAAAGCCCAACAATCAGCCGGAACCGTACCATAAGCATCACGCATGGCTCGAAGGGTTTTAGCCGCAATGCCTGCCACCGTCCCTCGCCATCCAGCATGAGCAGCGCCAACAGCCCCTTGCGCGGGATCGTATAGAAGTATTGGCGTACAGTCTGCGACCGTGATGGTCAGAAAGATATTGGCCTTATTGGTGATAAAGGCATCGCAACCATCCCACTCGCCTGGCCGATGAATCCTGCGACACTCGCTGCCATGAATTTGATGAGCACCCACTAGTTGATCTGGTTGAATACCAAGGTGTTCACAAAACCGACGCCGGTTTTCCAAAACATGTTCAGGATCATCGGCTGTATAGCGACCTAAGTTTAAGCTTTGATAAGGAGCAGAGCTTATCCCGCCATGGCGGGTACTTTCGCCCACCAGCAACCGTTCAGCAAATTGACTATGCCAAGCAGGACGGTAAAACATGGTGGCGGTATTTCTCACGGAGGACGAAATTGAAAGGGCTCAAATTCCTAAGTTAGCAAAACTGGAAGAGATGATAAAGGGCAGGGCGTTGATTATTGGGTAGACAATCCCCTTGAGGGAGGGACCCAACCCACAGCCCGGCGACCGGGGTGCCCCATGCCTTCAACTGAGGCCAGGACATGCGAAACACCTGCTCCACGATGACGTGAAACAGCCTAACAACACGCAAGAAAACACTAGAAATCTCTGAGTTGACAAATACTCAAAGTAAAAGACCTCCGAAAAATAGATGAGTTGTCAATTCACCTTCGTGAAGATACAAAATATTTAAATTTCTGAAAAATACAAACAGAAAATTTCACCTAATGCCAATCCCGCCTCGCAAATTCACAAAATCTACATCAGGGCGACGCCGCTGCCAACGCTGTATAGCGAGTTGACTACGAATACCTCGCTTACAATAAACCACTACTGGTCGGTCGTCTGAAAGTTGATCGGTGAACTTAAGGATATCTGCTAAAGGGATCAGCTGCCCACCAATATTGTGTGAGGTATGCTCTTCTGGGTCTCGGACATCGATCAGCTGATACTCCTGGCCAGCGCTTTCCCAACGCCGCAATTCCTGTAGGCTAATTTCATTCATCAACTGATCTAATCAATATTCGGCCTACTAGGTTCACTCAGTGCCTCCTCCAATATTACTTCATATCCCAGAGATTCCCCCATAAAACGAATGGTGTTCAACATTTGATTCCCCTGTTCGCGAGCGCGGTCCAAAAGATCACTCTCCAAAGCTCTTTCCTTTAGAATAGCTTTTGCATTGCTATTCAGTTGCGTATAATCTTCAGGGGAAAAACTATTAAAGAAACTCTCTTCCAGGTCTCGGTACCGGATTTCATGGTCGATTGCCAAGATACTGGGCTGTGGAAGGTTGCGCAAAGTTATCCGCTGATTCAAACTATCCACCGTAATACTCATTCGCTCCATATCATACCCTACCAACACCTTACCCTGAACTTCCAGCATCGCTCGCTTTGAAAAAGACCAATTTACCGGAATCGGCAAGTAGAGGGTCACTTCTCGCATATTGGATTCATTGTAGATTTCCGTGAAGTCCCCTTCTACCGTAACGAGCTTACATACCTCTCGAACACGTTCGAGCAGCACCGTAGCTTCCGTTTGCCGTACATTTTCTGCTGGGCGCGCCCATTGGTAACTCAACCACCCACCCAATAAGAAGATGGCTACACCCAATACAAGATACCCAAGGTTCCGTCGCATTTATTCATATTTAGGGCCGGGGAGCGGCCTCGCTAGTCTACTTTAGCAGTCATGTCGTATTTCAGGCCACTATAGCTCTTTAGAACAGCCTTTACTGAGCCAACAGACACCGGAGACTCAATCAATACTGGTATCTTATTTTCGTCGTCAGAAGCATACACCGTCATTTCATCCCCTTCTTTAAAAACCTCTCCTGCTACTACCTCTGGGCTAATCTTAATCGTACGGTACCGCCCCATTCCTTTCACTTTGGTACGAGCTTCCCGCCCTTTATAAGTTACTTTCAAGGGGTAGGTTTCTCGGTCCAGGAATAATTCAACCGGAATCTGATCTCCCACCGACATGCCATCATAGTTCAAGTTCCGCATAACATAAACCAACGATAGGATATCGTGCACGCAGCCATTCAGCTCATAGGTTTCTTCAGTGGCTTCCTCTCGTGTTTTCCCCCGCAATGATCGCGCAGTATGGGTACTCTGGTTAAATACGGTTCGGTCATAGCGTTGATAATTACCTTCGACCACATCCTTAATATGCAATCGGGGCAGTAAAGTTTCCTTATCAATATACGAATCGTAATTATCCCGCACGGTAAAGAACCACTCGTAAGACTTGTAGGTCCGACCGCGAGCTGTCATATGGTATTCATCACCTTCATCATAGACCCGGAACGTCACCTCTCCAGCCGACAACCACACAAAGTTCCAGTTGTAATAGAGCTTATAGGTTAGGATTTCTCCTGCTTCAAAGGTATTATTGTCCATATTGCAGCGCTCATAGTTGAGCATACTGCTTTCATTCACTGGGCTCGAAAAAGCTACCAGAAGTGGCACGATTAAGCCCATTAGCCATACTTTAGGGAATTTCGTTTTCATCTTAATCAGGGTTTTGCGTAGCAGGAACAATGCTTTCTGAAGGCCTGCCTACTACATTAGTATCATTCATTTTGACGATCCACCAAGTGCCAAGTAACGCCGGCACGACCAGATTGATCACAAATAGACTCAAACTTGCCCCTACCAGCACGATAGGGTGCGTCGCGATGGCTCCCCACATCAACAAAGCCAGTTCTGCTCGGGTCACTACTCCCCAAGCCGGCGGCAAGGGAATACCAGCCTGTATGAAGAAGATGGCACTAATACCACTTAGCCCTAACCACAAAGGCAAATTCAGGCCAAAAAATTGTAACAGGCAATAGTATTGTAACACATAGACCAGGTAACGACACAGGGCCCAGTTAGTAGCCACCAAAAGATGCTTGCGTTTGATCTGGCGAAGCGGCTGTAGTTGAAGCCGAAGCCAGCGGCCATAACGTGAACGCATTAAAAAATCCAACTCAATACGAATCGGCCACGCCAAAAGGCCAATGAGTACTATTGCTGGGCCTATTAGTGCTAGTATCCAACTGGAAGAAGCCTGCCACTGCCACTCCATTCCAAGGTAGTAGATCAAGGCTGGCCAACCGATAAACAAAAACACTAACCATTGGCTTAGACTGCCCACTAGTGTACTTAGTACAACCACACGGGTTTCATTCACCGGGCGAACCAGCAGGCGGCCTCCGTATTCGCCAATTCGATTAGGTGTAGCTAAAGACACGCTAATACCTGCTAATACGGAACGCCAACAATCTCTAAAGCTAGTCGACTGGAAAACCTGCAGGATGCTCCGCCATTTAATAGTTTCCAACAGCCAGTTTAACGGCATCAGCAAAATAGCGGTCAGCAACCACCACCGGCCACTACCTTCTTGCCAGGTAAGTTGAATGTGCTGCCACCAGGCGTCCCATTGTTCCGCCTGCCATAGCTGCCAACCTACCAATACGAGTAAAGACACGCCAATCAACAGGCCTGCATATCGCCGCAGCAACTGGCCAAATTCCTGTAGATTCCATATGTTGGAAGTAGCTCGCAACTAGTACAACAAATTTTAGAACAATAGATTTTTTTAAAAAAAATGTTTTAACTTGCTCGTGATTATCCACCTATTTCACTGTGCTAACGTCTATTCACAGAAGGCTGTTGCCTCATGCAAGGATCTAAACAAAACCATAACATTCAGCCATACAACCTGCTGGGCGTCGATCCTGGCACGAATTTACTTGGATTTGCCATACTCCGTGTGGATGGCCGAAACCTAAGTGTAGTTGAAATGGGCGTAATTCGCCTAAGTCAATTTCCTCGCCACGAAGTTCGCCTGCAAAAGATATTTGAGCGCTTGAAGCAGGTCATTTTCACGCATAAGCCACGCGAAATGGCCGTTGAGGCTCCATTCTATGGTAAGAATGCGCAATCCATGTTGAAACTTGGCCGTGCACAAGGTGTTGCCATTGCCGCAGCTATGACTAGTGCTGTTGATGTGCAGGAATACTCGCCCCGTAAGATAAAACAAGCTGTCGCCGGCAATGGAAACGCTTCGAAAGAGCAGGTCGCGGCAATGCTGGCACAGGAATTACGCGTCGATCTTGCCGATCAACTATTAGATGCTACTGATGCGTTAGCCGCTGCTGTATGCCACTACCATCAAACTCGCCATAGTGGCCGGAGCGGTCAAAAATATAATGGCTGGGAAGCTTTTTTGAAGGATAACCCGAAACGGGTAAAATAAACCTCTAGCGCGCTGCTTCGAATGCGGCACTAATTTCTCCTGCTAAGGCTACAAATTCATCTTGGCTCAGTTGTGCTGCTGGTCGGCTGAAGTTCATATCGCCCATCGAGTGCAGCGGCACCAGATGCACATGTGTATGCGGCACTTCCAATCCAATGACTGCTACCCCAATTCGCACACAAGGTACTACCTGCTCAAGGGCATGCGCTACCTGTTTAGCAAATTGCATAAGCCCCGCATAGGTAGCTTCATCCAAATCAAAAACATAGTCCACTTCTTGCTTTGGTATCACCAAGGTATGCCCCTTGGTACGAGGACTGATATCTAGAAAGGCAAGGTAATGCTCCGATTCTGCTACTTTATAACACGGAATCTCTCCTTGAACGATCTTGGTGAAGATACTCGACATCTTGGTGGGAAGTTAGCAGTTAGCAGTTAGCAGTTAGCAGTTAGCAGTTAGCAGTAGGTAGTAAGTCTAAACGTTCAGTAGCCTACTGCTAACTGTCTACTAGATCTTAAATAGCAATATTTAATACTTCGAATTCAATATTACCGCGGGGCGTTTCGACTACAGCATTCTCGCCGATCTTTTTGCCGAGCAGGCCTTTACCAATTGGGGAAGTAACCGAGATCTTGCCTAATTTAAGGTCGGCTTCACTTTCCGAGACCAAATGGTAAGTCATTTCTTTCTTGGTCTTACGGTTCTTGATCGTCACCTTAGAAAGCACAGTTACTTTCGACGTATCCAGCTGGCTACTATCAATGACGCGAGCGTTGGCCAAGGTCTTCTCTAATTCGTTGATCTTCAGTTCAAGCAAGCCTTGTGCTTCCTTCGCCGCATCATACTCAGCGTTTTCCGACAGGTCGCCCTTTTCACGGGCCTCCGCAATGGCTTTAGCCATATCTTCTCGTCCTGTACCTTTTAATTCATCCAACTCGGCTCGTAGCCTATCGTAGCCTTCCTGTGTCAAATAATTTATGTTTGACATATCTCATCGTTTTAGTGCTGTTACCAATCGCATTTCCAAAAGGGAATCATGCTACATCTTTTTATAAGTACAGCAGTTATTATTTTTCCTTGCACTGAACAGATTCGAATCCAGCCCTTCTGGGTTGAACCAACCTAGAAGTGCCGAGAGTCCCGTCTTGTTCGTTTGGGAATTCTTCTCCGATGCTTTACCAAGAATTCGTAAGTATGGCGCTTACCAGACCAGGGCTTTTTGCCTCTTGATAAAACAAAAAGCAAGAACGTTTCCAACTACAAGATGGAAACGTTCTCACTCCATTAGAACCACAAAGATATGGAAAAACGCCTTGCAACGCAAGGTAGCCGCCAGCTAGAGCGGCGAAATTATTTTCCTAGATGCTCAGGCGGACACCAAAATTGTGGGTGCCGTCCCAAACCCGGGTGGTACGGTAAGCATAGTCGATAGACAAACGAGTGTCCTTACGTTCTTTGCTCAGTGGCACGCTGATCGATGCACCAGCACTTGGCCCATTATATAAGGGTAATTGGCCCTCAGCAGACTCCAAGTCGGTACGATAGGCAGCACGTAACATGAACATCTCATTCAATGCATACTCGATACCGCCACCAATCTCGTCACGAGAAAAAGAGTTGGCAATAAAGTTACCGATCAAAGTCAAGCGATGGGTTTCGCCGATCAGGAAGTCGTAGCTACCACCAATGTTCAACAACGATGGCATTTCAAAGCCAGCTGAACGCTGCTCGTAGGTCAAGTTATAGGGGTCGCCGTCTGCAGGAGCACCTGAGACAGTAAGGCCTTGACCCGAATAGGTCATTCTTGAGCCTACATTCCGCAGCGAAATACCGAACTTGAAGTTATCCTGCTCACCCGTTACATACTGAACTCCTGCATCGATAGCAAAACCAAAGGCATTCACATTGGATGTTCCTTCCGAAACACCTCGCAGCGTGATACCAACCGATACTTTATTTTCGAATTGGTGGGCATAAGAAATACCGATATTAAAGAAGTTCAGGTTGAATGTAGGGTCATTCGGTCCAGGATCTGGCTCATTAGTTGTCGTCACCAGGATATCTCCGAAATCGACAGCCATTAAGCTCAGGCCAAAGGCCCCGTTTTCACCAATTTTTTGAGCAAGCCCTACCGCATTCAGACGAATGTCGGCACCTGACAGGTAGTTGGCATTACCTAGCGCAAATTCCGAGCGATTGATGCGAACAACACCCGCTGGGTTAATGCGCATAGCTTCCACTCCACTGACAAAAGAAGTCGAAAGAGTGTGTAAGCCTGCAGATTTCGCCCATGGATTAAGCAGCAATTGCCCAGCACCCGATTCGCCTTGGCGATCAGGGTTGCCGGCCCATGCTACTGTTCCGGCCATCAACAAGCACAGAAAAATGTATAGCGATTTTTTCATTTTCAATAGATTGAGAATGGCCGCTTATCCGATTTCATCATCGGATAAGCGGCTAAAAATGGATTAGAGGCCGGATGGGTCGAACTGGCGGTTAATACCAAACCACTTCAATGTCCGTTCTCCCAAACCTGGAGCCGAAACGTGGATTAGGTAGACACCACTAGCTACCGGAATCTGCTTGAAGTTCTTCAAGTCCCATTCCAGATCAGGGTTAACCTGAGCCCGCTCAATTGCGCGGTTCGGGCTAATTGGCACATCACCAACCTCGTTACGGTTATACTGTCGAATGAATTTACCTTCCAACGAGTAGATCGTCACGACACACTCTGAAGGCAGGTTCGTAATCTTGACCACTGTCTCGAACTGCGAATCTTCGTAGTCAGAGAAGCCATAGTACGGATTAGGAACCACGTTGATTGAACGCAGTGCTTCCGCAACTTCCAGCTCATCAAGATCAGTCGATTGCTTACCTTCCAAGCGGAAGCGATAGGTCGGGTAACCATTGTAATCACCGGTTCCCACTTCTACCTGATAAGGGTTATCGACACGCAACTTGATCACCACATCCTCAGGAATCAGGCCATTGGCATAAGACTGCATCTGGATGGTAGGAGGAAGTACCATAAACCCTGTCCATTGAATCTGCTTAAGTGGAGCTACTTTACGCAGCGCACTTGGCGATGGTGCCAAGCGATCAGCATAATAGGCACAACGGTCGTATGGTGTATTATCTACGTAGATGAAATGTTGGCCTCCCGCAACGTAATTGAAGAGGCTCGTTTGTGCTCCCTCAACCGGTACAAAGATGTCGCTGGATGGGTTCCACATCATATCACCTCCATTGGTCAGCTGCGGCAGGAAGGTTCCGTTGTAGACAGAGTTCTCACCAAAGAAGATATTCAACCGCTGCCCCGTTTCTACATCAATAGCATAACCGGGGAACCAGCCCATACCTTCTTCCTCGCCCGGTAGTGGGTTTTGATCAACATCTGGCAAACCATCACCATCAGCATCTTCTTTTGACACACTTGGGCGGTCACGCAAATCAAAATGACTACGTGCTCCTTCTGCGATGAAACCTGCTTGCTCGTGGAAACGATTCGCGGTTTCAACAACCACACAACGGCTCCACAACGACTTGTCTGAAGTCAGTACAATGTCGACATTGTTGACATCAGCCAATGTACTCTGTTGGCGAACGATATTGTTACCGTTGCTACCTCCCGTCCAAGCTGGTGTGAGGTATGGAACACCACTTTCCTTCGCTTCCCAATCTGCTAAATAGTAAGGGATGAAGAAGCCGCTGCCCATAGACGTCAGACTGCCAAGCTGATCGAATTCAAAGTCGCGCTCTGTCGATTTATTCGCTACGTAATCAAAGATTGTCCCATCGAATACAGGGTTGCCTGTAACGATCGGTAGTTCGTCCGAAATACCAAAGACCCATGGTCGTGGATTTTCGCCGAGGTATTCTTCGGTATAGCCTACCGCACCATTGGTGCCCGCTGGTGTTTCACCAACATCAGCTACTTGTCTCACCGTCACGGAGAATCCATATTCCCGAATGATCTGTTCGTTAACATCGCTGATCGAGCGTTCTGCCGTAATAACCGGCTGAGATGCGTCAGACAAACTGGTCAGCGTCCAGAAAGTAGGTGCATCCAACTCGTCATTACCCATGTCATCATCAACAAAAGTCAATTCGTATTCGCCGTCAATAACTTCTAAGGGGTTAAAGACGCTAACGTTAATCGGGCCAAAGCCTTCGCGATAGATCAGCTCTCCGCTGAAGTCATCGGAAGCCTCATTGCGGATCAAATCCTCGATCTCTTTGCGTGACTCATCACTGATATCCAGGAATTCGCCACCATTGCCTTCCCCATCAATACGAGTGATAATAGGACCATCACCGTAGAAAGTGTTGAGGTTGCGGTCAAGGATCTGACGAGGGATAACGGTATAGAAGCTGTTTTCTCCATCGCCAATATTGCCGTCACCTTCAAGGTAAGGTGTTTGCTGGCCACTGCCTCGCAGGATCATGTTTTCAGGATCATCCTCCGGTGCAAACTCTTGGTATTCATTATGTGCGTAAGCAACCGCCGTGAAGTAATACTTCCTATGATTAACCAATCGGCGATCGCCTTCGGCAAATTGATCTTCCGTAATGCGGAATGTGTGGCGCAAGCCTTCATTCTGGCCATCTACTTGCAACTCAGGAATGTAATAGATATCTCCAGTCGGAGTCTCTCCATCCTCTGGCAGTAAGGACTCCCAGTTAAATACTTGAGCGATATCGTTGGTCTTATCTACTTGATAAACCAAGCGCACTTTAGACGGATCATCGACATCAGCCAAGCTCACATCTGGTCCTGACAATTGATACAACTTGTATCCTTCAAAACGATACAGGCTGTCTACATCTGGTGGAATACCCAATCCAGGCTCCGCATATGCTTCGAAAGCATTATTAGAAGTAAGTGTATCATTCGTAAATACAGCAATAAGCTCACGGTCTAATTCAACCCAATCTACATCTGGTGCATCAGGGCCACGAGTCAGGCGGAAACAGGCATCGAACAAGTCTTGTGCGATATCATCCGCTTTCTGGAGGCGAGAGATACTTGGACATGGATATACCTGGTCTGGCACCCATACAACACCAATGATCAACTCGTTCACCGCACCTGGCAGCAACGTAAACTGACCAGAGGCCTGGATCGTACGGCGGTCACCTACCGGCAAACCTTCCTGACACATCGACCAGCCGTTCTGATCATTTGGTGGATCAACGAAAGCGTATGGAATGGGGTCTCCGTCCAAACGAGCATCGCCACCAAAAGTAAACGGCTCGCCATCTAGCCAGCGGCCCGACAAGTAGTTGTAGTATTCCTGGGCCGTGCCAGGGTCAGTCGTGCCTTCCGGAGGGGTCGGCGTTACAAATCCATTGTTATAATAGGTGAAAGAGGACATACCAATTTCTTCTCCCATCTCATCCAGTGGTCCACGGAAGTAATCCACACCCAAGATCGGCACATTGTCACAATAGCCTTGTACACCTTGGTCACAGGTACAGCCATTGGTACCGTCCAGCTGGTCGGCGTTGTATACATAAGCCAAACTCCGGCCTACATCACAACCTACATAGTCATCTGTATAGCAGCCCAAATCCGGGTCTACCCACATGGCAAAGTAGGTACTATCAATCTGCTCAATGGCTCGGTTGATCAGCTTGTAGCGCTGGAAGGTCATGTTATTGATGTCATCATTGGTCGCATAGGCGAAAGCCTGTACCTGCACCTCCATTTGAATTTTCAGCGCAGAGCCTGTTTCACGGTGATCGTTACCGGCATCATTATAGACCCAGAAGATCATTTCATCCGGTGCGGAGATCGGTTCAAAATCTAAGCAACCACGAATCTCAATGATTGGATAATCCCCCAGATCTGGCTCATAAATACCATTTGCTGGCGGCTGATCCCAGAAACCCGCTAATCCCTGAGCCGTATTTGGCAACTGGAACTGATGGATACCTTCAAAGAAGCGATTGCCCCGTGCAGGCCAACCAAGTACATCGATAGGAATTTCATTTTCTTGCAATTCCGTTTTGCCTTCGGCCAGTGCGCGACGCCAATTGCGAACGTGTTGGTCCACATTTTCACCACTTACTACGAAGAACTTATCCCACTGGGCGCAAGTATCACGTCCGATAGTTCCGCGCTGAGGGTCAGCTAATGGACCCCCAGGGTACTCCGGGTCACCGGGGTTCAATGGTCCTGGGTAAAAGTCAAATTCACCGTCGTCACGACCATAAGTCTGGGCGGCAACCTTCAGGTTATTTCCAGGGTCCTTACCGCCCAACCAGACGGCACCAGCAAAGATGGAAGATACTTCCGGTACGCCCGGAGGTGGCTTGGGTATAATGTAACGGCCATCGTCACTACCGTCCCACCATACGTCACCGGCAGTCCAAAGGCGGGCGCGTACGTTGTTGATCTGCATATCGATAGCAGTCGTCGAGCCATCACAATTATCGCGGAAGCTCACTTGATCGGAGGGAGAATCCTCCGTACGCGGACGCTCATGCTCCGGGTTGATGTGTGCCATAACAGCACTACTCCAACCCAGCGTCAGCAGAAGCATCAGCGAAGTTTTTAGTATACGCATTGCGTGAATCATTTTTCTATTTATTAATGCAAACCGTCCGCTTGTTGCTGAAGCAGTTGTCCTTAAGGAACACCTACTTCAGCAACTTAACGGTCTACTTAGAAGTCCATAATCGCACCTACAAAAATACGGCGCGGCAGGCTGAAAAAGTCGTCGTTCAAAATCCGCCACTGGTAAGAAGACAAGTAGTTATTTACCAAATCAGGATCAAGGGTAGCCAACTGATCTTCACCGAAAGAAGAGCGGAGGAAACCATCGTCTTCTGGAGAACCTGTTACAGAATATACATTGATGATATTCCGGCGATCAAGCAGATTCGAAATCCGGCAGTAGATATTCAAGCCCAGGCTATTGCCGATCTTGAAGTTCTTATCGACCCGTAGATTCAAGGTGAAGTTCCATGGCTTACGAGCGCCGTTGATCGACCCGATCGTACCTGAACCACCCAGTTCCGATGGAACCTGGCGAGCCGTGAATGGGCGACCAGACACTGCAATTGCTTGCAAATTGACGCCCGCATTTTCGAAGATGTAAGCACCGGCAACACGAGGGCCTTGTCCTTTTTCATAACGATAATCAGCAACCATATTGATCCGGTGGCGCTCATCGTAATTCAGCGGGAACAGGTTACGTAGGTTACCACGATTGGTCAAACCACGCTGCGATTCTGAGTCAGAACCCGTACCATCAGCAAACTGCAAGGTGTAGTTGGCATTGATGGTAATGTTGCGCGTACGACGCAGGTCGTAACCAAACGAGAATCCTTTGATCGTACCGAAGTCCTGGTTGTCAAAAGTGGTATAGCTACCAACTACAGGAACCGGGAAGAAAGTACGCAGCTGGATCATGTCGCGCAATTCCTTATAGTAAGCCGACATCTTGATCGCCGAGGTATTATTAAGACGCTGCTGGAAACCTACTTCATAATCGACCGTACGCTCCGGGCGCAGGTTCGGGTTATTGAACGTTTGGCTACCTGTACGCTCTACGAAGTAGAAGTAATCCAGTGCTGTAGCAATCGTGTTGCTTGGTGGACGCTGAACCAATACATCATAGTGAGCAAAGAAGTTTGCCTTGTCCGAGATCGGGAAAGAGAATGCCAAACGCGGCATCACGTTGAATTGCACCTCGTAATCCTGGAAGGACACATCAGGATTGAAATCCTCACTCTTAATATAGTTGGCTTCGTGCGCAGCCGGATCCTGGTATTTAGGGAACACCAGACCGGTACGAATACCTTCGATCTCGTTCGGGCCATTCACTGGAGTACCGTCTGGCTGGTACCAGTTATCCCCGTCGCGATAAGCTTGAATGGTTTCACCGTCATCCGTTTCCGTGTACACACGGAAATCATCACCAATATTACCTGGGCGCTCGCCTCCAAAGAGGTTATGGAAATCAGAAGCACCCTGGATCGCATACAGTGAATAAGGGTCACGCAACACCTTGGTATTGGCATCATAACGGTCTACCCGTACACCTAAGCGGAAGATGATATCGCGGAAAGTAAATTTATCCTGAATGTAAGCCGAAGCGTAAAGTGGGCGGTTAGGCGCTACTGGGAATGCCCGTAGGCCATCAGCACCACGCAGGGTGAAGAAGTCTTCGAATGTTCCGTCGAAGTCGTTACCCAAGTAGTCGGTACCGTAGTAATCAAGGATGAACTGGTCGTTCAATTCCTTAGCCGAAAACATATCCAGGCTTAGTTGGTCAGGAGTCAATCCGTCGACATTAACGAATTCATCGAGGCCTATGCCTAGTGATTCGCGCACAGCACGGAAGAAACGAGAGTCTGGGTTATCCTGGAGAGTAAGGCTCAAGATCGGTGCATCAAAGAATGGATCCACCAAGCCTTCTGGGTCATACAACTGGGTGTATAAACCTAAAGTATCAGCATTTTCAAGATCGATACCCTGAATGTGCGAGTTGGCGTTCTGACGGGCCACCGTCCATAATGCTCTTGGGTTACGCACATTGTAGGCACGATTCACCCGCTGCTCGTAAGCAATACCCAATTGGATATTATGACGTCCTTTTTCAGATCCACCTGGGACCAGGTCGAAGGATGCATTAGCATTGAAAATGATGATCTCATCATCGTTATTGATCGCCGTATTATAAACCGTACCCACATTCTGGTGGAAATTCCACGCATCGGTGTAGATGCCATTTGTACGACCATTGATCGCAAACAGCTGGTCGAGGGTCAAGTTGTTGTTCTCTCCAAAAATCCCCTGAACGGCATAACCTGGTTGAGCAGAATTGATGGTCTCATTCTCAATCAGGTTAAATGGGTTGTTGTAGTTCGCCAATACTGGATTAGGACTATTGGAGGTGTCATAACCACGTAGTACTTCGCGATAATCCACGTGTACCGCATATGGGACAAGTCTCGATGTATCGAACATTGACTGGAATACAGGAATGTAGTCCACATCGAAGCGGCCTACATAACCGTAATCGAAGTAGTTTTCACCGTGAACCGGGTCAGTCAGGTCACGAAGCTCACGCTCATAACTTAACTGCAGGGTATAGGAGGCATTCTGTACTGTTGACACTTTGCGGTCATCACCGCTACCGCTGGTTGCACCACCTAAGCGGTGACGGAAGCGGAAGTTAATACGGTAATCGTTCTCCTCATTCGTTGGGTTACGATGTGAGTTCAATAGACGCCAGCTTGGGAAAGCTGAGCTATTCTCGCTAGGTGTGAAGGTGTTGTCTTCGATTGAATAGGCACCCGTTAGCGTAATATCGATGGCATCGCTTAAACGGGCATCTAACTTACCAGTGAGGTCATAGCGTCTAAGTTCTTCAAACGGGCGATAGTCCAATACATTTACATCGTCGTCCGTCAGGAAGTTAGCAGCTGCTGTGTTGATACCGTTACGTGCAACCACCGGATTATCCTGCAATGTTTGCAGCACATCATCCTTAACACGATAGATGGGCACCGCAGGTGGGTCATCGTCGAGGCGATCTGTCAAACGTCCAGCCAGGCGGAAACCCAAAATGGAAACTCCCTGCTTGTTACGTAGGATCGGGCCACTAAGGTTTAAACCAACCAGGCTGTTTTCGTACGGATCGAGATAGCGAGAAGTTTCCGCTTCAACACCACCCGAGAACGAATTGGATGGTCCTTTAGTGGTGATCGAAATGATACCACCCGTTACGTCACCATAACGAGCTTCCACACCACCGGTAATTACCTGCAGTTGGTCAATTTCTGATTCTGGGATCAGATTACCCTGCACACGAATACCATCTACATAGTAGTTGGTCGCATTGTTCCGTGAACCACGGATCGTTACAGCGCCTCCTTCATCCGCTGATGACAGGCCGGCTGTAGTTGCTGCCAGGGCATTAATGTTACGAGTGGGAAGGCTACGGATTTGGTCACTGGTCAGGGTACCACCTTGCGTGGTATTATCCTGTTCGACCAGGGGCACTTTGTAGCTGGTTACTACCACTTGTTCCAACAAGATCCCTTCTTCTTCCATTTCAGCATTCACCGTAATCACCTTGCCGGCAAATACGGTAACACCCTCTACGCGCGCAGTCTGCAGGCCTAGGTAGGAGAATTCTACGGCATAAGTGCCGGGGTCAAGATTGGAGAAGCTGTAGTTCCCATCAAAGTCGGTTTCTGTTCCTCCTTCGAGGACTCCATTCTGGTATAGGGCTACGCTACCAAATAGAACCGGCTCACCGCTATTCTTCTCGGTTACTTTACCGATAAGCGTTGCAGATTGAGCCAAGATAACTGAAGCACTAAACAGGAACAGAGTAAAAAACAGTAAAGTACGTTTCATATAATCCTGTTTTAGGTCATTTCTATGTAGAGTTCGCAAGCACAAACTCGCTGTAAATAAGAGTGCAATGTTAAGAAAATAAGCACGCACGGCAAAGCTCTGGTGACCACTGTCACCTGAACATCCAAGCGGGCAAGGCCTTAATCCATACAAAAATACTTCATGCGTCAGAGGCCACCCGACTACATTTTCGCAAAAGTCAGGTTTCTGAATTAAGTGTTTTCGGGCGAAATGGATGGTAATGGGTAATAGCAAGCAAGCAAAATGCGCTGCTGCCAACTTGAGAACGAAGATCGGAAAGGAATCGCTTCCTGGTGAAAACGGGGAAGGAATCGTTTCGTCCGTCAGCCGACTACCTGGGTAGCTTCACCGGATTGGAGGGAAGTCGGGTTGCCGATCAGCACTTCTCGAACGCCTTTCTCCAATGCACCAAATGCATTATCCAGTTTTGGCAGCATCCCCGAGTGGATAAGCCCTTTCTGCTTAAGCTCTTGGTACAGCAGACTAGAGAGAATAGCGATTTGGCTGCTATCATCCTCAGCATTGCGAAGCACTCCCGGTTTTTCAAAACAATACCGTAAACTCACCGAATAGTGCCTGGCTAGAGCTACAGCCAGTGCAGAAGCTATCGTATCGGCATTCGTATTCAAGAGCTGGCCCTGCCTATTGTGGGTAATGGGGCAGCATACTGGGGAAAAACCTGCTTCCAGCAATGCTTTTATGGCGCGATCATCTACTTCATCTATATCTCCGGCAAACCCATAGTCTACGGTCGTTACTTTTCGCTTATGTGCGCGAATTACATTAGCATCGGCACCACTCAACCCCAGGGCATTACAATTCTTGGCTTGCAGCGCTGCCACTATCTTTTTATTCACCAGGCCTGCATATACCATGGTTACTACGTCCAGGGTTGGGGCATCCGTAATACGGCGCCCATCGATCATTTTTGCTTCGATCCCGAGGCGCCGCGAAAACTCGGAAGCGCTACGGCCACCGCCGTGCACCAAAATGGCTGGCCCTGTCCAATTGGCAAAAGTTGTCAGCATGGTATCCAACAACTGGTCATCAGCCAACACATTCCCGCCAATCTTAAGAATTCGCAACTCCTTTTTCATAGGTGAGCTTTAGCTGAGTAAGCGTTTCAAAACGGCCTGAGCAGCAAATAGTCGATTCTTAGCTTGTGTCAACACGAGCGACCGTTGGCTATCCAATACCTCATCCGCTACTACCACATTCCTCCGCACTGGCAAGCAATGCATAAAATACCCGTCCTGGGTTAAGTCCATCTTCGCCCCATTGATCACCCAGTTCTTTTCTACAGGTAGGATCTCTCCATAAGGGTGGACAGCTGACCAATTCTTGGCATACACAAAATCGGCACCAACTAATGCTTCGTCCTGGTCATGAATAATTGGCGTATGCTGAACAAAGGCAGGATCCAGTTCATAACCAGGCGGGTGCGTCACCACTAAATCCACTGGTGCCTGCTGCATCCATTCCAGGAAGGAATTCCCAACTGCCTGAGGTAAAACTCGAGGGTGTGGCGCCCAGCTTAGCACCACCTTTGGCCGATCGTTCCGTTGATGCTCGCGGATAGTCATCCAGTCGGCCAGGCTTTGTAGCGGGTGGCGAATCGCCGACTCCAGGCTAACTACCGGCACGGTCGCATATTCTACAAAGGCTTTCATGACCTGATCGGAATAGTCAGCTTCCTTATTTTCCAGGCCTGGGAACGACCGAACGCCAATAATGTCGGCATACTGACTCATCACCCCTGCCGCCTCGCGGATATGTTCGGCAGACTGCCCATCCATCACAACTCCATCAGCAAATTCCAATCGCCAACCCTGGGTTGCATTCATGGTCATCACATGGCAGCCCAGGTTGGTGGCAGCTAATTCTGTACTCAATCTGGTCCGAAGACTTGGATTAAAAAACACGAGTAAAACGGTCTTGTTTTGCCCGAGGTCGCGGTAAGCATGTGGCGCCTGCTTTAGGTGCAAGGCTTCTTCCACAAGCTGAGCTGGATCGGAGACGTCATAGACGGAAGTAAACTTTTTCATGATGGTTATTTCTCGTAGAGATTTCTCAGGGTCAACTAATGTTAGGCCGTCACCTTGGCCTTCAATACTTTTTGCAGTTTTTCCAGCAACAAATCAGCTTCTTTGGTAGAAACGGTCAGTGGAGGTAAGAGGCGGATCACCTGCTGATCCTTAGCTGATCCGGTAAATACCCCTTCTACAAAGAGGAGTTCTTTTCGTAGCGGAGCTGCTACACGATCCAGCTGTATGCCAATCATCAAGCCTTCCCCACGCACCTCCAGGACACCCGGCAGGCCAGCTAATCGCTCCATCAGATAACTTCCCACCTTAGCCGCATTTTCGATGAGCTGTTCTTCGGCGAGGATATCCAACACCGCGATACCGGCGGCACATGCCAGATGATTGCCACCGAAGGTGGTCCCCAACAACCCATACTTCGCTTCAAAAGCTGGTCCGATTAGTACTCCACCAATAGGAAACCCATTGCCCATGCCCTTTGCTACCGTTATCAAATCGGGCGTGA
>SPJK01052487.1_pt1 | contig 23038 bp, 21 predicted proteins | sample 3741771 | NCBI WGS metagenome assembly SPJK01 (sample SAMN10925997, study PRJNA522277) | cold seep metagenome | isolation source: Elba SIP-enriched marine methane seep metagenome, extraction at timepoint T2 | place: Italy: coast of Elba, Mediterranean Sea
GCCGCGCCCGTAAATCCGACCATCAATGCCGCAACCGATACGGTTTTGGCCATTGTTTTTGTCACCTGTGTCATGCGCGTGTTCCTTCTTCCTGATAAGGCAGCATAGACTGTCAGGGGGAAATAAGGCGAAAAACAGGCCCCCTGCCACAAAGGCAAACACAAAAAGTTTCAACCTGTGACAGTGGAGCATCAGCCCCCTATTCCGCCCCCACAGGATATAATTGCCATAGACTCAGCGCCGGGCTTTCGCCAAAATTCGCCCACACAAAACGGGGGAGATCACAATGGCACACGCCTTTCCAGACCATCCATTCCTGAACGGTAATTACGGCCCAGTCCGTATGGAGGCTGAGGCCCCCGACCTAGAGATTATCGGTGACATGCCCACCAATCTGAACGGGATGCTATATCGCAACGGGCCCAACCCCGCCTATGCCCCGCGCAAGGATTATCACTGGTTCTTGGGCGATGGGATGATCCACGGGTTTGAATTCAATGATGGCAAGGTCAATTACCGCAACAAATGGGTGCGCACCGAAAAGTTCAAGGTTGAACGGCAACATGGCGAGGCATTGCTGTCCACCGACTTCAACGATTTGGGTGAGCGCGACCAGCGTGCCGGTAATACCGGCCTGAACGCCGCCAACACATCGATCATCTATCATGGTGACAAGCTGCTGGCGCTTGAAGAAGTGAACCCGCCGGTCGAGCTTGACCCCGACACGCTTGAAACCATTGGCCCGTGGCATTTCGGCGGGAAATATTCCGGCCCGATGACGGCCCATCCACGTGTTGATCCCAAAACGGGCGAGATGGTGTTCTTTGCCTATTTCGGCGGCTTCCCGGGGGAGCCGAAAGTGGGCCTTCATTGGGTGAATAGCGCGGGGGCCTTAACCCGCTCTGAAATTATTGATGTGCCTTACTGCGCCATGATCCATGATTTCCTGATCACCGAAAATTATATCGTGCTGCCGATCTTCCCAGCGACCATCGACATGAACCGCATTTCAAAGGGCGGTGCGTTCGTGGCGTGGGACCCATCGCACCACACCCATGTGGCGGTTATCCCGCGCGAAGGCAACATTAACGGCAACATTCGCTGGTTCGAAGCGGACCCTTGCTATGTCTATCATCCGTTGAATGCCTATGAGACCGGGGACGGCAAGATCATCTGCGATATGATGCAATATCCAGATGCAGCACTGTTTGATGAAAACGGCGGCAATACCAACGCGCTTGAGGCAACCGAAAGCCGCCTGACCCGTTGGACGCTGGACCTGAACGCCAATACGGGTGATTTCGCCCAAACGCAGCTCAGCGATTTTTCAGGCGACTTCCCGCGCATTGATGACCGGGTAACGGGCCTGAATAATGATCATGGTTTCTTTGCCACCAAATCCCTGAAGGATCAGGAAGGCGGGCCGTTCGACACCATCCTGCATCGCGATTTCATTACCGGCACCGACCACAAATGGGTCGCGCCCGCAGGTCAATTCGTGGCGGAACCTGTCTTCGTGCCCGACGATGCCGACGCCGCAGAAGGCGATGGGTATCTGTTGTCACCGGTTTTTTTGAAGGATGAGAACCGCACGGACCTTGTTGTGCTGCGTGCCAGGGATGTTGCCGCCGGCCCCATCGCCCGCGCCAAATTACCAACCCGCGTGCCCTATGGCTTCCACGGGAATTGGCGGCAGTTCTAGTCAACCAACCGTTAGTGCCCTAGTCGGCGAGGAAGTCTTTCGCCAAGCCCATGAATTCATCAAAGCGGTCGTGATGCACCCAGTGCCCGGCCCCTTCGATGTTTTTAAAGGTCGCGTTCTTGAAATAGGCCAGTCGCCCGTCTTCTTCTGGGTCGGATGCCCAATTTTCAGTGCCGCGCACCAATAATGTCGGGCAGGTGATGCGGCCCCACATCTCGCCGGATTCTTCGGGGTCGAACATCACAGGCCCGAACTGGTGCATGTAATTGTCAAACTTCCACGAATAGGTACCGTCCTCGTTCTGATTGACGCCATGCACCGTCAGGTGACGGGCCTGTTCGGGGCTTAGGAACGAATTTTCATTCGCCATGCGGGCAATGGCATCGTCAATCGTTTCGTAACGACGGGGCGTGCGGGCGGCAAGACCACGCACCTGATCAATCCACTTGATCCAGCGTTCGGCACTTGATTGTTTGGCAGCCTCTTCCAACATTTTCGGTGGCGGCCCCAACCCTTCAATGGCGATGATCTTCTTCACGCTGTCGGGATAAAGGCCCGTATAGCGCAAACTGATGGCCCCACCCATTGAATGGGACAGGATCGTTACCGGCGCCAGTTCCAACTGATGGATCAGTTGGGCAATGTCATACACATATTCTGTGAAGGCATAGTTTGAGCCCAAGCTCCACTGACTGTCGCCATGACCGCGCAAATCAGGGGCAATGACGTGATAGTCATCCATGAATTGTTCGGCCACCCAATCCCAACTGCGGCAATGGTCGCGCCCGCCATGCACCAGCAACAATGGCGGCTTGTCCTCATTCCCCCAATCGGCGTAATGCAAACGCAAGCGCTGGGAAAAATATATGCGGGAGCTTGGCCCCGTTCTTGTTAATTTCGGGCTGGTCGGTTTCGCGGACATGGATGCCTCTTTACTTTGAATAATTTGGGCGGAGTTTATGCCGCCAAATCACAATTGGCAAACGCATGTATATGCTGACAAGCGCCCTTGGACCGTGGCACACTCCTTCCCAACCAAACATCTGAACCAAACAGGCGACCCTATGACCACTGTTTTGATTGCCAATCGGGGCGAGATTGCCTCGCGCATCGCGCTTGCCGCTGCGGACCACCACTATGCCTCTATCGCTGTTTATCCGACAGATGATAAAGACAGCCGCCATGTTTTGGCAGCCGATCAGGCGGTCGAAATTCCCGGCACGGGGGTTGCTGCCTATTTGGATGGGGCCGCCATCATCACCGCCGCGCAGGACCAGCACGCGACACTGATCCATCCCGGCTATGGCTTCTTGGCTGAGAACGCAGCCTTTGCCCAGGCGTGCGCCGATGCGGGGCTAACCTTTATCGGCCCGCGCCCTGACCTTCTGACTCTGTTTGGGGATAAGCTGGCCGCCCGCCGCCTGGCGCGCGATAAAGACGTGCCCATTGCACAGGGCAGCATTGGCCCCATCACGGCAGCCGATGCAGAAGCCCTGCTGGCTACGCAGCCTGACGGCATCATGTTGAAAGCCGTTGCAGGCGGTGGTGGTCGCGGCATGCGGAAGGTTACCGACCCCGCCAGCCTAGCTGAAGACTTTACCCGCGCACAGTCTGAGGCTACCGCAGCATTCGGCAATGGTGCGCTATATGCAGAGGCATTGATCAACACCGCCCGCCATATTGAGGTGCAGGTCGCAGGCGATGGCACGGATGTTGCCATCCTGGGTGATCGCGATTGCACGTTACAGCGCCGCCATCAAAAAATTGTGGAGATCGCCCCTGCCCCGTGGATCAGTGCCGCCCAGCGCACTGCCCTACATGCGGACGCGAAACGATTGCTTGAAGGGGCAGGTTATTGCGGCCTTGGCACCGTCGAATTTCTGGTCACCGAAGACGCACATTTCTTTATCGAGGTGAACCCACGCCTGCAAGTTGAACACACCGTCACAGAAGAAGTGACGGGCATTGATCTTGTCCGCCTGCAATTTGATTTGGCAGCGGGGCAAAACCTGCGTGATCTGAATCTGATCGACACGCCAGAACCCCACGGCACCGCCATTCAGCTGCGCCTGAATATGGAAACGCTGGGGGCCGATGGCACATTGAAAGCCGGCGGCGGGACGCTGACCCACTTCACCCCGCCCGGCGGGCGCGGCGTGCGTACCGACACCTATGGGTATGTCGGCTATACCACCAGCCCGCATTATGATTCCCTATTGGCCAAGCTGATTGTCCACACGCCGGGCGATATAACCAAGGCCCTGTCCCGTACCGCCCGCGCGCTTGATCACTTTCACATTGAAGGCGTACCGCATAACAAGGCCCTGCTTGCGGTTCTGTTGGGGGACGACGCTGTGCAGGCCGGCGCAATCGACACAGGCTATATCGACCACAATGTCGGCCGCCTTGTTGCGGCACAGGCTGATGACCGTCTGGCATCTGGTGACAATGCCGCCACAGCCCAGCGGGTTGAGGCTGCTGGCCCCAAGGGATCCGCCCCCGTTGCAGCACCGATGCAGGGCACGATTGTCAGCCTGTCAGTGGCTGCAGGGGAATTGGTGCAGGCCGGGCAGGAATTGCTGATCATGGATGCCATGAAGATGGAACATGTGATCACGGCCCCCATCAGCGGCGAGGTTGCCGCCCTGCCCCACCAACCCGGCGACACGGTTTTTGAAGGCGCACCATTGCTGTTCATTCATGAACGCGCTGTCACTACTGAACAGGCAGATCAGGTTGCCGCCATCGACCTTGATGAGGTACGCAGCGATCTGGCCGAGGTGTTTGCCGCCCATAACATCACTCTTGATCAATCGCGCGAACGGGCCGTGACCAAGCGGCATAATCTGGGGATGCGTACCGCGCGTGAAAACGTGGCGGACCTGTGTGACGATGACAGCTTTGCCGAATTCGGTGCGCTTGCCATCGCGGCCCAGCGCACCCGGCGTGACCTTGATGATTTGAAACAAAACACCCCCGCTGATGGCTTGATCACCGGGGTCGGTGATGTGAATGGCACTCTTGTGGGGCAGGAAAATGCCCGCACTGTCATCATGGCCTATGACTATACGGTGTTGGCAGGCACGCAAGGCTACTACAATCATCGCAAGACCGACCGTATGATTGAGATTGCCCACCAATCGAAAAACCCGGTTGTCTTCTTTACCGAAGGCGGCGGTGGCCGCCCCGGCGACACTGACACGGGCAAGATCGGCATGTCAGGCGTGGACTGCACCAGCTTCGGCTCCTTCGCGGGGCTATCGGGCCATGTGCCGATTATCGGCGTGAATGCAGGCCGCTGCTTTGCCGGGAACGCCGCCTTCCTTGCGACGACAGACATCATCATCGCCACAGAAAATTCCAATATCGGCATGGGTGGCCCGGCCATGATCGAGGGCGGCGGGCTTGGCACCTATACCCCCGAAGAGGTTGGCCCGATCGACGTGCAAACCGCCAGCGGCGTGGTTGACCTTGTTGCCAAGGATGAGGCAGATGCCGTGCGCCTTGCCAAACAAAGCCTGTCCTATTTCCAAGGCACAGTGAAAGATTGGACCGCACCTGACGCCCGCGTGTTGCGTCACATTGTGCCCGAAAACCGCCTGCGGATTTATGATGTGCGCGACGCCATCAAGGGCCTGTCTGACGAAGGGTGGATGCAGGAACTGCGCCCCACCTATGAACAGGGCATGATCACCGCCTTTATCCGGGTGGAGGGCAAGCGCCTTGGCGTGGTTGCCAACAACCCTGCCGTGCTGGCCGGGGCCATTGATGCCGGTTGCGCCGACAAGGCCGCGCGCTTTATGCGGTTATGCGAACAATTCAAGCTGCCTGTCCTGTTCCTGTGCGACACGCCGGGGCTGATGGTCGGGCCAGAGGCGGAAAAGGAAGGCACCGTCCGGGCCGCAGGCGATATGTTCAAGGCCGCCGCTGCCCTGTCAGTTCCGTTCGGGTCCATTACCTTGCGCAAGGGTTATGGCCTTGGGGCGTTGGCGATGATGGGCGGGCATTCGCGCATCACACGCTTTACCATTTCATGGCCAACGGGCGAGTTTGGACCGATGGGCCTTGAAGGTGCGGTGCGGCTTGGCTTCCGCAAGGAGCTAGAAGCGATTGAGGACGTTGCTGAACGCGACGCCCTTTTCAAGAAAATGGTCGAAGGGCTGTATCAAAAGGGCAAGGCGCTGAACGTGGCATCCTATAACGAGATTGACGCCGTGATTGATCCCGCCGACAGCCGGGTGTGGATCAAGCAGTTGTTCTAAGGCCAACAAGGGCAATCATTCCCAACCCAAAAAACAAAGGCCGCACCTTGCATTGTGAAGAGGCGGCCTTTTCTTGTTCGGATCGCTATCTGCTAGATCACGGCAAGGTCAGGCGCTATAGGCACAAATGCCTCGTCCATCACCTTGTCTTTTTCGACAGAGCTTTGTGAGCCTGCCCGCAGATTAACAGTATCGGCACCGGCGCGGATGGCCTTGATCACAGCATGATATTTCTGGGGCCAGTGAATGCCAAAATCTCGGCGCACATCATCCAGCGGTTGATCCAGCTTGGCTTCCCAATCCTGTGCGGGCAGCCATTTGGCGCGGCGACCATTGCGGAAACCTTCCCATATCAAGCCAAACGCAGGGGCAGAGGGCGCCACACGTTTCATCTGCAGAGCGCCCATCAGAACAATAAAGCCAATGCCCCAATTGCCGCTTTGCGCAAATGTGAATGACAGCAGGCAAAGTTCGCCAACTTCATCGCGGCCATATCCCGTTGTCACATGATACAGGTCATGGGTATCACGCACCCAATCACCATAGGTTTCCAAGTCGGTCCCCTTGAATGCCATGGCCCGGTCCTTATCAAGTGTGCCGTCCTCTGACGCTTGTGCCAGCCCTTCGGCTGACAAACCTTCATGGGTCATGAACGCATCATAGGTATGGCCCAATGTTCCGGCTGGCAATGTCTTGAACGGCGTGCGATCAGACAGGAAATCAATGATGCGGCGCTTGTCGCGCAAAATTTTCTGACCATGTGCGGTCTTCACAAACTTACGGTAGGATCGATTAAAGCTTTCCCCCGTTAGCGAGCGGATGATGACAAAAACTTCAGCTGTATTATCAATATCCTTGATCAGCCGCTTATAGGCCCGCCACGCCTCGCCCCACAAAATCTTGTTCTTGCCTGTCGGCATGTCGAATTCTTGTTCTTGATTATTCGATGTCATTATATTGCCTCCAATTTTGTCAATAGTAACAAGTGACAAACTATCAGGCAAGCAACGACCATAGCAGCGCGGACCGGAATAAGCGGGCACGAACCCCGCCTAAAACAGTAAAATCGGCAGGTTTACGACACCTGCCGCATGTTTTCCGGGCCAAAGAAGGCACGCATGGCGGTGACTTTACCCTGATCATCAAAAATCATATGGTCGATCACGTCGATTTCCATTTTCACGTCGCCCAGTTCAACCCGGGCGGTAAAGGAAAACGCAACCTCGTTCCCCGCAATACGGATCGGGCCTGACAGGGAAAGTTTGGCCCCTGATTGCATGGACGCGTCGTAAAAGGCACGCACTTCATCGCGGCCCTTTTTCACCGGGCTGCCAACCGGGTCTTCGACAGTGCAACCATCGGCATATAGGTCCATGACCATATCGGCGCTGCCTTTGCTGAAGGCATCAATATAGCCGTTCACGGCGGCGGTGATTTTATCGAACAAGGGATTGTCTGACATGATGCGGTCCTTAGTGTCTATATAGTTACGGATAATAGCGGCTGATTGTGTCGGCGATACAGGCGGGGCGGTCCTCGCCCTCAATCTCAACCGTGATGCGCACGGTGGATTGCACACCGCCATTCTTAACCTCTTCAACCTTCACAATTTCACCACTGCCGCGCAAGCGCGCGCCCTGCTTGACCGCATTGGGGAAGCGTACCTTTTCAACGCCGTAATTCACGCCCATTGAAAATTCAGCCACTGTCAACATTTGCGGCAGGAATTTATTGACCAGCGCCAATGTCAAATAACCATGCGCGATGGTGGTCCCAAAGGGGCCGTCCTTGGCCTTGTCCTGATCCACATGAATCCATTGATGATCGTCAGTGGCATCGGCGAACCCGTCAATCCGGTCCTGCGTCATGGCCATCCAATCAGTGGGGCCAAGTATTGTACCTTCCTGTCCAATCAGTTCAGCGGGGGTCTTATAGGTCTTGCTCATCATCATGCCCTTTGGCTTGAAACGCTGACAGTTTCGCCCGTCATATAGGTGGAATAGTCGGACGCAAGGAAGATCATCACATTCGCAATTTCCCATACCTCTGCCGCGCGACCATAGGCTTCTTTTGCTTCAAGTTCAGCGAGCAATTCAGGTGACGTGACCTTGTGCAAAAACGGATGCATCGCCAATGACGGGGCCACGGCATTGACGCGAATGCCAAGTTCTGCCCCCTCAACCCCGGCACAACGGGTCAGCGCCATCACCCCGGCCTTGGCTGCTGCGTAATGGGCCTGGCCCTTTTGCGCGCGCCACCCCAACACCGACGCATTGTTGACCACCACGCCGCCGCCATTGGGGTTCATATGTTGGAAGGCCGCGCGGTTCATGCGGAAGCACCCATTAAGCGTGACATCCATCACGACCGACCATTGATCATCCGTCATGTCGATCAGGTCCGCCGTCCCGCCAAGCCCGGCATTGTTGATCAGAATATCAACACCGCCCATTTGCTGTGATGCCGCCGCAAACAATGCATCGACGTCGTTTTGATCAGTGACATTGCACAGGGCCGTGACCGGGCGTGTGCCGACCGCCTGTTCAATCTGGTCAGCGGCCTTGGCGATGCGTCCTTCATGAATGTCCGAGATCATGACAGTTGCGCCTTCTTCTGCGGCGCGCTTGGCCACGGAAAAGCCGATGCCGGTCCCTGCCGCAGCGGTCACCAACACGCGCTTGCCCTTTAGCAAATCATGGGCAGGCGGATAGGGCGGGGTTTGTTTCAAGTCAGCCATAATCACAGATCTCCGCGCGGTTCTTTCGGCATTTGCAATGCCCGTTCCGCGATAATGTTGCGTTGAATTTGGTTGGTTCCGCCATACAGCGTGTCGGCACGGCTAAACATAAACAGCCGTTGCAGGCGGCTTAACTCACCCCCCGTAATCCGGTCAGCATTACCGCCCATAGCGTCCATCGCAAGCGCGCCCAAATCACGGTGCCAGCTTGCCCAATAAAGTTTTGCCATCAATGCCGCCCGTTCAAGCGCCGCATTGGCCGGGTCAGACATGGTGCGGATGGTGTTCGTCCGCATGATTTTGAGGCCCGCCCACATTTTGGCAAGCCGGTCGCGGATCAATGGATCATCATAGGTGCCGTTGTCTTTGGCGGCACGCACCACCAGATCAAATTCATTGCGGAATAACATCTGTTGCCCAAGGGTTGAAACACCGCGTTCAAATCCCAGCGTCGCCATGGCGATTTTCCACCCGGCACCAACATCGCCCACGCGGTTTCTATCCGCCGTGCGGGCTCCGTCAAAGAATACCTCGTTAAACTCGCTTGTTCCGGTCATTTGAATGATCGGTTTGATCGTCACGCCGGGCTGGTCAAGCGGCACCAACAGATAAACAAGACCATCGCGGCCTTGCGTGCCCTCGACAGCGCGGGCGACTACAAAGCACCAGTCACTTTCATGGGCGTTTGATGTCCAGATTTTCTGCCCGTCGATAACCCATTCATCCCCATCAAGCCGCGCCTTGGTGCGCACATTCGACAGGTCAGACCCGGCATTTGGTTCCGAATACCCCTGACACCAATAGTCTGTGCCTGCCTTGATGCCGGGTAAAAAACGGTCCTGCTGATCGGGCGTGCCCAAGGCGATCAGGGTCGGGGCCACAAGCGTCGTGCCGATATGGCCCGATCGGCCCGGCCCGCCAGCGGCGGCATATTCCTCAAAAAAAACGACCTGTTCTTCGATGCTGGCATCGCGGCCACCATGCGCAGTGGGCCAGCTTAGGCTTGTCCAGCCGCCATTGCCTAATTGCTGTTCCCACACCTTGCGTTCGTCGGGGAAGGCATCTTCGTCCCCCGGCCCGCCACGATGCTTCAATGCCGCAAAGGCACCGGACAGATTATCCGCCATCCAGCCCCGTACCTCGGCCCGGAACGGCGCAAGCTCAGGCGCGAACTCAGCCTGTTCATCCGCAAAATCCGTGGCGGCAATCGCAGCGCGCAGCGCGGCAGGCGTGCCAAGCCACCCCTTTGCCGCCCGCGCACGCTTGAAATAGAAATGCAGGGGATAGTCCCATGTGAAACCTATCCCGCCATGCAACTGGATCGCATCACCGGTTACCTTGAACGCATTGTCCGCTGCGGTGGACAGGGCAATGGCCGCCCCCTCCCCCAAATCGCTATCGGGATTATCTGCCGCGACCTGCAGGGCGTATGCAAGGGCGGAGCGTGCCTCCTCCACCAGTACCATCATGTCTGCGGCGCGATGCTTGATCGCCTGAAAGCTGGCAATGGTCCGACCGAATTGAACGAGGTCTTTCGTATAGGCCACCGTCATGTCGAGCGCAGCCTGCGCCACCCCGATCAATTCCGCAGCCAATAAAACGCGACATTCATTCAGGGCACGTGGCGGCAAAACGCCAAGCTTTGTGGCCCTATCAATGGCGATATCAACTGCCCCGCGCGTTGCATCCACAACAGGCACAAATGTCGGCGCAACATCATCTGCTGACACATGATACAGCGCGCCATCCTGTACGATTAAGAAGTCTGTCGCGACGTCACCATCCAAAACGGTACGCCCAGTGCCTGTCGGATCAATCGCAAAACGCGCCGCGCCCGCAGCAATCCGGGGCAAGTATGTGTCATCACCCACAGCCTGCAACAGGCGTGTCGCCAACCCGGCAGTGCTTAAAAACGGGCCTGCAAAACAGGCAGCGCCCAGAACCTCAACCACTAGGGCCAGTTCCTCAAGGCCAAGGCCCGCGCCGCCATATTCCTCCGCAACGCCCAGCCCGGCCATGCCCAAATCCTGCGCCAAAGCATCATAAGGGGGCACAGGCACCGGGTCATCAGACGTCAGATCGTCAAGCCCGCCGCCGTCGCGCCAATCCTGCGCAAACTGCCGAACACTTTCAACGATCAAAAGCTGGTCTTCGGTTAGGGCCACCGGTTACGCTCCGTATACTTTTTCCTGCACCGGCCCGTCTGCAATCAGCTTTTCAACAGCGGGACCAATTTCTTCAGGTGCCCACATGGCACCCTTGTCATTTTCAACGCCATGTTGCCAGCCATCTGCCACCGACAGTTTGCCGCCAAACATCTCAAAACAACGCCCATTCACATGGCCCGATTGATCTGACGCCAACCACACCACAAGGGGGGCGACATTCGCCGGATCATATTGATCAAAACTGCCATCTTCAGGCTTTTTCATCATGTCATCGAACACACCGGCGGTCATGCCCGTGCGCGCCTGCGGGGCAAGCGCATTCGCGGTAACGCCATACCGGCCAAGCTCTGCCGCCTGTACCAATGTCAGGCCCAAAATACCCGCCTTGGCAGCCGAATAATTCGATTGCCCGACGGAGCCCATCAGCCCCGCACCGGAACTTGTGTTGATGATACGGCCCGACACAGCCGCGCCATCCTTGGACTTGCCGCGCCAATAACGGCTGGCGTGCGACGCGATACAAAAATGACCTTTTAGATGCACAGCCATCACCATATCCCAATCATCCTCGGTCAGGGATGTGAACATACGGTCCCGGCACACCCCGGCATTGTTCACCACCGCATGAAGGTCACCGAAAGTATCAAGCGCCGTTTTCACAATATCAGCGGCAGCATCAAAATTGGTGATGTCGCCCGTATTGGCAATCGCCTTGCCGCCCGCAGCTTCGATATCAGCCACTGTCTGCCCGGCAGTTTCGGGGTTGATGTCATTGACCACAACGGACGCCCCCGCCGCACCTAAGCCCAAGGCATAGCCCCGACCCAGTCCGCCACCGGCACCGGTCACAATCGCCACCCGATTTTCACAAATTCCAGCCATAGTCTTTACAGCCTTTCGATGATGGTGACATTGGCCTGCCCGCCACCTTCACACATGGTTTGCAGACCATAACGGCCGCCCGTGCGTTCAAGTTCGCACAACAATGTTGCCATCAATTTCGTCCCCGTCGCACCGATGGGATGGCCAAGGGCAATGGCCCCGCCATTCACATTGGTCTTTTCATGGGGAAAACCTGTGTCCTTCAACCACGCCATAGGGACTGAGGCAAAGGCCTCGTTAATCTCAACCAAATCAATCTGATCCCACGACATGCCAGCCTTTTTCAGCGCATGTTCACATGCGGGGATCGGCGCGGTTAGCATCCAAATCGGATCATCAGCACGCACAGACATGTGATGAATACGGGCGCGCGGTTTTAGGTTATAGCGCTTCACCGCATCTTCTGACGCGATGATCATCGCAGACGACCCATCGCAGGTTTGGCTGGAAACCGCAGCAGTGATGCGCCCACCTTCCTGCAAGGGGTCAAGCCCCGCCATCCCTTCAAGGGTTGAGTTGGGGCGGATGGTTTCATCCTTATCAAGCTCGGGCATGGCAACGATTTCGCTGTCAAACCGCCCTTCATCCTGCGCCCGCTGTGCGCGCATGTGGGATTCAAGGGAGAACGCCTCCATCTCATCCCGGCTGATGTCCCATTTTTCCGCGATCATTTCTGCTGACTGGAACTGGCTGACAGGCGTATTGCCAAAGCGCGCCACCCACCCTTGTGAGCCTGAGAACGGATCAGTAAAGCCGAACTGTTCCGCCACCAGCATCGCAGATGAAATCGGAATCTTGGACATTGTTTGCACACCACCGGCGACCACAACATCATTCACACCCGCCATCACGGCCTGCGCTGCAAAATGCACTGACTGTTGCGATGACCCGCATTGGCGATCCACAGTCACCCCCGGCACATGCATTGGCAGGCCCGCGGCCAACCAACAGGTGCGGGCGATGTCACCGGCCAAGGGGCCAATGGCATCAATGGTGCCAAAGACCACATCCTCATAATCCTCTGCGGGGATGTCATTACGGTCCACCAATGCCCGCAGAATGAACGCGCCAAGGTCAGCTGCGTGTATTTCTGCGAGGGCGCCGCGACGCCGCCCCACCGGGGTACGGGCCACATCAACAATATATGCTTCAGCCATTTTTACTCTCCTACCTTAGGCCGCGTCGAACGTTGTGCCCGGACCAATGTCCAGCCCGCCGTCGATTACAGCCTGATTGATAATCATTGAATGATGGGCAGTGTCGCCCCAAATTGTTTCCAGCGCCCAGGCGCGCTTCATGAAGTAATGCAGATCAACTTCAAACGTGTATCCCATCGCCCCATGCACCTGAATTGCCACCTCTGAGGCAAAGCGCGCCGCTTCGTTCGCGGCAATTTTGGCATGGGCGGCGTGGACCTGCTGCCGCGCGATGCTATCAACGTCCAATGACGCCGCAGCGCGATAAACAACGGGCCGTGCAAATTCCAACTTAACCTGCGCTGACGCCAAATGGTGCTTGATGGCCTGAAACCCGCCAATAGGCTGGCCAAATTGCTCACGCTCCTTGGCGTAATCAGTTGCCATTTGGATCATCGCATCGGTTAACCCCAGCAGCTGTGCCGCTGTATAGGTTGCCCCGCGCACCGCCATAACGGCACAAAGGCCAGCACCGCCAACCTTCAAATCATCCGTCAAATCAGCTTCGACCCTGAACAGGTTACGGTTTGGATCGATGGACTTAACCGGCGTTAAACGCGCCTTTGATGATGGCACACCATACAGGGCATCAGGCCCGGCGATGATAAAGGCATCAGCCTTATCTGCATCATGCACATAGGGTGCCAAGGGATGCACCGGGGGTGAGACATGATCGCCCCGCACCAACCCGCCCACTTCATCAGGATAGGTTGCCAACACGGCAGGGACGGAAATCGCGGCAAGCGCCACCAACGGTTCGGGCAAACAAACCCGGCCCGCAGCCTCTGCAATCAGGACAAAGCTATCATCATGAAGCCCAAGCCCGCCTGCGCTTTCCGGGGCCAAGACTCCCAGCAAGCCAAGCGCCGCCAATTGTGGCCACAGGCTGTCGCGTCCGTCTTCACTGCGCAATCGTTCCGGCGGGTTCGCCCCGTCCAAAAAACTGCGCGCGCCATCGGCAAGGTCAAGCGCGTCTTGTGAAAAACGAAAATCCATTTTTGACGCCCTCCCTATATACGCGGCAGGCCAAGCACACGCTCAGCTATGATGTTGCGTTGAATTTCATTGGTGCCCGCATAGATCGGCCCGGCGAGCGAGAACATATAACCGTCAAGCCAACGGCCTGCAGCCTCCGCCCCGTCGCCAATCAATTCAGCCTCTGCCCCCAACAGGCTTAGGCCCGTGCGATGCATCATGCGGTCAAGTTCCGACCAGAAAATTTTGTTGCAGCTTGCCTCCGCACCGATTTTGCCGCCTGCCATAATGCGGCTGGCGGTATTATAGGTGGACAGGGCATAGGCCTCGGCATCTTGCCATGCCTGCAATACCAGATCGCGCGCGGCGGGACGGGCGGTGTCTTGCTTTTTGCGGTAAAGCTCAACCAAGCGTTTGGCAGCGGCCTGAAACCGTGCCGGTGATCGCAGCATCAAGCCGCGTTCAAACCCGGCAGTTGCCATGGCGATGTTCCATCCCTTGCCTTCTTCGCCCAACAAGTTTTCGACAGGTACGCGGACATTATCAAAAAATATTTCGGCAAAGCCGGGATTACCATCCAACTGCGCGATAGGACGGATTGTGACGCCCTCGCTATCCAACGGGAACAGGATCATCGACAGGCCGCGATGTTTTTCGCTTTCAGGGTCTGTGCGAAACAGGCCAAAGCACCAGTCAGCAAAGGGCGCGCGGGATGACCATGTTTTCTGGCCGTTGATCACATAATGATCACCATCACGAATGGCCTTGGTGCGGATGCCCGCCATGTCAGACCCGGCACCGGGTTCAGACCAACCTTGCGCCCAGATTTCATCACCCGCCGCCATCGGGGGCAAAAAACGTGCCTTTTGTTCAGGCGTGCCAAACTCCATCAGGGTCGGCCCCAACAAAAAGATACCGTTTTGGCTGACGCGCAAGGGGGCGTCAGCGCCATAATATTCTTCTTCAAAGATCAACCATTCGATCAGATCAACGCCGCGCCCGCCAAATTCCTTGGGCCATGTCACCATGCCCCAATTGCCTGACTTCAACACACGTTCCCATTCCCGGTGCTGGTTGAAGCCTTCTTCACATTCAAGGGTTTTCAGCGGGCTTTTGGGAACATGCGCTGCCATCCAGTCACGCACTTCCGCGCGGAACGCCCGGTGGGCATCGGTATAGGCAAGGTCCATCATCAGTCATCAAACTCCGCTGCCTTGCCATCCTCGACAAAGGCATCACGGGCCTTTTGCGAATCTTCATGCATATACATCTCGAACGTAAAGCCCTGTTCCCACCGATAAAACTTATCAACGTCATAGGGTTCAATCCCATTCAGGGCCTGCTTGGCAATGCGCAGCGCATCGCGGCTTTTCGAGGCAATCAGGCCCGCGAAGGCCAATGCCTCCGCCGCAAGGTCATCCTTGGCGACGACTTTCTCAAGCCCGCCTAGACGATGGATTTCCTGCGCCGTGATTTGCCCACCGGTAAAAAACGCCGCGCGCATTTTCGGCAGCCCCACCATACGCTGCAAATGGGCCGCGCCGCCCATGGCCCCGCGATCAATTTCAGGCAGGGAGAAGAAGCAATCATCAGACGCAATCACAACATCGGACGCACCGCAAATACCAATGCCGCCGCCAATCACATAGCCATGCGGCGCAGACACAACGGGCACCTCACACTCATGTACGGCCTTGAATGTCAGGAAGTTGCCGCGATTAACTTCAACAATCGCGCTTGAGTTTTGCTGCAATTCCTTGATATCAACGCCCGCACAAAACCCGCGCCCTTCGGCCCGGATCAACACACAGCGCACATCGGGCCGCTTGCCCATTGCGGTAATCAGTTCCGGCAATTCATTCCACATATCACCGGAAAACGCATTGACGGGGGGGTGATCAAAAATGATTTGCCCGACCTTGTCCTGCACATCTGTCTTAAACGGCATCTGTCTGTCCTATTGCTTTCAAGCGGGCCTCAGCCCCTGTCACAATGTCATTAATCAGCGTGGCGCAGTCAGGTAGATCGTCGATCAACCCCGCCACCTGTCCTGATGGCAGCACACCTTCATCAGGCTTGCCATCAACCATTGCCTTTTGAATGATCATCGGCGCGTTGCCCGCCATCATGGTTTGGCCCAGCGTCATGTCAGTTTTTGACGCCATCGCCCACGCCGTTTTGATCATATCTGTCAGGCTGGCACCTGTTACCTTGCGAAACGCCATGCCGTGTTTAAGCGCCCGAACCAGCATCATCAACTTGCCTGACTGTTCGAGGGCGGCCAGTGTTTCGTTCATCACCATCCGTTGCGGCAATCCATCAAGCGCGGTTGATACGGGGATTTCCGTCACGCTTGCCTGCAAATAGCGCGCCTTGGTTTCCTCGGGCGTGGGGCTGTCGCTGGTCAACAAGAACCGGGTGCCCATTGCAATCCCGTCGGCACCGAATGCCAATGCAGCCGCAAGCCCACGCCCATCGCGAAACCCGCCAGCCGCCGCCACCGGCACGTCAGCGCCAACGGCGTCCAGTGTTTGGGCCAGCAGCAACCATGTTGGCGTGTCACCTGTATGGCCGCCGCCCTCGCCGCCCTGACAGACGATTATGTCGGCTCCCAGATCGACAGCCTTTTGCGCATGTTTACCCGCACCGATGGTAGGCACACATAGAATGCCTGCCCCTTTCAGCTTTTCAATCAACTTGGTGGAGGGGGAGCGCCCATAGGACACCGCGCGCACGCCATGGTCGATGCAGATATCAACGATCCGCTCTGCACCGGGCTGAAACGAATGAAAATTCACGCCAAAGGGCCTTGCCCCCACTGCCTGCTTGATCTGGATAACGGCCCGCTCACATTCATCGGGCGTCATAACCGCCGCCGCCAAAAAACCGAACGCCCCCGCATTGACACTGGCGATCACCAGTGACGGGGTGGCAACCCAGCCCATCGCGGTTTGGATCACCGGCACATCGCAGCCAAGGGCGCGGGTCAAACGTGTATCAAGCAGCTTGCTCATCAGTTCTGACTACTTCTTTTCATCACGCTGGGATGCGGCCATCGACTTGGCATCAAAGCCGCCCAGATTATCGTCAGAGATAAGCGAGTTATGCGCATGGGCGAAGTGATGCATGTGGAACACCGCATCCATCCCGGTCCGCTTGCCCTGCAAATCTTCGATATGGTTGATGGCCTGTTTGGTCAATGACAGACCAAGGCGGGGCATCTTTGCCATACGTCCGGCAATATCCAGCGTTTCTTTTTCAAGATCATCCAGTGCCACAACGCGGTTGACCATGCCCATCTGATAGGCCCGTTCCGCGCTCATCCGCTCACCCAGGAACAAAAATTCCTTCGCAATGCGGGGGTTCAATTCAAACGGATGGGCGAAATATTCCACGCCGGGAATACCCATGCGCACCACCGGGTCCGAAAAGAATGCCGTGTCTGAGGCGATGATCATATCACACGCCCAAGCCAGCATCAGGCCACCGGCAATACAGGCACCCTGCACCATCGCAATGGTGGGTTTGGGCATGTCGCGCCACCGGCGCGTCAGGCCAAGATAGGCTTCCTGCTCACGCACATATTGCAGTTCGGCACCCGGCTTATCTGCATGGTCCCACCACAAATGCACACGATCCTGTGTTTCATGCGCGTCCCGCCCGGGGGAGCCGATGTCATGCCCGGCAGAGAAATTCTTGCCGTTCCCCTTCAGCACGATGACTTTCACATTGTCGTCATCAATCGCGCGCTTATAGGCGGCATCAAGCCCGTACAGCATCTTGCCGTTTTGGGCGTTGTGATATTTCGGGCGATTAAGCGAGATAATGGCCACGCCATCATCATTCACCTCATACAAAACCGGCGGTTCTGTTTCGACATGGTCTTCTGATTTTGCTGCGTCAGACATGGACTGTCCTCCTGAAATTATGCAGCCCGGACACCGGGCGGATTATCTTTGAATACTGTGGCGCGCAGATTGTGCGGATCAAGGCGAATGATCATCGCCAGCGCGTCTGCCGTCGGCGCGGCGGTCGTCGCAATCTTGTCTGCCTGCGCCAAGGGGAAGCCGGTCTTGTCCTGCACTTCATCGAATGTAACACCCGGATGCAATGACACAACGCGGATCTGATGATCAGGCCCGCCAAAATCCATCACGCACAGGTCGGTCACAATTTTGCGCAGTTCCAGATGTTCAGGCTTTTTGCCACCGGGCCAACGGGCAGGGTTGTACCCAATGCCGCCAACCATATCGACCTCGCCCTCAACAAAGGCGCGGGTGGAATGATTGGGCACAAACATGGAATTGGCATGATTAATTGTATTACCGGGAAAACCGCGCACACCCAACAGGGCAGCCTTGGGCTGGGCATAGTCTCCAATGATAGAAATGTTGGTTTGCCCGTAACGGTCAAGCTGCACCGGCCCAACCATCGCATGACGGCGGCCTGTGTAAAGCAGATCAAAGACACGCTCATACGACATATAGCCTTCGATCTTCGGCTCATATCCCTGCCTTGGGCCAACGGGAACGGGTTCGGCTACCAGATAAACCTCACCATCGGTCATCAACAGCCCCGGTTCAAACGTTGCTTTGGCAAGCGAGGCTGCCAAACGCGGCACAAGGCCAATACCGGTTGCCAAAACCTCGCCATTGCCGCGAAACGCTTCGGCCGCGGCCGCGATACACAATTCAGCCAATGTATATTCGTGAGGGGTGTTTGCTCCGCTCATAACCATCCGCCCCTTAAAAGACCGGCAGGGGCAGGGAACGCACTGCGTCAGCCCCGCCTGCTGTTTCAATATAGGCAGCTTGATCCTTGCCCGTCACATGATCAGCCACCCAAGCGGCCCATTCTTCATCGCTTAAGGCAGCTGAATAATTTTTCAGAAATTTGACATCGATGCCGTAGTCAGGCGCGCAGGATGTGGGGTGTGCGCCCATCGGCACTTCTGCCACGCCATTGACGTGACAACGATCAATCGGCATCCGAATGGCTTCTGATTTCACGTCCAGGTCTGCGGTCGTCACCAACTGTTCAGTCGTCAAATAGGTTTTGTCTGCGGCGCGGGCAAACCATTCATCAAAAAATGGGTCAGGGCCGTAAATCCAGCTATTGCCGCGCGGGTCCGCCTTGTTCACATGGCACAACGCAACATCCAGCCGTAATGCGGGCATTGCCACAAGTTCCGCCCCGTCATCATAGGGTGAGGTAACAGTTTTCAGATGCGGGTTGTGGGTCAACACGTCAGACGCCAGCCCGACCGGTGTCGGCAAAAACGGCACGCGCATGGCAGCCGCCTTCAGGCCCAGTTGGACCATCCCCTCATCCAACTCATTCACTTCAAACGTGCCTTGTTGGCGTTTTTGGCGGAACTGTTTTTCAAGCGGAATGGAATCAAGCGACACAAAGCCAAAGGTCAGCTTGCGTAACTTGCCCGCTGCCGCCAGCATCCCCACATCACAGCCGCCATAGGCAACGATGCTAAGGTCCGTCAGGTCGGTTTTCAGGATTTCACGGATCAGCGCCATCGGCTTGCGCCGCGCGCCCCACCCGCCAACGCCGATTGTCATGCCGCTTTCCAGCTGGCCGACAATTTCCGCGACGTTCATTGTTTTGTTCAAATCAGCCATCTGGATCACATCTCCGGTGTTGCATATTCATGACCCCAAATGTCCCCACTGGTGGAGACGGTGGGGGCAAAGCCTGCCCAGTCATCGACCTGCAAACCGTCATAGCCATATTCGATGGCGATGCCGCCGGGGCCAACAACATAAAAGCTGACCATTTTGTCATTTTCATGCCGCCCAAGGGACGCCATCAGGGGCAGGCCCGCCTGTGTCACCCGGTCAAGCCCGGCGCCAACTTCGTCCAATGTATTCACTTCCATCATCAGGTGAATACATTTGGTCGGCGTCGGGAAATTGCCCAATGCCAGCGAATGATGGCGCGGATTGTCCGCATGAAAAAACACGATGCGCATATCAGGTGCGCCTTCAGCCGGGGGCGGCAAACGCAAATCATCCGACATGCCAAAACCCAAAACATCCTGATAAAAGTCGGCGCATTCCTGATCATTGGGCGCAGGGATCACAGCGTGGCCCATGCCCATCGGTTCAGTGACAAAGCCGGACACGCCAATCGGTGACACGAACGCATCGCCCGTATCTGTACGGCCAACATAAAGCTCCAACCCATTTCCGGCGGGGTCAGCGGATTTTACAAAGCGTGTGACACAGCGGGCCGCCGCTTCATCAGCGGCGCCTTCGGTAACTGTTGCCCCTGCCGCTTCAAGCTTTTCGATCAGTGCATTTAGATTGTCATCATCACCCGCATCCCAGCCGGTGGCAGCCAGCACATCTGGCCCCGGTTCACCCGCAGCCTGTTCAATCATATAACGGAACGGGGCATCATCCATTTTCAGATACAGCGCGTCACCTGATATGTCGGCTTTCTGCAAGCCCAAAATCTGTGTGCCGAATTTATCCCACGCCGCCACATCCTGCGCGGCAATCACCACATAACCCAGTCCTGCGATCATGTCCGTCTCCCTGTTTTATTTCTAAAGATGAAAGCCGCCATCAACGGCAATCAATTGTCCTGTGATGTAACCCGCGCGGTTGGAGGCAAGGAACGACACTGTTTCCGCCACCTCAACCGGGTCACCAAATCGTTTCAGGGCAAGGCCGGCCAACACCGCCTCCTCCCACGCAGCATCAAACACGCCCTGTGCCTGTAGCCGTTTGAAAATGCCCGCTTCGATCACGCCAAGCGCGATGGAATTGGCGCGGATATTGTTGACGCCTTCTTCCTTCGCCACATATTTTATCAATCCTTCGATTGCCATCTTGGGCGCCACCGACAACACATCGCGCGGCGGGGTTTTCAAAATCCCCGCCGATGACAAATGCACAAACGACCCGCCGCCCATTTGCGTGAAATGCGGCAGGGCGGTGCGGATGATCTTGAACGCGCCATTCAAATCATTGTCGATCACTTCGCGCCATTGATCCTCTGTCACTTCATTCAACAGGGGTTGGGCAATATCTGACCCGGCGGTGATGACCACCGTATGAATACGGCCATGCGCCTTGATCGCCTCAGTAAATATTTTTTCGATGTCGGCAGGAGTGCCTATATCACCTGCATGGATGCTGGCCTTGACGCCCAGTGCCGCGACATCGTCCGCAACTTTCTGCGCCGCGTCTTGATTGTTGCGATAACAGATCGCCACATCAGACCCATCACGCCCCATAACCGTTGCGATGGCACTGCCCATACCCCCCGATCCACCAAAAACCAACACTGCCCCGTCCATAAACAAGCTCATGATCCATTCCCCCCGGTGCCCAAAGCGGCAAGTGAGCCATCAAGAATTGAATGGGGCACAAAGCGGGAGGACGCGATTTTCCACGCTCCCCCCACAAACTCATAGGCATCGAAATAACGGCCAGCCATTTGGCGATAGGTCTGCGCATCGGTGTTCATCGTATGGAAATAAAGCGCCCAAACAGCGGTTGCGCGATCATCCGAAACGATATCAATTTCAGGATTGGCCCCGTGATGCATATCAATAATATGCGGGTGACAGCCTGCTTTTTTGAACAGATCGATAAAGGCATCGGCACTGTCATAGCGGCCCATCGGCCCCGCATCGATGGTGGCATCATCCAAAAAGCATGCACGCACAACATCCGCTTCCTTGGCATCGCATGCGTTGAAATATTTGTGCTTCAACGCCTTGATTGCCTCAATCGCTTCGAGTTTTGCAATACGCGCTTCAAGATCGGTCATTGCGCCGCTTCCTTACGCTTTACAATATCAAGCGCAACGTCAACGATCATGTCTTCTTGCCCGCCAACCATGCGGCGGTCGCCAAGTTCCACCAAAATCTCGCGCACATCGACGCCGTAATCTTCAGCGGCTTTTTCCGCATGACGCAGGAAGCTGGAATAAACACCCGCATAACCAAGCGACAGGGTTTCCCGGTCAACACGCACAGGGCGGTCCTGCAGGGGGCGCACCAGTTCTTCAGCAGCATCCATCAGCTTGTACAGATCACATCCATGCTGCCAGCCCTTGCGGTCTGCGGCAGCAATAAAAACTTCCAACGGCGCATTACCTGCCCCGGCACCCATCCCGGCAAGCGACGCATCAACACGCCGCGCGCCCGCCTGTACCGCCACCAATGAATTGGCAACACCAAGCGACAAATTGTGATGGGCATGAACCCCCGTTTGTGTGTCGGGGTTCAACTCGCGATCATAGGCTTCCAACCGCGCGCTATAGCCTTCCATATCCAACGCCCCGCCACTGTCAGTGACATAGACGCATTCCGCACCATAAGATTCCATCAGCTTGGCCTGTTTCACCAACTGATCGGGTTCGATCATATGGCTCATCATCAGGAAGCCGATTGTGTCCATGCCAAGGTCACGCGCCACGCCAATATGCTGTTTGGCTACGTCAGCCTCAGTACAATGGGTGGCGACGCGTACGGAACGGACGCCCATATCCCATGCCTGTTTCAAGGTTTCGCGCGTGGCGATACCCGGCAGGATCAATGTAGTGACGGTTGCGTTTTCAACCGCGTCGGCCACGGCCTCAATCCATTCCCAGTCAGTCTGTGCACCGAAACCATAATTGAAGCTGCCGCCGTTCAGGCCATCACCATGGGCGATTTCAATGGCATCAACACCGGCATCATCCAATGCCTTGGCGATTTTGCGCGCGTCTTCGACCGTATATTGATGGCGGATCGCGTGCATGCCATCACGCAGGGTGACATCCTGAATGTAAATTTTCTCTTTCGTCGGGTCTTTAATCCGGCCTTTTTCGATGCGGCCTTGTGTGATGTCGGCCTGTACGTTTTCTTTAACCATTATGCCGCCGCTCCGAATTTCAGGGCGGCAATTTTCTCAGCCGTTGCCATACCCGCTGATGTCATGATGTCGAGATTACCGGCATAGGCTGGCAAATAATGGGCCGCGCCTTCCACTTCCAAAAAGATGCTGGATTTGATCCCTTCAAACGTTCCAAGGCCGGGAATTTTCACCGGATTGTTGGAGCCAAAGCGTTCAAACTGCACCTTTTGTTTCAACCGATAACCCGGCACA
>SPJK01068749.1_pt1 | contig 23013 bp, 25 predicted proteins | sample 3741771 | NCBI WGS metagenome assembly SPJK01 (sample SAMN10925997, study PRJNA522277) | cold seep metagenome | isolation source: Elba SIP-enriched marine methane seep metagenome, extraction at timepoint T2 | place: Italy: coast of Elba, Mediterranean Sea
CCGCTTGCTGTCCAAACAGTAATCCCAGCACCGAAATGACGATCATAATCATCGGCAAGAGAGAAAAGACAGCATAGTAGGCCAAGGCTGCCCCTTTTTCAGTGGTATTGCTGTTGGCAAAGTGCTGGAACAAGGCTTTAAGAAATGGAACCATAATGACCGGAGCCAATTGAACTAAACGAGAGAATTGATTCGGTACAGCAATCAGAAGTACTGATGGCTGAGCGGGCAATTTACTACAATTCACTATTATTGACCTTCAAAACATCCACTGTCTGGCGCCGCTTGTCTTTACCAATGATACAGCACAACCTGAAGGATGAAGATCATTAAGGACGAGTCATATTCAAAGGCCTAAATCGTTTAGCTTTGATTAGCATTGAACGCACTACCTACCGACACCTGCACTTCCAGCAACTCGTTGCACAACTGGATGCGGAGATTGCCGAACGAGATGGAGCAGATCATGCCTTCTACGCGCAGTTCAATACCATTGACATGATTGAAAATGCGCTGATCGCCTATGATGAGCACAAAATGGCCGTAGGCTGTGGTGCTATTAAGGCATTTTCTCCAGGAGTCATGGAAGTCAAGCGGATGTATGTCCTTCCCGATCATCGTGGCCGCGGTATCGCATCTATTATTTTGCGTGGGCTGGAAGACTGGGCCAAGGAATTATCGATGGAGAAATGTGTACTGGAGACAGGAAAACGACAGCCCGAGGCTATCCGTCTGTATGAGAAAAACGGCTACCAACGAACCCCTAACTACGGGCAATATGCGGGGATTGACAATAGTGTATGCTTCGAGAAACTGCTTGATTTTTGATACTTTTAGCCGTAGGCCATTCGGCTACCATCTAATAGGATAACTATGTCAGATCTACGAGAAGGTAAGTTCTGGACGAATCTGCTTCGGAAAATCATCGAGATCATACTCAAGAACCTCGGTGTACGTACTCGTCCACCTACCCATCATCAACACGTAGTGCCGCATCCGGAAGGCTGGGCGGTAAAAGGAGAAGGAAACGAGCGCTACACGGGTGTCTTCGATTATCAGGATGACGCCATTGATCGGGCCCGTGAGATCGCTCAGAACTACGGTTCAGACGTGATCATCCATCGCAAAGATGGTTCTATACGCGACCGGAGAAGCTACCGGCAAGACTAGCGCAAAGGTAATCGCGATTCAATTACCTTTGCCGGCAAATCACCACTATGAGTATGGAGCAAGGTATTTGTCAGCGCAGCGGCGACCAGTGTGAACTTTGCGGATCTGATGAGGCGACTACCGTCGTAGAAGTGTCGCCGGCAGCTGATCGCGGCATGGATGGTAGTGCATTGATCTGTGGTATTTGCCAAGCCCAGATCGAACAGTCGGATCAGCTTGACATCAACCATTGGCGATGCCTGAACGATAGCATGTGGAGTACGGTCCCTGCCGTACAAGTGTTGGCCTGGCGGATGCTCAACCGCCTACGCGGAGAAGGCTGGCCAGCCGAGCTTCTAGATATGCTTTACTTAGACGATGAGACCCTGGCCTGGGCCAAAGCCGGTGCAGACATGTCGGAGGAGAATACCCCAAGCCCTCATCTAGATAGTAACGGCAATGTACTGGAAGCTGGCGACACGGTAGTCCTTATCCAAGACCTGAAAGTCAAAGGAGCAAATTTTACGGCAAAACGGGGTACCGCTGTGCGTCGAATCTCGTTGGTTGCCGACAACCCGGAACATATTGAAGGGCGAGTCAACGACCAGGACATCGTCATCCTGACCAAATACGTCAAGAAGTCCAAATAAAGGCGTACCTTTGCGGCATTAATTACTTGAATTGCTTTACTGCTTTTACTTGTTGCAAAGACTTCCCTCGTAGTCCTTCCCCAAATGAAAACGTTAAGTCAGTTCCTATTTCACGTTCATGACTTTTGCATCTATAGGCGTTATCGAGCCTATTCTCCGCGCCCTTCAAAAAGAAGGTTATACGGAGCCGACTCCGATACAAGCCCAATCTATCCCGAAACTTTTAGAAGGTGACGACCTTTTAGCTTGTGCTCAAACGGGCACTGGCAAAACGGCCGCTTTCGCCATTCCTATCATACAACAGCTTTACCAAAGCAGCGACCGCAACCGCAAACCTCGTCAGGTACGAGCGTTGGTGGTCACGCCAACCCGCGAGTTGGCCATTCAGATTGCCGATAGTTTTTCTGCTTATGGCCGTTTTACCGGCATCCGAAATACGGTCATCTTTGGCGGAGTGAAACCAGGACGTCAAATCCAGCTATTAAAGCGTGGTGTAGACGTACTTGTTGCCACACCGGGCCGCTTGCTCGATTTGATGGGCCAAGGTTACATCACTTTACGTCACGTCGAACATTGTGTGTTGGATGAAGCGGACCGCATGTTGGACATGGGGTTCATCCACGATATCCGGAAGATCATCGCCAAACTGCCTGAAGAACGGCAGTCCTTGTTCTTTTCAGCCACGATGCCTCCTGACATTGTCAAGCTTTCCCGGCAAATCCTCGGTGGCGACCCTGCGCGTGTAACGGTCAAGCCGGAACAACCAACTGCGGAAAAAGTAGAGCAATCAGTGTACTTCGTCAGTAAGAAGATGAAGCGCGACTTATTGCTGCACTTATTAAAAGATCGTTCAGAACAATCTACCCTGGTGTTTTCCCGCACCAAATACGGCGCAGACAAGATCGTTAAGCAACTGCGCAGAGCACGCATCAATGCCGATGCCATTCATGGCAATAAATCGCAGAACGCTCGGCAGCGGGCGCTCAATGCCTTTAAGAAAGGTGATATCAACGTTTTAGTCGCTACCGATATCGCCGCACGCGGTATTGATGTGGACGAACTTGCGTTGGTTATCAACTATGACCTTCCGAATATTCCGGAGACCTATGTTCACCGCATTGGTCGCACCGGGCGGGCAAAAGCAAGTGGCATCGCGATTTCATTCTGCGACACGGAGGAGAAAGCGCATCTACGTAGCATTCAGCGCCTCATCCGGCAGGATATTCCGGTGATCTATGATCATCCGTTTGCTGGTTCCATTGAGGAAGAAGCACCGGTTAGCAAGGCACCTAGAGGAAACCGGCGACCGCCTCGCTCAAAAGGACCTTCCAACCAGAATAAGTCGCGTAATAACTTTCGAGGACGGCGTTCACAGAAACGGAGGGCAAAGCAGTAGATCGCCAGCCCTAAGTGGCTGACTTTTTTCGCTTTGTTCCTTATTTTTGCCGCCAGTTATGGGAACCATTGTCTATTACCTGGCCTTACCGATCTTGTATCTGATTTCGTACCTCCCTTTTCGGGTGCTGTACGCACTGTCGGATATGATGTATTGGCTCATTTACCGGCTACTACGCTATCGGGTAAAAGTCGTTCGTCAGAATTTGGCGAATGCCTTGCCCGAACGTAGTCAGGCAGAACGGCTGGCGATTGAAGATCGCTTCTACCGCTACTTCTGTGATCTCATTCTGGAATCACTTAAAACGCTCACTATTTCCCCTCAGCAGGTGCTGGATAGAGTCCGTATTGGTGATGTGTCTGTATTTGACGGCTACCTTCAGCAAGGGCAGAGCGTAGTCATTGTCATGGGGCACTGGGGCAATTGGGAGCTAGGCGGCGCTCGTTTCAGCCAGCTGCCTATTCATCAATTGTTTGTGATCTACCATCCGGTTGCGAATCCTCGATTCGACCGATTGGTCTATCATATGCGAACACGCCAGGGGACCAAGCTATACAAGATGAAGGAAGCTTTCCGCGGGATGTATGCCGATCGGGAGCAATTGACCGCCACCGCCTTCATTGCCGATCAGACTCCCTCGAATCCGGAAGGTGCCTACTGGACAGACTTCCTTCATCAAGACACACCGGTCTTTGTGGGGCCGGCGAAAATTGCTCGTAAACTCAATTACCCTGTCATCTACTTCGGTGTAAACCGCCTCAAACGCGGCTACTACGAGCTCAATGCCGAATTAATTGTTGACCAACCGAAAGAATGGACCGAGGATGCGATTTCTGAAGCGCATACTAAGCGTTTGGAGCTTGACATTCGTAAATGTCCTGAAATTTGGTTGTGGACACACCGGCGTTGGAAGCACAAAAGATCGACAGAATAGCTATCTTCGCGCCATGCAGCAGGAAAAGGACTTAATAATAGCAACCACACCATTCGCTAAGGAAGATCGCGCCAAGAGCTGGCGCCTACTCTTCACCGCTCTCCTACTATTGTTAGGAGGATTCGCCTTAGCGTTGGCCGACATCCATTTGATTCCCAGAATCATCGCCTCAATCGTTACTGGTTTATTACTGGTACGGTTTTTTATTATGTACCACGATTATCTGCATAAGTCAATCCTCCAGCGTTCGACTTTAGCAGAGGCCATCTTTACGGTCTTCGGTTGGTATATTTTGGCTCCGGTTAGTATCTGGCGGCGGTCGCATGATTACCATCATGCGCACAATGCCAAATTGTACACCACTTCTATTGGTTCTTATCCGCTGGTTACAAAGAAAGATTTCTTAGCCGCGTCCAATTTAGATCGGCGTCTGTACCTATTTGCACGACACCCATTTACAATTGGTTTCGGTTATCTCTTCGTGTTCATCTTTGGTATGTGCCTTCGGTCTTTAATAAACAACCCGAAGAAACACGCAGACTCATTGGTGTCGCTGATTTTCCATATTGGCCTGGGTGTGCTAATTGGTATGACCTTAGGCTGGCAAGCACTGTTGTTTGGGTTCCTTATTCCCAACCTCATATCTTTCGCTATGGGTGCTTACCTGTTCTACGCCCAGCATAATTTCCCAGATGCCAAATACAGGCGAAAGGAAGAGTGGTCGTATGTTTATGCAGCATTGCATTCTTCCAGCTATATGAAGATGAGTAAGCTGATGCACTGGTTTACAGGAAACATTGGCTACCACCATATCCACCACATGAATTCTAAAATCCCGTTCTACCGCCTTCCTGAAGTACATGCGGCGATACAGGCTTTCCAGCAACCGGGTGTCACTTCGTTATCGCCCAAAGACATTTATGCTTGCTTCAAGATAAAGGTTTGGGATCCCGAGCAAAGCCGAATGATCGGCCTTCGGGAGATTTATAGCTAGAATGCTTGATAATTTTCCCCAGCGGGGGTAGATTCCTATCAATTAGGCTTTAAGAGCGGTTTTTTCTCTAAAATCGCAAAGGCGAAGTATTCCATCATCTCTTTGACTTCATGGAAGTCATCTTGCTGAACTTTGACATCCGTCAAACGAGGCAAGTGCTCAGCGAAGTAGATGTGATTGTTCGCCATCTCAAAGAGGTTACTGGCCAAAGCATGGGGATAGGGGAACGCTGGATTCAACTCACTAATCACATCTGCTACCTTCTCTGAAAGGCGCTTGTAATTCAAAAAGAACCCTTCCTTGTTCTCTTTATCTACAGTTTTGATGTGATATGCTTTGCTACTTTCCGAAATAATGATTCGGTGGAGCACACTTTCATTGACATAAGCAATGGCTGGATTCTCCTCGGAGGCCGAAACAAACGTATCTATAATGATCTGCAAACGGCGGCGAGGGTCCTCGATATTCATGGTATTGATATCGATTAGGTAGCTCACCCATTCCCAGTACCAGGAAACAAGGTAAAGCAACAGCATATGCTTGTTCTCGAAGTAGCGGTACACTGAGGCTTCCGTGGACTGCATGCGTTCAGCCAATTTCTTGAAGTTAAACGCCTCGAAGCCAATCTCATCAATCAAAAGGATACTGTGCCTAATAATTTTTTGCCCCAGAGAAGTCTCCTGCGGAGCTCTTAGGTACAACCCTTCGTGTAAGGAAATCTTGATACCTATCGCCATAAGTAGTTGGTCTTGCTTAAACAAAAATAACAAAAGCAAGAGAAAAAGCGAATATCACAAGAGAAAGAGCATTTGTTTTAATTGTGATAGTATTACTTTAATTTAAGAAAGTTTACTATTTTTGCAACACTGTCATGCTATTTTTGGTTTAAGGACGGTAAGACAGTTATTTCAATCCACCTTTGGCACGTGTTCGGGCGTCATTCGCGACAAGAATGGCCTGAAATTGTCGTGCTTCAACCATTAATCTGAAAGACATGAGTCCAGCAGAAGACCGGCGTATGATAAACAATTTGAAGTACGACATACCCGCTTCCATAGTCGTATTCTTAGTAGCTGTACCGCTTTGCTTAGGCATCGCCCTTGCCTCAGGCGCTCCCCTATTCTCCGGCATTATTGCGGGAATCGTTGGAGGCATTATAGTTGGCGCACTGAGTGGCTCCCAACTAGGCGTAAGTGGCCCCGCAGCAGGCCTCGCCGTGATCGTTCTTACAGCGATCAATGAATTAGGCACATTCGAAATATTCCTGATGGCGGTAGTATTGGGTGGAGTTTTCCAGCTTTTACTAGGTTTTGCCAAAGCAGGTATCATCGGTTATTACTTCCCTTCTTCGGTGATTAAGGGGATGCTTTCCGGTATTGGCATTATCATTATCCTGAAGCAAATTCCACACGCTTTCGGTTACGATAAAGACTATGAAGGTAGTTTAGCATTTGCTCAACCGGATGGTCACAATACACTTTCCCAGTTGTATCACATGTTCGAAGCGATTAGCCCTGGAGCGGTGATCATCACCGTAACATCCTTACTGATTCTGTTCTTATGGGAACGCCCGTTCATGAAGCGCATCAAAATTTTCCAGATCGTGCAAGGACCACTGATCGTAGTAGGCCTCGGTATCTTCCTGAACTTTGTGTTCCAAAGCATGCCGAACCTTGCCTTGAAAGCAGATCAAACGGTCACCATACCTGTAGCCAAAACGCTAGGTGGTTTCTTTTCCCAGTTCACTTTCCCTGATTTCAGTGCGATTGGAAACTCAGCAGTTTGGATAACAGGGATTACGCTGGCTGTCGTAGCTAGCCTTGAAACCCTATTGTGCCTGGAGGCAACCGATAAACTCGACCCCTTCAAGCGAGTCACACCTGCCAATCGCGAATTGAAAGCGCAAGGTGTTGGCAACCTGATTTCGGGATTAGTTGGTGGATTGCCCATCACACAGGTAATTGTTCGTAGTTCTACGAATATTCAGTCTGGTGGTCGCACCAAGATGTCAGCCATCCTGCATGGTTTCATTCTATTGGGATGTGCGATGGCCATCCCGGTTGTTCTGAATATGATTCCACTAGCCAGTTTGGCTGCGATCCTATTCCTGGTAGGCTATAAACTAGCTAAACCTACACTGTTCAAGCAAATGTACAAGCTCGGCCAACGCCACTTTGTGCCATTCATGGTGACCATCCTTGGCATCGTGCTCACCGATCTATTGGTGGGTATTGGTATCGGATTGGTAGTAGCTATCTTCTACATTCTGTACAATAATTACAAGAAGCCTTTCCTTTTCGAGTCGGGTAAGCATATGACAGAAGGGGTAATCCGCCTGGAATTGGCTGAGGACGTTACCTTCATCAATAAGGCAAGCATCCAGCGGACGCTGAGCCAGATTCCTGACGGCTCGAAAGTGATTATCGACGCATCGCGATCAATCAACATCGACCAGGATGTAGTAGAGATTATTGAAGAATTCAAGACAAACGCCGAATATCGCGACATCAACCTCGAGTTGATCGAATTCCAATCAGTGAAGATTCGGAACCAGGTCAAAGAGGTAGAGCATGCGCTCGCCAACAACTTGATGGCGCCCACGAACGGCAAAGTAAAACCGGTCGAATCCTAGACCGAAAGATTAGATGATAACCATTGTATTCTCCTAAGATGAGAGCCCCCTCTACCTGTGGTCGAGGGGGCTTTCTTTTGCGTCGGCAAGGCATATCTCATTTGATTAGCCCATAATATTCAATATCGATCAACTCCCCATAACCAGTTACATATTCTCTTCGAAGAGTCCCCTCATGAACAAACCCATTCTTCTCTGCTACTCGAATGCTGGCCGGATTATCCCGCCCGATTCTTAAGAAAACTTTATTCATCTGTAGCTCTTCGAAGCAAAAAACAAGCAGCCAACCTACCGCCCTAGTAGCGATTCCGAGGCCTGCCGCAGATTCATCCAGGTAGTAACCCAACTCACATTTAGGTACCTGCCAATCGATATTTTTCGCGCTAATCCAACCGATCAAATCATTCCCTGCAAAAATACCGAAAGGATACAGCGTTTTGTCTTTCCATTGCTGTCGCTTCGCTTGGAGCAGGGCCAGTGCATCTTGCTCAGTCTGGGCCGCTTGCGTTGTTTTAGGAAAATAGCGCAGCAAGCGGTCCCTGTTAGTGGCAATTAATTGGTAATAAGCAAGCGCATCTTTTTCCTCAATGACTCTGACGTCAATCGAGCTTGCGTTAGCTAAGATTAGGGTCGCGCTATTCTTCATTGGTTGTCTCATCAAAGAGTTCGATAGTAAAGTCTAATAGCTCCACCCCTCCTGCCCTGCCGTGACCAGGGATCACCACTTCTGCTTCAGGGTAAGCTTCCTTGACTTCTCGGACCGTATTCGACCAATCCTCTACACTGGCATCCGCTAAATTACCTTTCCCTGCACCGACCGATTTGATCAGGCATCCACCAAAAAGTACCTGCTCGCTGGGAAAATAACCAACGACATTGTCATGGGTATGACCTGCACCATGATGGGTGATCCATACACGCTCACTTCCTACTTTTAGCTCTTGACGATTAGCAAAACCGTGTTGGGGCAAATTAGTCGTCCCTTCAGCGCGAGCCAGGTCGATCGTTTGTTGTAAGGCATAGGAGGTAGCCCCAGCCTGATGAAAAGCAGCCAAACCACCAAGGCAGTCGATATGAAAATGAGTGGCTACTACTGCCTTGATCTCACAACGAAGCTCGGTGGCCACCAAACGAATTAGTTCGGCCGAACTTGCATCATCCACCGGCGTATCAAAGACGATCGCTTCCCCCTTATCGACAACCACCATACCGTGGCAAGCTACTTTACCCCATTCTTCTGTTTCCAGAAAGGAGGTGTGGATGTAGGCGTGCTTCGAAATTTGAATAAGCCGCATACTTTCAGATTCATAGGTAGTCTGTGGAAAAGATCGGCTACAATTGCTCAAGCATGCAATAATTAGTAAAGGAAGGAACAGCAAATAAGCTTTCATTGATAAAGAATTTTGCTTTCTCTTGCAATTTTAGTCTGCTTTGGGCTGCAAAAATTGTCAGAGAACAGCGTTTATCGGTGTAGCTGCATCATCTTAGTAAGATGCGGTAAAGTTGTCTTTTTCTAGTGGTACTTGGAAGGAAACGGCCATCCTTTTGGTAGCTTTTCAGCTATCCGTCTGATTAAATTCCTCCTGCAAAATGCGATAGAGTTTGATCCGGCCATTCGTCGTGTGGTAGGTCATTCCGAGGCGTTCAATGACTTTTAAGGAGCCAGGGTTGTGCTCGTATGCATCGGCATAGATGAGCCCTAATTTCAATTGGCTAAAGCCAAAACGAAGGGCTTCCTTCGCTGCTTCCGTCATTATTCCCTGCCCCCAGAAGGGCTCAGCCAACCAATAAGCCAATTGCGCTTGTTCGCGATTTTGATCTAGCAGGTGCAAGCTAATTTCACCAATCAACTCCTGGCGTTCCTTTGATTCAATGGCAAATACAAAGCGCGTTTTGTTCTTAAACCCACGCACCACGTAACTCAACCGCATCGCTGCATCAGGCTCTCGATAAGGGCTCGGGGTGTTCACCAGGTTTTCCGTAACATTAGGATTGTTGACGTATTGAATTAGCGCGGGAAAGTCTTCTACGCGAAGTTGTCGCAGGATTAAACGCTCCGTTTCTAGTCGGGGAAATATCAGCATCGGTCAGTTTTCAGAATAAGGTGACGAGCAGGCCGATCAGTTCCGAAGGAAGCTACAGAAATTCGAGCCACGGATGACTCCCGTGCTCGATGACAATCGTTTTGCGCAGCCAATTCTTCTGCTCCTGATCCAGCAGCGGTAAACACACCTGAATATCGTGATAGTTCTTAGCCTCATCCCACTTTGCTTTGTAGAGTAAGGCAATTTCCGGGCTAAGCATAGGGATATCATCAACCGGGCTTACCCGTATAGCTTTTGCTGCTGGGTACTTGATAACTAGGTTCCGGCGAAAGCGCCACTGCTCTCCTTCAAATTCGTTGAATAGTATTTCCAAGTCATCGTCATTAGGCCCCTTGCCATGAATCTCGTGGATCGGTAATTCCAGAAACAGCCCGTCTTCCCAGGGAAAGAAAGCGCCATCCACGACATAGCGTAGTTCCCACCCTTGGAGGTACGCCTGTAGGTTGAGCTGCTCGTTACGCGGAATAGCGATTTCGATGTCTTGATGATCGCGGGTTTCACGGCCGATAAAGAGATCAATCGCCCAGCCGCCGGCAACCATCCAGGAACCATGGTACTCCTTGAGTAGAGCGGCCACTCGCTTTGGTTCGACAAACTTAGTCATGCTCGTGATTGAAATAGGCTTCCAATTCAATATAAAGCTCCTCTGCAGGCCTGCCCTCAGTTTGAATTACTTCTTCAATTTGCCGCTCTTGGTGATCCAGTAAGTACTCCATCAGCAAGCGATCCCGGACATACAGTCTGGGGGTCATCATGCCATAGACGGTGGTCAACCAAGGTTCCGCTTACTGCTGCAGTTGAAGCAATAGATCTTCAGTCCGATAGTCTCCTTGCTTCCGTACCGGCCCATAGGAAATGTACTCTGCATATCCTTCATTGATCCAGCCAGGCGTTTTTAAGAAACCGAAGCGCGCGTAATCCCGATACATTTGGCTGTGGACACTTTCGTGTGTGATCACCTGCACCAAATGCATCCGTTCAATGGCATTATTATTCCGATGTAGTGTTCCGGCTGCAAAATCGGGCCAGGCACTGTATACCTGACGATTACCTTTAGCAAACGCCATATTCCGGCGGCCGAAGGCACGAATCAATTTCTCGTACATCGTTCCCCGAATGAAGAACAAATGAAATTGGTCCTCCGAACTAGCAAAGACACTCTCTTCCAAGTTCGCCTGAACTGCATCGAAAACTGCCTGAACAGGCTCGTCTGGTTGGATCTCCGCATTCGAATAGACGACGAAGCCTCGATAGTTGAACTGTTGCTTAATAAACCAATGGGGGAACTGGGCCAGCCCTATCAAGAGCAACACCAGCACCACTAAACCAATCACTACTTTCTTGATCACTTATCGATCCGTTTACTCACCGGAGCGCTACATCTGTACATCGTACACTACGGGGAATTGTGCTGGAATCTCCTCCTTCGATTCACCTAAGTTTTGGCGTAAGTCAATTTCAATGCCACGAGCAATAGTCGAGATCGGCACGTCATTTGCCGAGCCTTCAAAAGGATTTTCCCCTGTCCGGCCAATACGTTCCATGGTATGAAACACCCAGGCAACGATCACGTAAAAGGGTACCGACAGCCAAATAAACAAGCTTCCGATGGTCGGGAATTCTGCACTTATCTCGCGCCCAATCTCTGCGAATTGCGGTACGATGGCTAGCGGTAGCGCCAACACAAAAATCCACATGAAGTAGTGGTTGAGTGTGGCAAAATGACGAGGATAGGGGAAGTTCTTAATCCGCTCCGATTTCCCTTGCAAGGTGAATAACTCTTCCAGCACGCCTTCCAGTTGTAGGAAGGAGAACTCCCAAACTACTCCACTTTCCTTCAATCGACGCAGATGGTGCGATTGTAGATAGAGCAGGGCTGTTTGCTTGTTGTTCTTGCTCATTGCGTAAGCCATATCATCATCCGAAAGATAAGCTTGCATGTCTGTCTCCACATCGGAGTCGCGCTCAGGGGGGCGCATTAAATCACTCCATTCCTGATTGGTCTTCTCTTGAGCAATGGTTTCCCAGGGTTTGGGTGCCCGCATTGCGTGCCGAAGGGCCGTCATCCAGGCAATATGCCGGTAGGTTAGCGTTTTGACCTCGTGTCGAAGTTCTTCCTCGGATAGATTTACAGCAGCATGCTCGTTGGTGAGCATATCTTGCACAAACATGCCAAAGGTGCGAGACGTATTCACAATACCTCCCCAGATCTTGCGGGCCTCCCAGATCCGGCCATAGGCAGCGTTATTTTGAAAACCGATAACGAAGGCCACGGCGGTACCAATCAAGGCCAGGGGTGTCCACGGCACTTTCAACCATCTTAAGTCGAAGAGTTGGTAGAGGCTCACCAGGGCAACCACTATCGAAAGAAAAAAGAAGGTTTCATAACGGGTCCACCTTGCCATATCGACGGCCCGGTATACTTTTTTAGTGTACATGAAGCTAATTTGGTGTTCGCGAATCGATTCGACCTCTTATCGTCGTTCTTCTTCCGATCAGCAGGTCGAGTGGGATCAAATTAGCTAACTTTTACGACTTGCGGAACTGTTTGTAGGTCGCTCCTCAAAGCCGACCCAGTGCCGATGGCAATTCCATCGCCCTCCGCCAGGCAGACAATTGGCCCAGGTGCATCGATTCATGATTGATGCACATAAATAGTATACAATCTAGTTCAGTAGGTAGAAATTCGGTAAACCGCCAGCTTTTCCACTCTCCTAGCGTGTTGATCTCTCGTTGATCCAGCAGCACTTTCAACTGGTCGTGCTGGCGTTGATATTCTCGCAAGAGCGCTTCTTTTGCTGGGTATTTGGTCTGATCTTTTTCCGGCAAGGTCGGATCGCCGGGGCCTTTTCGCCTGAATAAGCCGTTCCAAAGCTCCGGCAGATCGGCGGTTCCTCCCAGGTAGTTCACCGTCATCGAACTAGCTACTGCCAAATGCCCAAGAGTGAAAGCAGGATGGTTTTCCAACCCCAGGCCGGGGCTATGTGCCATCATTTCTTCCGGCACATCCTTCACCAGTTCTTCAGCAAATTGATAATTAAAATCCAGTTGTTTACTAATAAAAGAGAGTGTCATTGGAAGCGGGCTGTTGTGTTATCTCGTTACCGAAAATACACCAACCTTCTCAGTTCACCCAAGTTATAACCCAACACGGAGTGGTTTGGGGAAATTATCACACAGCTAGTGTTGTTGCCGGTAAGGCGGCAAACGTAGATACAGCCTGAGCTGTGGCGAGGCTTGACAACGCAGCCGGGGGCAACACTAGCAAGTCAGAAATTCCCAAATCATTTCGTAATCGGTATCTTCAAGAAGAGCTCGCTCCTCAGTCCTCCTGTGATGCCTTTCCAACTTGCGTAGCTTGATAACTGATCATACCCGAGTAGAGGTCCACCAGGATATGCAAAAGCATGGCCAACCAAAGGGAGTTGGTCAGTAAATAAGCAGCTGTAAAAATTAGCGCAAGCACGAATGTCCCCACGGCATTCGCCCGCCCGGTAGAAGTCAAATGGGCTAAAGCGAATGGGATGTTTGCCAGGAGTACAGCGGGAATCATAGGCAGGTATTCCATAAAAAGCCAGAGCAAAAAACCACGATAGATCAGCTCCTCACAAATGCCTGCGACGAATGCTACAACCGTCATAGCACGCGCTTCTTCACGAGTGCTTGGCAATAAATACAAGACGCGAGCATTTTGCCTGAGTATTCGTTCTGCAGTCGCTGTATCCGGGCGGTACTGATTAAGGGCCCAGCCACCCGCCAAGCCTAGCACCAACAACCCGGCTACCGCTATCGGATTGGATAGAAACCCAAGTCCGATTTCGGCCAATGGAATGCCCGCTATCCTCAACGCGACGATTACTATCGCAGACATACCAAGGAGGTAGAAGACCGTGCTGCGATACACCTCGAATTTTCGACTAGGTTCAGCAAGCAAAAATTGATGCGTCTTATTGCCCGTCAATATGGCATAAACTGGAAAAAGTACACCGACAATGGCGGCCGCGATCCACAAAACACTAGTCGTTTCCATTAGCTGATTGCTTTATTAGTTCGCGCCAAATCTTGTGGTTCTCTTCCAAAACAAACTTATTCTTAACCAACATCAACTCCTCTCCCTCAGCGACCTCCTTAGGCATAATGGATAAGAACTTTGCTTGCTCCAGGTCCGTGGCATCGTACCCTTTCTCCACTAAGAGTTGCCTAAGCCCATGACTAACTTCTTCTAAGGCAGTAGCCATCTCATTTAGGTCCTCGACTACAAAAACCTTGATAATTAGGCCGTTTTCGTCAGTTTGGGTCGTACTCTTCACCTTCTGGGCAATCGCCCGTAAGTCGTCAGGTGCCAAGAAATGTCGTTTTTTAAAGGCGCGACTGAAGGTTTCATAGTCGCGATAGCCCAATTGCAAGCTCAAGGTATGTACCCTTATATCTCCGGCAATGAGCAAACGGTAGGCGTGCTCCATTTTCACCTCTTCAATGAATTGGAAGGGTGTACGCCCGGTAGACTGCTTGAATACCCGATGAAAGTGACTGGGCGACATACAGGCTACAGCCGCCAACTCCTGAAGTGTCAGCGCAGAGGATAAGTTTGCTTCAATATGATCTAAGACTTGGCGAATTCGATCATCCATGGATCAAAGGTAGGGCCAACTGTAGTTGGCAAGTATGACGATTCTTGCGGTATTCGCCTACGACTAGCTCTCGTCTACAATCTTGATGGCCTTGCGACCCGAGAATCGAAATCCCGGATCATACGGCAAGATATTTCTATTCATAAATTCGGATTATTTCACCACGGCCGCGCCCCCTCACACTCCGCACATAGGCATTAACTGCTTTGGTCATGGAAATCGGCGTATGTCCTGGGAAGTAGTCCTTGTATTTCTCGTAGGCATCTTCTACCAAACCTAGTGATACGACATTGACCCGGTATTCGTGCCCAATCTCCAGGTTCACTGCCTGCACAAAGCTGTGAATAGCTCCATTAACCATCGCCGCACTGCTTGTTTTGATCACAGGGTCATCAGCCAGGATACCCGTCGACAAAGTGATGGAACCATGGGGCTTCAGGTATTTTCGTCCGAGGCGGACCAAGTTCACTTGTCCCATGAGCTTGCTCCGCAGGCCAATGTAATAGTCTTCCTCTGATAACTCATCAAAGTCCGCCCATTTGGCCTCTCCTGCAATACAGAGGATAGCGTCTACTTCGCCAACTTCTGCTAAAGCGGCTTCAACAGATGCGCTATCAGCAATATCGATCTGTACATCGCCGTCACTTCTGCCACCAATAATGACTTCGTGATTGTCGGCGAAATAGTCGACTACTTTTCTTCCGATCGTACCATTGCCGCCGATGATAAATAACTTCATATCCTATAATCTTTTTGTTTCTCTGACAGCTTTTGCTGGGAAAGAGTTTGTTAACTAGGGCAACCGCACCAAAACATTTCGACCTCAAAAGGCATTTTCAAAGTGAGTTGACAATGGTTTTTCACCCTTGACGTTGTTCATTTTTCGCTTCGCGGCTACTTCGTGGTGTCATTGCAACAAAAACGAACCAAAAAATGCTAGCCCTGCTAACTCCGAGCCGCAGGCGATCACCGCAGGTAAACTCGCTCCGCTCAACTCCGAGGAACGAAGTGACGATCACCGAAGGTAAACACGACCAGGGCAGGCCACCCGCCAAGTATTTCGTGTGCATTTTGGCTTACTGCCAATTTGTTGCTTTTGCCCTAGTTCGTTAAAGGGGTAACACTAGTTTTTGCCAATACATCCTGGACACTATCAGCAGCGCAATCAACAGCATATTGATCAAGGTAATGCCCCACGGATCGCCATGCGCCACATGGGCTACGATAGCCGTCAACAAGAAGAGCCCCACACCGGCGTACGCCCATTCCTTCACTGCAAAGGGAACTTGAGGTAATAACAAGACAACTATTGCCATCAGTTTCAAAACAGCCAACTGAATTCGAAAAAAATCGGGGAATCCAAGTTCTTGCACCCCATCAATCGTCGATCTACTATAGAGATAGGAATAGGCACTCCAAAGGAGAAACAAGCACAGGAGTCCAGTGCTTAGCCAATAGGTTGTTTTCATGATCTTTTATCCATTTTCGCTCCGGCTTACAGCCTGAAATTGTAGCGGCCCTTCAGCAAAAACTGCTGACTCACTGGCTCCCAACGCTCCATACTGTCGATCGCATTGTGGTTGAACACCAAAAACAGATCGCCTTGCGGGTGATAGATCCAGTGAATACGAGCATTGACACCCAAGCTTTTCGAAACTGTATCGTATTGAATAACACTGGTCAACTGAAGGTCCGGGGATGCATTGTAGCGTACGCGAGCACCCACTAGGGTTTGATCGAAGTCGCCATAGGGCAAGCGCCCAATATTGTGGGTAGCGCTCACTTCGAAATTCAACACATTGGAAGGATTGAGGTTGAGCGATGCCTCCAATTCATGCAGGCGCCCGCCGTAGAAACTTCCGAACCACCAGGTCAACTGGCCATTGACATTTCGTTTGGCGGCCAACTCCACCTCTAATCGGTAGCGGTGAAAGTGGTAAGAACCTTCCGGAATGACCACTTCGTCAGCAATTTCGAAGGGTTCCACCAAACGCTCTCCTCTTGGCATGTAGTTGATCTCTATCCGGTCGCCGCTTTCAAAGCGCCAATTGACCGGTGCCGTAAAGAGTCGGTACGACTCCCAGTTGCCTTGTAGGTCTGCTGCATAGAAAAAGAAAAGTTGATTGCGCATTTGCCGCAACCAGGGCCAGGAAGGTCGTGGCGCATAAGTTAAGCCGGAGCGCAGCAGGTTCACTGCTCTGCGTGGGACAAAGCCGAGAGAAGGTTCAAAGTCATCGCCGATGCGTAGATATGTAATGGCTGCATCCCAGATGTCATTCGGGTAGTCAATTTTGACCGCTAAAGCCGACTGGTCGCCCGTCAAATCGGGTCGCGCTGTGTACATTCCGGAGACGCCGACGAGGAAGTTTTTGTTGCCATTGAAGCGCGTGGATTGGTAGGTGAAATCCACTCCGGTCGTCGAGCTTTTGCTGCGATTTTCAGGATCGCCGTACGTGCCGATAAAGCCGATAGAGGACTCCCGAAGAATATTCCGCTTGATCCGGACTACATTCATCGTAGTCGGCATAAAAGCTTCTCCATCAATACTCGTTTCGCGAGTTCGCATCGTCAGGCCACCAAAAGAAGTCTTCCCTAGTCGTCCGTTAATCTTTCCTCCAACGAGGATTGGAATTTCATTGCCGTCGTAAAGTCCGATGCGCCGGCTGAAAAAGGGAATGATATTGCGGCCTAGGCCAAAGCCAAACTCGAAGATATCCGCGCCTTCCAAGAAGAATGCTCGCTTCTCCGGAAAGAAGAGTGGAAATCGTGTCAGGTTAGTTTGCCGGGTATCCACCTCAGTTTCGGCAAAGTCAGTATTTACCGTTAGGCTAGCTACTACATTCGAACCAAGTCGTTGATTGACATCCAGGCTGGGATCAAAAGAAAACTGGCGTTCTTCCTCCCCTTCTCTCTTCAAGTCGCCGATTAAAGAAGGTCGAATATTCAAGCCTACCCCATAATTGAATTCCGGGAGGTTGGTCAGCAAGCCCGCTCTACTGGTTTGTGTAAACCACTGATCGCGCCGAATATTGGCCCAGCGTATGGTTTCCTGGTAACGCTGAATGCGTCGCTCCACGTTGAAGCCCCATTGTTGTATTGATCGATCGAAGGACAAGCTCTGAATAGGGAGGCGAATCTCCAGGGTCCAGCCCTGTTCAGTAATCTGAGTTTTTGCCTCCCAGATGGCGTCCCAATCACTATTTTCTGATTCGCCACGATTAGAGACTAAGGCATCATAGCGTGCTGCACTGACGTTGACGGCCAAAATAACACCCGATTGGCCATCCAGGAAAGGGTCCAGGACCAGGCGAACGTGATCTTCATTTTCCAGGTCCGAATCTCTCAGTTTAGAGAAATTGACAATGCCGCTGGGATCATCATCAAAACACTCGATACCTATCAGTAAGTAACGGGGATGTGTCAACACTCGCACCGTGGTCCGCCCGGATGGGATGCCACCTTCTTCCGGCACCGTTGTTTTGAACTCATCCAGTAGTGGTGCATTACTCCAATCTGTTTCGTCCAATATGCCATCGAGCGTTACTTGTCCTTGTAGTGGAGCTGCCACAAGACTTGGGCGCTCTTCCGATTGGGCGGAAACTGGTAGATATGCTGCAACCAGCAGCAAGATGATTAGATGATACGGGCATTCTTTCATGGCGTAGGGCAATTCGAAGGGGAGTAATTGTATACTCCCTACCCCAAAGCTACACATCTCCGGCCTACTTACCTCATATCACCCGGTGGACTAAACATCATTGAGCTACCAATAGGTAAGCTACTCCTGCGCATCCTGTAAATAGGACCAGCTGGAAACCAGTTCGAAATCAGGGGTATAGTCGAACAGCATATCCAGCGCAAATTTGTGGTTATCCCCTACAATAACTAACAGTCGATCGTCCTTTTCTGATAATTTCAACGCATTGCTGGCCATGCGGATATTTCGTCGGTACCAACGCCCTACCCAGTCCGGGCCCACCCAGTTCTTTTGGATTCCCACGCGCATCTCGTATAAGTGCATACGTTGTGCATTGGTATGTTGATGCTCCGGCGAATTCAGTAAGGCAATTCGATTATTGACCGACAATTCATTCAACACCTCCTGGTTGTGGCCGTAAATAGCAATCAAGGAATCCTCGTGTGCATTATAGAAACCATCATCCTCCTGCTGTGCGTAAGTCCCAAATAAGTCAAAGGAAAAGGGATCGCCCTCCGTGGCAAAGTCTGCCAGGGAACCGGGATAATCCGTTTGGTCATCGATCAGGTAGACGCTTTCGTGTCTCATCGCTTTCGCAAGGCGGAAGCCGAGTTGAAAAACTTCATTGTAACGCTCCGATATATCGAAAGAATCTTGCAAGAATCTTCGATAGGCATCATTCGTCGCTTCAAAGCGATGGGGTTCCCATTCCAACATCACCTTGGTGGGTTCATACGCCTTCAATTGTTCGATTAATGTTGCAATGCCTTCTTGCTGCCCGGATTCCAACACTTCTTCGCTGAAATGGAAAGTTCCAACCACCATTACCTGTCGTTCGGCTAAGCTGTCATAGTTTCGCAGCTGAGATATGGCAGTTTCTAGGGGTGTCGTATTGACAGTTTCCGGTTCAGTTGCTTGTTCGCAGTTGGTGAAAAGCAATAAGAGGAGGGCAAAATGATGGCACTTCATTTTGTAGAATTGATTAATAATGAAAAGGAAGCTTATTTATATTCTAAAGACGTGGGAAGGAGAACTAAAGGTTGCAGCCACGAGCCATTAACTAGACAAAAGGTTTTTCCACGGCAAATTAGCGGGCCAAGTAATTTCTATCTGCTGCGAATTCTGCTTAGCAAAGATTTCGAAATCAATATCCACACAGGAAACAAGCCCTAGTTCGTGCGAAGCCGCTACGGATAGAAAGGCTTTCAATTCACTGACATAAGTATTGATGAGCGGGTTGACGATACCGTGGCTAGGTTTTGGTTTGACCACCTCAAAATCTCCAAGTAGTTTCTTCACTTCATTGGCTGATAGCCAGTTTACAATTCCCTCTTCACCTGGAAACACTCCGGAACGGTCTGCGTTAAACTGTATTTTTTGAATGAGTGTTTCTGCCTGGCTTTCGGGGCTGCTATAGGCCAGGTTTTTAATAAGTAGACGATACCCAAGTCGGAAATACGGCAGTGGAACTGCGCATTCTGAGAAGACAATCAGGAACAACAGGCTTCTTAGGTCGTTGAGTTCTAACGAATGATAATAGGCGCTGAAGTCGTCCTGCTCGATGCGTTTGGCGATTTCCGGATGGTTTCTAAAGTCATCAGACATGCCGGCGGCAAAAGTCATTACGGCTTTAATACGCTCTTCCGTCAGGGTCTCTGGGCTTTCGATCAAGGCAGGTGCCGTTTTCGAGCAAAAGTATGATTTCAATAATGCCGCATCCTGTCGGAAGGCCGGTACGATGACTTCCCGAAACTTTTTTTCATCAAACAGATGTAAACTATTCCATTGCCCCATTGTTCTCTCCGGTTTCCATACGGTATAGCACTACTACTGCGCTAACCATTCCTTCGCTGGCCGAGAATAATGAATGCTATCCACCTCCAGCATACCGTTGTAATCAAGCATTCGTTCATCCAACCAGATCCCGACTTCCGCACGGCCATAGCCACCCAAGCCAACCGGGCCTGGAGCTGACCCTCCCGTATCTACCCATGCCGATCCTCCTCGGTAACTCATATTCAAAGATACAACCCGATCACGGCCTAACGCTTTTACAATATGCGTGCCCATCTGGTCGGAGTTTTCATAGATCGTATTGTGCAAATTGCCCGTAAGGACGATGATGAAACTAGCTGGTTCAGATTGCGCTTCTTCTATCACACGCTTGGCCATCAACAAGTCGCGCTTGCTCGAACCTGGCTCATCGATTAATATGATATTCACCTCTTCCCCTTTCGCTTTGAACACCCGGATATCCTCCACCAATTCGAATATAGCTTGGCTGGTGCGCCCGTCCTGGTAATCCTTGGACCAAAACGGTAATTGCCATACTTGTCGTTGATCGTCGGGCATGCCTGCCGAGGCTAGGTAAGTGTCAATCCCTTCCTGTTCAGCTTGGGGCAATTCTAAGCCAACCGATACGCTTAATCCAAGTTCCAAAGCACGGCAAGCGATATGTCGCACGTAAGCTGGTCCTTCCTGCGTCCCGTGAATCTCGCCTATGAGCAAGACTTGACCTGTTGTAAGTAGAACATCTAAACCTGCGATCGGCAGGCAAGCCGCCATAGAGTCGTTATCAGTATCTGTCGCACAAGAATACGGCAGGAGCAGCAAACTCGCCAAATAGAGGCTGGCCAGTGCAGGCCACTGGTTCAGTTTCATTGCTAAACGTTGAGGCACAAATGAGGACATTCGTGCTGGGTGATTTCAATGGTATCTAAGGTACAAATTCTCAGAAGGCATGGTTCAGTAGTTATTCTGCACGCCGTTTGATCGAAAACTTTTTGATCTTGGAGGCGAGTGTCGTGCGAGGAAGGTTCAATAGTGCGGCAGCTCCATCCTCACCCGATATTCGCCAATTGGTGCGATTGAGTGCTTTGATGATGTTTTGCCGCTCCAATTGCTGCAATTCATCGAAGCTTAGAATTCGCTGATCTTCTATTTCTTTTCCAGCTGCAGCTAATCCGCTTGGTACAATGCTCTCCAACTCCGGTTTTTCGCCTCGGCTGATAATGATACTGCGTTCTACGATATTCTGTAATTCCCGCACATTGCCGGGCCAATGGTAGTTGCCAAGCTGTGCTAGGTCATCCTGGGTAAAAGGTAAGAGATTTAAGCCCTCTCTTTTTACCACTTTGTTGAAAAAAGCGTTAGCCAATAGCGCTACATCACTTCCACGCTCTCGCAGTGGTGGGATTTGGATAGGGAAAACGTTCAGGCGATAAAAAAGGTCTTCCCTGAAGTGTCCTGCTTGTACTTGCTCTTGCAGATCCCTGTGCGTAGCCGCAATGATCCTCACATCCACATACTTGGTTTCAGAACTACCAACCGGTTCGAAGCTGCCTTCTTGAATGACGCGCAATAATTTCGCTTGTAATTGCAGCGGCAACTCCGCAATTTCATCCAAGAACAAGGTGCTTTTGTGCGCCAGGGCAAACCGGCCCTCCCGTGCCGACAAGGCTCCGGTAAAAGCTCCTTTCACATGCCCAAACAGCTCGCTTTCGATCAATTCCGAGGGCAAGGCCGCACAGTTTAGGGTAATCATCGGTAAACCAGCACGCGTACTGGAATCGTGCACTGCTTTGGCGAACAGTTCCTTTCCCGTCCCGGTTTCTCCCGTGATCAATACGTTGGCATCTGTGGGTCCTACCTGCTGCACCAAATCCAGACTGGCCCTCATCCCTTCGCTATTCCCGATGATATAATCAAACTGTTCAGCAGCTACCTTTTCTTTGAGCACCGCCGTTTCCAAATGCAGCACCTTGATTGTTTGTTGATCGGAAAGATGCGATTTGATATTGCGTAGATACAATACATAAAACTCCGCCCCTTCTTCCTCATAGCAGGAGAGGTTTGTTTCTGCAGGAAAAGAATCCTTATTGGCAGTCACACAGGTAAGCGCTTCATTCAAATGCAAGGAGCGGTTCTTATTACTTAGGCTGGAGTGCTGCGGCAGGATCGACTTAATCTGATAGTATGATTTTGCATCAAACAGCTCCTTAAGTTCGAGCGGAGGAAGTTGACCAAAGGGTAGATCAAATAGCTTGCGAGCCGCATCATTGACCTGCGTCACAAGCAGGGAGGCATCAAATTCGACGATGGCGTCAGAGGTGCCGTTGACTAAGCGGCTTAATTTTGACTCGCTTTCCATCAGCTTTTGCTGGGCGAGCTCTCGCCGTAGTTCTGCAGCCGCTCTCGCTGCAAAGATTCGGAAGATGGCGAAGGCCTCGGGGATTTCAGGCATCGGCTTATTGTCCAGCAGCGCCAAATGTCCGATTACTTCGTCGTTTTCATTGCGCAAAGAAATCCCCATATAACTTACTGCTCCTAAGGGGGCTAAATCAGGGTCCTTGGGATAGAGCTCCACTACATTCTTGGGGATGTGGCAAATGCTATGACTCTCTAGAACTGGTTCACAAGGCGTATCGGTAATCAAATACTCATATTGCTCCACATAGTCACCATCCAGCCAAAAGGCCAGGGCATTGAACTTGTGCTCCTTTCGCCACAATTCGGTCACCCACACACCATGCACATCTAATATCTCCCCCAGATGCTTCACCAGGGCTCGAAAGAAAGCTCGGCCAGTGTAGGCAGAAGTGGTCTCAACGATCTGTTTGAGCGCAATGATACTGGATACTCTGGCCTTCTGCTCCATGACTTAAATAGCATTAGTGACGAAATTAAGTTACCGAAAATCCATCAAATGACGAAATTTCGTCATTTGATGGATTTTCGGTAACTTAATTTCGTCACTAATGCTATTTAAGTCATGGAGCAGAAGGCCAGAGTATCCAGTATCATTGCGCTCAAACAGATCGTTGAG
>SPJK01032564.1_pt1 | contig 23012 bp, 18 predicted proteins | sample 3741771 | NCBI WGS metagenome assembly SPJK01 (sample SAMN10925997, study PRJNA522277) | cold seep metagenome | isolation source: Elba SIP-enriched marine methane seep metagenome, extraction at timepoint T2 | place: Italy: coast of Elba, Mediterranean Sea
GGCGCTATCGGCCACCCCTAGATCGATAGTTGGGCCAGCATCTATGGGCCACAAGTCCCGGTGAACGCTGGTGTCTTGAGTGCTTTGGCCCATATCTCCTCCGCTAGAACTATCTGCTATCGCCGCAGCTTTTTGGGTGTTGGAAGATTTCTTGTTCCCCGAAGGACGATTGGGAGACGCGGGAGGGCAGCCCGTAGCAGCAAGAAGGAGGCCGCAAAGGCCCCAGGGAAGCAGACGATTCACGGACGGAAGCTATGACTTCCCCTGCCTATAGCCAATAGGGAGTACTACCTAGATAGCCTTGCAAGGTGGCTAAGCATCGTTTTGCAGCGATTTCAGATGCTTTTCAACGTTTTTCAGAGCCTCCTTTTTAGACAACGGGCTCAATCGCGATTCATTTTCTTTTACGTAGCGGACCACTTCATGAGGGTCGACCGCCGAGTGGCTACGCAGAGCCCAGCCTATGGCTTTGCGCAAAAAGAACTCCTTTTCGCCAATGCTAGGCTCGATGCATTGGTATAATAGCGGAAGATCTATCTTATCCTTGGCCTTGAGCTGGCAAATTATCGAAGTCCGCCTCAGCCACATATTGTCAGAGCTACTATACTTCAAAACTATCTTCCGAAGCTCGCCTGGATAGTTTTTCAATAGTTCCCACACAAACTGACTGGCAATGGGATCTACATAATCCCACCAAGCCCCTTCGACGACCATTTGTTCGTAGAGTGGTAGAGTAGATAGATCGCGATACTTTTTATACCTACCCAAACGAATCAGAGCCAAGGCAGCGTAACGCTCTTCTCGATACTTCGCTTGCTCCCACAATAGGCGGACCGCTTGCAGCCATTGCTCACGGCTCTCCAGGGGAAAGCTCTTGAAAGCGGCAGAAAAGATCTGCTTCTGCTCCGGGGCCATCACTCCGTAATAGGGCATCGATGATTTCATGTAGCGCTGCATCTGCTCTGCCCGGTCCGGGTCTGCATGTGCCTGGAGTGCAGTGCAAATCTCGTCTTTTAGCTCAGTCGCCGACATGGCAAGACGAGCCTAGCGTGTAAGTCGGAGTCGTTCCATGGGGGAGTTTTCCGCATTTGCTCAAGATGAGAAATGCCTAGGAAAAAGCTAATTAGCTAAGGATATGCCACATCGGGTAAATACCCTTTAAAGTAGCTTTACAGAAACCACAAAGGGAGCTTTTCTAATCACCTTGGCTATGGCCGCTCACAAAAGCAAAGCTCCGTTGGTCCTCATTTTATTAAGTATCTCAATGGTACTTTTTGGATACTTTGCGTTTCGCGGGGAAGGTCCAGCTACAGTTCAAGCCGAAACCAAGGCCGCCCAAAAGCCCAAAGCGGCAACCAAACGGCCTGAAGTATTCCAGGTGGGAGTACTCATTTGGTCTGAGAATATTCCCGGACAGGTGGCTATGCGCAAAGGCTTGGTGGACGAGGCTGAACGCATTAATAGTTCTGCTGCTCAAAAAGGGCTTCCTAAGGTCCAGTTGACCACCAAGATCGCCGGAGACGGTCCCGAAGGTATATCTCGGCAGGCAGGACAGATGCGGGAACTCATCGCTTTGGGAGTAGATCTCATCGTCGCCCAACCCACGGATAACCGCGCATTAAAGGGACCTTTAGAAGAGGCACAAAAAAAGGGCATTAAAGTCGTCGCCTACGACCAATATATCTCAGGGGGTAAACTAGATGCATATATCACCTCGAATAACCGCCAGGCGGGATACTTCGATGGCGAATATATTGCTCACCGCTTTCCCGACGACCACGAAATCAAGCTAATACTTGTGGAATATCCCCAAGTATCCTCCACCGTGGAGCGTCTCGATGGCTTTTTGGACGCGCTCAAGGACCGCCAACAGAAATACAAGATACTTAGGTCCTACTCAGCCGTTGAGCCAGTGAGTGGCAAAAAGGCTGGCGCAGATATTTTACGGGACTTTCCCGAAAGGGGTAGCATCGATGTGGTGTTCACCGTCAATGACGGCGGTGGTTTGTCGGTAGTAGACGCTCTGGCCAAGGCCGGACGTCAGGAAATCACCATCGCAACTATCGACGGCGACCCCCTATCCATACAAAACATTACTCAGGGTAGGTTGACCGTGGTAGATTCGGCTCAGTTTTGCGGCGTACTCGGCCAACAAGCCATGTCTGCGGGTTATCGCATTCTTTTGGGAGAGAAGGTTCCCGAGCACCAGCTGGTGCCCACCTTCCCTATCACCAAAGAAACTATGCAGCGCTACCCAGGCTGGCATGGCCCTCTTCCCAAGGCTTTCCCATTGCCTTGGCCCAGCAAAGAACCCCAATGGTTGCCCAAATTAGTCTCCGCTGAGGCAGGGGTGCCCTCCAAATAGTATGCCCCGCCTTACCCAACAGCGCGATTCCCTCAACCGCATCGATCGCCGCTTAGCCCTAACTTTTGGCGCGATAGTTGGCTTACTTGCCTTCGTGGTTTTGGTGGTGGGCAGTTATATCTTCGTTCGGGTATTGGAAGAGGACCGCAAACAACTATTAAGTTTTGCCGGGGATACTTTAGGTCACTCAGTCGAACAGGTCATTGATACCGGTAAACATCGTCTCATTGAGTTGGTAAGCGCCTTTGGTAGAGATGATCCCAACATCGCCTTTATCTGCGTGGTCACTCCTGAAGGGAAGATTCTCGCCCATACCGAAACTCAGAAAATCGGTAGATACGCCTCTGCCAAAGGTATGGATGCGGCCTTAGCAGCCCTCAAAACGGGACAGCGCCAAGTTCGCAATCGCGAGCGAAACGGCGTGCATATTACTGAACTCATCTTGCCAATTAGACAGGGTTATAAAGGTAAAATAGGCCGCATTCTTAAGGTTGGTGTCAAAACCGACTCAGAGCTAACTATGTTAATGCGAGCAGTGCTGCCCATAGCTCTTCTAGTTAGTTTATTACTCACCTTGGCCATTCCCGCTATCTATCTGGTCAGCCGGCGCTTAGGTGCTCCTATTAAAAGGCAGGCATTGGAGCTTACCGGAATCCTTGAACATGCCCCCTTGGCCATTCTTATCCAAGACTCCCAGGGTAGGCACCGTCGCTCAAGTCGAGTCTTTGATGAGTTGTTTAGTCACGCAGATTGGACCCGGCGTTTTCTAGAACCACTGTCCAAGGCATCCCACGAAGAGATACAAACCCAGGTCGCTGGGCAAGAGAAGACCCTGCTCAGCGCCCGCTTTCCCATCGGAAAAGATAGTTTAGGGCAGAGTGAACTCACTTGTCTTATCGCTAGCGATATCACCGACCTGCGCGCTACCGAAGAGGAGCGAGACCGTTTGGTAACTGCGGTTCAGTCCACCGCTGAACACGTCTTACTGGCCCACCCAGACGGCCGGGTTTTTTACGTCAACCCCGCCTATGAGGAAGCCACTGGCTTTGATATTCGCGGCTCGCGAGCTCAGGCACCTTGGGTTTTGCTCGCAGGCAACGAAACCGACGCTATTTCCCGACTCAAGGATGCTATCGCCAACCATCGAACTTGGCGCAGTCGAATCAATGCGCAGAGGCAAGATGGTTCAACCTACACTCTCGACCAAGTCGTCAGCCCGATACTTGATGAAGAAGGCGCGCTCAAAAGTGTGGTTGCGCTCGGGCGCGACGTCACTCGTGAGCTAGATCTGGAGCGAAAATTAGTTGCTGCCGGCAAATTGGAAGCCATCGGACGTTTGGCCGGAGGCATCGCCCATGACTTCAACAATCTCCTCACCGTCATCAACGGACATGCCAGCCTCCTACTATCCACTCCTGGTTTGGACTTCGAGGTTAAAGAAGACGTCGAAAATATCCGTACCGCTGGGAAAAAAGCTGCAGATCTAACCACCAAACTATTGGCCTTTAGTCGCCGCCAAGTTCTGCGCCTTGAGCCTCTGGATTTGGAGTCGGTCCTCGAAAATATGGTTCCTATGCTCAGCCGAGTACTGGGTGGATATATCAAATTAGTTCATGAGCCCGCACAAGGACTCAAGAAAGTTCGCGCCGACCAAGGTCAGTTAGAGCAAGTATTGATGAATCTGGCTATCAATGCCCGAGATGCCATGCCCCAAGGCGGAACTCTACGTATCGCAGCGGAAAACACTCAACTCACCCCAGATAGTTTCACCGACCGAGAAGATGTCGCTCCTGGTGACTACGTCGCTCTCTCGGTCTCGGATACCGGCATGGGTATGCCCAAAGCGATTCAAGATCAGGTTTTCGAGCCCTTTTTCACCACCAAAGGCCCCGCAGAAGGCACCGGCCTGGGGCTTTCCACGGTGCATGGCATCGTAAAGCAATCCAAGGGCCATATCTTCCTCTTTAGCGAAGAGGGCGTAGGAACCACCTTTCGCATCTATCTACCTGCTCAAAAGGATGAACAGCCTAAGCAGAAGGTTCTCTCAACTATCTCTGAGGAACAAACTATAGCCAAGGGTTCCGAGACTGTCTTGGTGGTAGAAGACGAAGATAAGGTGCGCAACACTATCGTCCGCATGCTTCAAGCCGCCGGCTATAAAACCATGGAAGCAGAGCACGGTGAGCAGGCCCTAAAAGTCCTGGAGCAAAGCCAGCGTAAACCGGATATAGTTCTTAGCGACTTAGTTATGCCCATCATGGATGGCCCTGCTCTGGCCAAGCACCTACGCGAGCATGTACCGGAGCAGAAGATCATCTTTATGTCGGGCTATTCTGCCACGGCGGTAGACTTAGCGGAGGAGCTAGGTGGCGCGGAACTTATCCACAAACCACCATCTATCTATAAACTCACTCAGGTGGTCAGAACAGCTCTAGACAAAGCTTAAACTATTCCCATTCGATAGTTGCAGGCGGCTTGGAAGAAATATCGTAGACCACCCGGTTAATGCCACGGACTTCGTTGATGATGCGGTTAGATACTTTGGCGAGCACGTCATAAGGCATGTGAAACCAGTCGGCGGTCATACCATCCACCGAGGTTACCGCCCGCAGGGCACAGGTAGCTTCATAGGTTCGCGCATCGCCCATCACGCCTACCGAGCGCACCGGCAACAAGGCAGCAAAACTTTGCCAGATGGCGTCATAGAGACCGGCATTGCGAATCTCTTGACGGAAGATGAGGTCTGCAGCTCGCAGAGTCTCCAAACGCTCGGAAGTAATCTCGCCTAGGACGCGAATAGCCAAACCAGGTCCGGGAAAAGGTTGGCGACCGACGACATCATCAGGCAAACCAAGCTCCTTACCTAAAAGGCGAACCTCGTCTTTGAATAGTTCTCGCAGGGGTTCGATAAGTTTGAGGTTCATGCGCTCCGGCAAGCCACCCACATTATGGTGACTCTTGATAGTTGCGCTGGGTCCCTTGAAAGACACCGATTCAATGACGTCGGGATAGAGCGTGCCTTGAGCCAACCACTTAGCGCCAGGTCCGGCTTTCTTAGCAGCTTCTTCGAAGACATCGATGAATACTTTGCCGATGATCTTTCGCTTCTTCTCAGGGTCAGTCACTCCCGAGAGTTCGGAGAGGAATTGATCCGAAGCATCGACATACTGAAGGTTCATACCGAGGCGGTCACGGAAGACTGCTTGAACTTGCTCTGCTTCGTGGGCCCGCAGCAGACCATTGTTCACAAAGACGGGGATAAGTTGGTCTCCCAGGGCTTTGTGCAGCAAGGAGGCCACCACTGAGGAATCTACACCGCCAGAGAGGCCGCAGATGACGATGTCATCTCCAACTAACTCTTTGACGTGGGCAATCTCGCGCTCAATGAAGCTGCCCATGGTCCAGGTGGCAGATACTTTGGCAACCCGGAAAAGAAAGTTTCCGATGATTTGCGCACCTTGGGCAGTATGCACCACCTCGGGATGAAACTGCAGCCCGTAGAAGTTCTTTGCGCAGTTCTCAACGGCTGCATAAGGGCAGTTTTCGGACTTTCCGATAGTTGTAAAGCCTTCTGGAATAGATTCGACCGCGTCTCCGTGGCTCATCCATACTTGCAGGCTCTCCATATCTTGTAGACCGTGGAATAGTTCGCCTTCGGCCAAAAGAGATAGTTCGGCACGGCCATATTCGTGATGGTCGGCCCGAACAACCTTGCCGCCCAATAGATGCGACATGAGCTGCATACCGTAGCAAATACCTAATACCGGAACGCCGAGCTCGAAGAGCGCAGGGTCCACCGTGGGAGCACCCTCTTCATGTACGCTGCTCGGCCCTCCCGAGAGTACAATGGCTTTAGCGCCGAAGGCTTTGATGTCCTCCAGCTTCCGATTGCAGGGCCAAATCTCCGAATACACCCGTTGTTCACGGATCCGTCGGGCGATGAGTTGGGTGTACTGCGACCCGAAATCCAGCACCAAGATTTTGTCGAGACCAAGCATTTCGCTCACGGCGACTGCCCTACCATGTGGGGCTTCGCTTGCCGATCGCCAAGCGAGCTTCCTATGCTCATCTTGTGCGAGGCGCAGGATTGCCGCCTGGCTTGGCCGGCCTGCTGGGGAAACTCGGCTTGGGTATGGGCAAGCCGGAGCTGAAAGGACCGACCAAAGCGGAAGCCAAGGGCATGGAGGGCGAAGGAGAAGCTCTGCTCAAAGGCGAAGAAATAGGCCCTGACGGGGCTCTACTGGCTGGAATCGGCTTCAACGGCAAAGACAAAAAAACCCAGCAAAAGAACAAGATCGAAAAGGCCAACGTGGAGCGCTTCCTCAAAGAGCTAGGAAAGGAAGGCGCTCAAGAGGCCAAAGAAGTACCCGCTGAAGCCCAAGCCGCACCTAATGAAGAGGCCAAAGACACCTCCGAGGCACAAAATGAGGCTGGCGAGGTGAACCAAAACGAAACTCAGGAGCAGAGCGAGACTAAGGAAAAGGCCCAACTCAAAGAAGAGCACAAAGAGGATGCTCGCCTGCAAGGACAAGCCGAAGCCAAGGAGCAGCAGGAGCTTAAAGAGCAGCGAGAGGCCGATCAGTCAGAGCAGCAACAAGAGAAGGACCAGCAAGAGCAGCAAGATGAAGACGAAAAACCAGGGGCTGGCTGGGTGCTCGAAGAACACGAAGACGAAAAGAAACGCCGTAAGTTTGGTCTACGCTCCGCTGATAGTTTGGGACACCAGACCCGATGCAAGGGCACGCTCGAAGACGGAAGCCGTTGCCTAAGAAAGCCCAGTGAAGGCTCTCCTTACTGCTTGGAGCATGGGCACTCCTACAAAGTGGAACCTATCGAGTAGGTCGAAAGAACTATCTTAGGATAGTTTACATCTCGCGAGTGAGATCCTTAGTAAGGTTCTTCTGGTGAGATTCGAGAGTACCGCCGCCGATCTCTAATAGTTTAGCGTCGCGGTAGAGGCGCTCGACAGGATACTCTTGGCAATAACCTGCGCCACCCATCACCTGCATAGCGAAGTCAGCCATTTGCTTACCAACTGGGGCTGCAAATAGTTTAGCGGCATCTGAACCAATGCGGTTGCGGATGCCTGGGCCCACGTTTTGCGCCACGTTATAGATCAAGCAGCGAGCAGCCTCGGTCATGGCATAACCATCACCGATATACTTTTGAATCTGCCCAAACGCGCTGATGGGGCTTCCGAAAGCAATGCGCTCCCGAGAATAGTTGACCATGATCTCCATGCATCTATCTGCGATGCCCAAACTCATGGCCGCCAAAGTAAGGCGTTCCATCTCTAGGTTGCGCATCATATGGCGCGCGCCTTTCCCAATCTCACCGAGCAGGTTTTCTTCAGGAATCTCGCAATCCTCAAAGATTAACTCACTCATAGTTGAGCCGCGCATACCCATCTTTTTGATCGCTTTGGAGGTGCTAAATCCAGGACAGCTTCTATCTACCAAGAAGGCGGTAATCTTTTCACCAGTCCTGGCATAAACCAAGAATACATAGCCTTCAGGACCATTGGTAATATAAGTCTTGGTGCCGTTGAGAATGAAGTGGTCGCCCTTCTTTTCGGCGACGGTCTTCATGCCCAAGACGTCGGTGCCATGACCAGGCTCGGTCATGCCCATGCCGCCCACCCAGGTGCCGTCCATGACTTTCTCTAGGTAGCGCTTTTTTTGCTCGTCGTTAGAGGCGTAAAAGAAGTTGTTCACGAAGAGCATCGAGTGGGCCAGGTAAGCCAAAGTAAAACCTGGGTCAGACTTCGACATCTCGTGATGCACGATGGTCGCAGCCACGGCGTCCATGCCCGCGCCACCCCATTCTTCGGGAACGGTGATGCCTAAGAGGCCCAACTCAGCAAGCTGTGAAAACAGCTCCATGTTGAGTTCGCCTTTGAGATCGAACTCCTCGGCCTGCGGCTCCACCTTCTGTTTGGTGAACTCTGCCACCGTATCCCGCAGCATGCGGTGCTCTTCGGTCGGGTTGAACAAATCCGTGTTCACAACTATCTCCCCTAACTATCTCAGCAATATATTGCCGAGATACTTTAGCTCAGGCGGCCGCTTTTTGAGCGTTGAGTTCAGCGGCACGTTTACGCTCTGCCCGAGTAAGGAAGGCAACTGCCACTAAAATGAAGCCCAGGGCAACCCAGTCCTGCATCTTAGGATACTTGCCACTCCAGATTGCAGCAAAAATTAGGGTAGATGCCGTGCCCGCAACTAGGGAAGTCAGCCGGTTAACCAAGCCGGCAAAGGTTGCGGTACGTCCTTTGAACATAAAGATAAATACCGAGAAAAAGGCCACTACACCAAAGGCGGTGCCAGCTAAGATCGCCTGCAACCAATCATGACGCGGAGCGGCAATTGCGCCTCGAAAAAGCTCGATGCGCTCACCGGTAATCCCCAACAGGTTGGGCATGTTGAACACCAAGATCGCCACTATGAACAAAGTCACCGCTGCAGAGATTTGCTCCACTGCAAAGAAGCCCTTATTGTCGCTCTTACTATCTTTGGGCCGGGTGTTTTTGTAATAGTTCATAATATAGATACGAACGGCGTAAGCACTGATATAACTGAGGAAGATAGTTAGAGCGGCAGGGTTAGAGAGGAAGTCAAAGCCACCCTTTTTACCAGAGAAGAATAGTTTCACGCTCACCGCGGAGATGGCGAAAAGGACCGCAACATTCTCTTCAATATAGACCCGCTTTTTCAGGATACCTTGACGGATTTGAATGGCATCTACCAAACGGCTAATAACTATTACGCTGCCTCGCATGATCACCATGGCAACCATCACTGAGATAGGTAAGGTGTACATCAAGGTGGTGGTGGGAATAACCACCGCGGTGCAAATACCAGAGGGAATAATATAGAGGAACTCACTAGGAAAAGTGATGCCCCCCATAGTTATCAATCTATTGCTCTTGAGCTTGAACCAACGCAGCGTAATGACAACCGTAAGCCCTACGCTCATGCCCCCGGTGGTGCTGTAAACTAAGTATTGGATGCCCTTCATTCCCGGCAAACCAAGACTTGTACTGCCTAGGAAGTATTTCACCGTTAGGCCGGTGATCACGTAGAAAATAAAGTAGCCAGTACATAGTTGCACCAAGCGCGCGGTGCTGCCTTCTGCGGACTTAAACATGTTTTGGAGTCCCCCTCTTAGTGTGCCTAGCGCCAGACCATGACCTCTTCGAGGTCCTTGCGCGTGATATCGGGCACGTGACAGTCATCCGCCGGATACCCCACAGGAATCAAGAGGAAGGCTCGCTCGCTGGCAGGTCGCTGAAGGATCTCCCCTAAGAATCCCATGGGGCTAGGGGTGTGAGTAAGAGTGCCTAGCCCAGCATGATGCAGTGCAGCCAAAAGAAAGCCGGTGGCGATACCCACGGACTCATTCACGTAGTAGTGTCGCTCGTCTTTGCTCTCGCCATACTTCCGGGCAAAAATCACGATCAACGCGGGAGCAGCCTCCAAGAAGGGCTTCTCGGCGTTGGTACCGAAGGGCTGCAAGTCGTTGAGCCAGCGCTCAGGTGCCCGGCCGCCATAGAACTCCTGCTCTTCCCTCTCCGCAGCTTCGCGAATTTTGCTCTTCATCTCCGGATTGGTGACCACCGCAAAGGTCCAGGGCTGTTTGTTCGCCCCCGAGGGTGCTGAAGCCGCAGTTCGGATGCAGTTTTTGATAATTTCCGGGTCGACGGGTCGATCGCTGAAGAAACGAATGGAGCGACGTTTGGCCATGTGCTCCTGGAAAACCTGAGACCTTCCCTTCATTTCATCAGGGCTATACTGAGCAAAATTAAGTGGAATGTGGCCTTTGGGCGGTTCTTGCACGCAGAATCTCTAACACGGACGCGTAATCCCGCGGATTTTCTTTCTTAGAACTAGGCCACATCTAATGATTGGGTAAGGTTAGTCTCGATTTGACCAGCGTACTGATACCTGGCCCAGTCCGCCCAGCTCGTTTTGTTGACCGCCCGAACCGCTTTGTCGTGCGGGTTCGGGTCCAACCTGAAGACGAGTTGGTGACCGCCCACCTGCCAGATCCCGGCCGGCTCAGGGAGTTGCTCGTCCCCGACGCTCGAGTTTGGGTGCGACAAAGCCAAGATCCCGGCCGTAAAACCGAGTGGACTGCAGTGGTCGTTGCCGCCGAAAGCGGTCAGCTAGTCTCCCTCGACACTCAATTGCCCAATCGATTGGTCAAACAAGCCCTCATCGAGGAGAGCATTGACGCCCTCGACGGCTTTCACCTCAACCGGGCCGAAGTCCCGGTGGGGCGCTCCCGATTTGATTTCGAACTGGAAAACATGGTGGGCCAAAAGCTCATCCTGGAGGTCAAGAGTGTCACTTTGGTGGTCAATGAGGTGGCGATGTTCCCCGACGCTCCCACCGAACGCGGCGCCCGCCACGTGCGCGAGCTGACCCAGATCGCCCAAACCCAGGGCTACCAAGCCGCAATCCTCTTCATTGTCCAGCGCATCGACGCCCGAGCGGTTGCCCCAGCGCGCCACATCGATGCCGGCTTCTCCGACGCCCTCGTTGAAGCCAAAGAAAACGGGGTGCGTTTGCTCGCCAAACGCTGCCAAGTCACCCTCGAAGAGCTGGTTTTGGGCATCGACGTCCCCATGATCATGCCTAGCTCCAAACGCTAGACTTCATTTTGACCGATTCAGGCGCATGCTTGGCTGATTGAGGCGCGACGAAGAAGCCTCTAAACAACTATCTTCAGCTCCAGGTCGCCAACGGCCTCAGGAGCAAAGATGAAAAAGATACTATTAGGAACTATCTCAACCCTCGTTTTGAGTGCTTGCGGCGCTTCTACCTCAACTATCGCCCCTTGCGAACTCACCTCCATCAACCTCAAAACCGACCAATACTTCCCCGAAGGTATCGCTAGCGATGCCCAAGGAAATATCTTTGTAGGTAGTGCTGCCACTGGCGCGATTAGCCGATTTGATAGTTGCAGTGCCCAAGAAAAGACCCTGATTGCCCCGGGGACGCTTACCAATGTTATCGGAACTATCGTAGATCCTCAGGGAGACATAGTTTGGGCTTGCAATTCTGACTTCAGCGGCAAAAACTTTCCTTCCATCGTGGGTCTCGACCTAGTGAGTGGAGCAGTTAAACACACCCATAACTATCCAAACGGCGGCTTTTGCAATGACTTGGCCTTCGACAAAGATGGCAACCTTTATGTGAGCGACTCAATGGCCCACCGAGTGATGAAAGTGCCTGCTGAGGACCTACGCAGCAACAAAGGCGCCGAAGAATGGCTCAAAGACGACCGCTTTGTGGTTCCCCAAGGCAAATTTGGGCTCAACGGTTTGGTCGTGGATAGTAAGAACCAACTCTTGCTCTCTAATTTTGAAAAGGGCGCGCTCTATCAGATAGATCTCAAGACCAGAACTATCTCCGACCTATTGCCCGACGGCGGCCTGATTACCCCCGACGGCGTGGAAATTCTCGATGACAATCGCTTGATAGTCGTCGAAGGCAGCAAGGGGCAGGTAAGCTTGATTGAGCTTCCTAGCGGTAGGAGAACTATCCTCGCCGATGGCATGAAGTTCCCCACCACCGCCAAAGTGGTCGGAGACAAGCTTTGGGTAGTCGAAGGACAGATCTTCGAACTCTTTGCCGAAAGCCCTGCCCCGGTTCATCCCTTCAAGCTACTCGCTTTTGATGTTCCTCAGAACTAAGTATCCCAGCCGCACAAAAGGAGTACACTCAGCAATGATGGCGCCTAGCAAAGAACAGATGCTCAAGGAGCTAGTCGAGCAGGCAAAGTCCTGTTTTGGGCAAGATGTGCATCAAGACCGGGCTCTTGGCGTCTATCATTGCTATAGTTTATTGGCCCTCAAACGAGTATATTTCTCAGTACCTACACTGACTTTGATTATGAGCGGCGAAAAGGAGTTCTACGGAGAAACTATCTCTGGGCGCGCCCATGCAGGAACCCTATTCTTGCTCCCCCATGACTTAGAGATTACCGTCAGCACTGGCCCCAAGGACGGGCAGCCCCACCACGGAGCCTCGGTGCGGTTTGGACCCGAAGAACTATCACACTTTAAGCAAGTCTATGGCCACAAACTATCTAGTTGGGACCTAAAACCCCACTGGACCGCCCCTGCAACTATCGAAGTATTGCAAGCCTTCTCCGATTGGCTCAAACTCTATTCCCGCAAACCGCTAGACCCCGAACTATTGCTTCACCGCAAAGTGGAACTATTGCTGGTGCTAGCTAAGGCCGGCCTCGCCGGAAATTTTCTTGTAGGCCAAGATGAGTCCTGGCGACTCAAACTCACCCGCCTCTTCCTCATCGATCCCGCCCGGGATTGGAAGATCTCCGAAGTTTGCAAACGCTTTTTGCAGAGCGAATCCTCCTTGCGGCGCCGACTCAAAGACGAGGGGCATAGCTTTCGCGATCTGCTGGCCGAGGTCCGTCTCGACGCCGGCATGGCTCTGCTGCAGCACTCCGAAGCCTCAGTCCTTGAAGTAGCCGATGCGGTGGGATATCGCTCAGCATCCCGCTTCAGCGAGCGTTTTCGCGCCCGTTATGGCCTAGCCCCTTCGGAGATGAAAGCCCGCATCGACACCGCCGCTGTCACCCGCCGGCCCCAGCTGTAACCCGTTGTAAGCCTTGCCCCACTGCTCGCTTCCTTTTAGACCCTAAGGGGCATCGTGCTCGCCTATCTCAAAAAAGCCCTGGCGGGTGCTTTTTCGGTCCGTCGAGACGAGCTTCGGCGCGTACTTCCATTGGCTAGTGCCTACGGTCTGGTCCTGGCCTCACTCTACCTGCTCAAGCCCGCCCGCAACGCCCTCTTCCTAGATAGTATGGGTATTGGCCAGCTCCCCTATGTATTATTGCTGGTCGCTTTGGTAGGCGGACTCACCGCTTCGGTTTTTGGTAAGTTCAGCGCTTCGCTACCCATCGATAAACTCATTCAACGTACTTATCTGGCCCTGATAGTAATGCTGTTAGGCTTCCGGCTGATACTCAATACCGGCTGGAACTGGGTTTATTATGCCTTCTATATCTGGGTGGCACTCTACGGCCTGCTCACTACCTCGTTACTTTGGCTTTTAGCCAACGCGGTTTTCACCTCTCGAGAAGCCCGGCGAGTTTTTAGCTTCATCGGCACCGGTGGTATCGCTGGCGCCATCGTCGGAGGTGTCTTCACCGGCTGGGCCAGCCATATCGTCGGCACCGAAAACCTCTTGGTTGTTTGTGCCGGCTTTCTCGCCGTATGTATCTTTCTCACCCGCTTAGTTAGACCTGGCGAGCAGAACCTCAAACGCCGCGATAAGGCCGAAGCCGAAAAACTCAACGGCCTTTCCGCCATTCGTAGCAGCAAACTATTAACCAACCTCACTTTGGCCACCGGGCTCATCGCCATAGTCGCAGTAGTGGTAGATATTCAGTTCAACGAGCTAGTCGACCGTGCTTTTGAGAGTAAAGACGAAAAAACCGCCTTCTTTGGCTCCTTTTTCGCCTATCTGAGCGGCTTTTCTTTCATCTTTCAGCTGGTCCTCACCCCGGTCATCCTCCGAGTCCTCGGAGTGGGAATCGCTACCATGATCTTACCCGCAACTATGGGCTTAGGTTCTTTGGCGGTGCTTTTTGTGCCTGGCTTAATGGCTGGTGTCCTGGCCAAAAGCGCTGATGGAGGCTTTCGCCACTCGGTGCACAAAGCTGCTAGCGAAGTATTGTTCTTGCCGGTTCCAGCCCATATAAAGAAGCAATCCAAACTATTCCTAGACACCACCGTAGATACTTTAGCCACCGGTCTAGGCGCTGGATTGGTGTTGATTCTCACTCAGTCTTTGGGGCTGCCCCACAAGTACCTGAGCTTTATTTCCGTGGTCGCGGTGGTGCTGATTCTTTGGGTAGTGCGGCGAATTCGTAACTCCTACGTAGATGCTTTTAGACAAGCTCTCGAAGGCCAAAAGATAGATCTAAGTCAACTGCGTACTAATCTCGCCGAGGCATCAGCCCTGCAGACAGTTCTGCCTTATCTCAAGAGCGACAACGCTCGCCAGGTGGTCTATGTACTGGAACTCATTTCTTCGGTTCCAGTAAAAAGCAAGGCTCTCAGCCAACCCCTGGAAGAACTATTCTCTCACCACTCAGAAAAGGTTCGCCAAAAGGCGCTTGAATTTCGCAGTCATCAAGAACCAGCCCTCAAAGAAGAACAGCTAGAGCAACTGCTGCAAGACCCCGACGAAGGGGTACGTGCCTTGGCTTTACGGCTACGCAGCCTGCTAGACGAAGACTCCGGTCAGGCCCGGATCGAAGCGGAACTATCTAGCCAAGATACTCAGCGTATTGCTTCGGCCTTAGAAGCCCTTTCCGGCCTGCCAAAAGAAACTCGAGAAACGATCCTCACCGAAGAACGTATTCGCTCCTTCGAAGATCCAGTTTGCCAGCATGAGGAAGTATTAGCCGCTTTGGCAAATGTCTTGGCTTTTGCCGAAAACGATCAGCTAGACCATATTCTCGACCAACTATTAAGCAACCCCTCATACCGGGTGATTCGTGCCGGTATTGATGGCTTGGGCGAAAGCAGAAACGCTCGCTACCTACCTTGGCTAGTTCGTCAATTAGCCCAGCCTCAACGCCGCTCCGCGGCACGCAAGGCTTTGGTGAGCTATGGAAATCAGGCGGTCGATGTATTGGTAGAGACCTTACACGACCGCAAAGAAGACCTAAGTATCCGGCGAACTATTCCACGCGTATTAGGAAGTATCCCCAGCCAAGCTTCGGTAGATGGTTTGCTACAACTATTAGACGCTCAGGACCCCGCGGTCTATCGCAACGTTTTGCAGGCTCTTTCTAAGTTACGTAATAGTTATGACGAGCTTCATTTTGATAAGAAATTAGTTTCTGAGGCGGTTTTGGTGGAACTGGGCTCCTATTTTGCAAACATCCAAGTCCTCAGCTTGATGCCCAACACTCCAGAAGGCGATGCCGAAAAACTGCTCTATCGTTCCCTTAACGAAAAGCAGCTGCAAAGGCGTCACAACATCTTCCTACTGCTGGGACTTCGATACGATCCTAGCGACATGATGAACGCCTATTACGGCATCACCAGCCAGAAAGCCGAGCTGCGTGCCAGCGCCTTGGAGTTTTTGGACAACGTTCTTCGCAAGCCGCTCAGAGACCCAGTGCTGCTGGTTTTTGACGAAATCTCCGAGCAAGAACGCATCGAAAAGGGCCAGAGCCTCTTCTTCGAATCCATCGACACCAACAACCAAGCCTACTGCCATTTGCTCGATGGTCGAGACGCTTGGCTTAAGGCCTGCGCCCTCTACGCGGGAGCCTGTAGCGATGAGTTTGCGACTCAGGTTGAAGCAGCTCGCCAAGACCTCAATCCCGTGGTGAGGGAAACCGCCGAGCGGGTCTACGCGCAGACCCGTCCAACAAGGTGATTTCTGGCTCTTTTGCCGCTAGCCTCGCCCCAGCCTGTGCTTACGGTCATCGAGAAGGTCATTTTCCTGCAAAACGTGGACGTCTTCTCCGAGGTCCCGGCAGAACAGCTTGCCTATCTGGCCGCGATCGCTGAAGAAGTGGAAGCGCCGGAAGGTCAAGCCATCTATAGGGAAGGCGACCCTTCAGACAGCATGTTTCTCGTGCTCGAAGGCCATGTACGACTCCATCGCGGCAATACCGAAATCACCACTGTGGGCACCAAGGAAGCCTTTGGCACCTGGGCCCTCTTCGACGACGAACCCCGGGTTATGGCCGCCACCCCAGACCAGCCCGCCCATCTCCTCCGCATCGACAAATCTGCATTTATCGAAGTCCTCGCCGACAATGTGCAAATTACCCAAGGTGTACTCAAAGCCATCGTACGCCGGTTGCGGGCTTTGGGAAGAGCCGTGGGCGGTCGCCGCGCTTCCCCTTGAATGGCCAGGGTTTATGCGAAATTCATCAAGTGAGCGCGCACAAAATCGATTTGGTTCTAGCCTCACACCCTTGGGTGGGAGTATCCAACAAAGTCGGTTATCCAACCGTTGGGTGAGGGGATACGGGCAATGAGCGCGGAAGGTGAAGAGACGATCCTCATCGTCGACGACGAAGAAATGGTGCTCACCAGTCTGAGCGCCTATCTCAATCTCGAAACAGACTACGAAGTACTGACGTACACCTCAGCCAAAGAGGCTCTGGCGTACCTCAAAACCGGTCATGTAGACCTGGTCATTTCCGACTATCTGATGCCGGAAATGGATGGCATCAGCTTCCTGGCTCAGGTCCGGCAGCTGCATCCGGAGGCCCCCAGAATCATTCTGACGGGCTATGCCGACAAAGAAAACGCCATCAAAGGCATCAACGAAGTCGGTCTGTACCAATACATCGAAAAGCCCTGGCACAATGATGACCTGCGCATCATCATTCGCAACGGTCTTGAAAAGCGCCAGTTGCTCAGCAAGCTGCAACATAAGATCAACGAGATCAACAGCGCCTATGCTGAGCTGCAAGGCATCCAGCAGGAAATCCTTAAAACTTTTGTTTAAACTATCTACTGATAGTTTATTTCAGTTTCCATTTTCCAGTCTACGCAACGAGGACTCGATACTATCGAGACTGCGTTTGCTGCGTGCTTTGCTGAGTTGAGTGCTCAGCCGAGTCAACTTCTTCTGGAAGTCGATCTCAAAACGCATCCTTCTTAGCCGCCGCAAACGAGCCAAAAGATCCTTCTTCCGCCGGCGAACCTCCGCCGAACTCACCGTACCCGGACGCCGCTGAGTAACTTTACGGCGCTGAGTAACTGGGTTGGACGCAGTGGGCTTTTCTTCGATGGCACTGCCATCATCCAAAGCTTCAAAAGGAGGCAGCTCATCGGGACTCTCTGTTGCCACTGGACTCTCTGAAGTGGGTGCTTTAGGGAGTTTTGGTACCGGGGCTTTGGGCTGCTCTTGTTCGGGAATAGCGACCGCAGTCACCTGATCATCAGTGGGCTTGGACGCCATCACCGCTGCCGCCACCACCACCACCAATAGAAGCCCCGAAAGTGCCCCTAAGATAAGTCCCCGGGTGGCTGCCGGCGCTGACTGTAACCTTTGCCAATCGAGCCATTCTAAAAAGCCCCAACGATTGCTGGACACTAATACTTCGTCCGCAGGGGAGATACTTTGGCCGCCCGTAGCGCCTAAAGAGAAAACCTTAAAGTCCGCGGCACCATCCTTTTTGAATAGTTCAGGCACCGCCACGAAGATCTCAGTCTTCGCTTCATCTTTTCCTAATAGTTCTCGACCCGCATCTCGGGCCTCGTCGAGACTTCGTCGCTCTTTGGCTAGCAAAGAGGCGCAAGCAGACTCTAACCAGCGAGTCACCGAAGCCTGAGTAGGAATGGGTTTGAGCCGTCGCAGCTCGTTCTTGAGCCCCTCAACCAACTGGTCGGCGTTGGACAGCCGACCTTCTGGATCAGGGTCCATGCCTCGCATTAATAGTTCTTCGAGGCTTCTAGAGACTTCGGGGCGATATTGCCTCAGCCCTTCTGGCCGAGCGGAGATCGCACGCGAAATTCGTTGGGCGACGTTCTCTTCGCGGATGCGTTTTCGCCCAGCCAATAGTTCCCACAAACTTACTGCGGCCCCATAGACGTCAGCGCGCACATCCACTCGTGCGCCCATAGCTTGTTCAGGAGGCATATAGTCGGGAGAGCCGGCTAATACTTGGTGCGCGGTTTGCCAGTCGGAGAGCATCGACTTGCCCAAGCCAAGGTCGATGACTCGTAACTTACCGTCGTAACCCAGAAGGATATTACGACTGCCCACATCGCGGTGGATGAGGCCCAAAGGGGCGCCGGTATCACGGTGGCGGGCGTTGTGAATCGCCGCCACCCCAGCGGCCAACTCCACGCCCAGACGCAAGCCAGCGCCCAAAGGCACTGGACCGGTCTGAGAAAACTCGATCCGGTCCACCATGGCCGAAAGCTGGATGCCGAAGACAAACTCAGTAGCGAGAAAGGGCTCGTTGTCGATGGTGCCCATGGCCACCAAGCCCGCAACATGTCCGTGGCGCACGTGCGCGGCGACCTCGGCTTCATGGACAAAACGCTTGAAGATCACCGGATCCCGGACCAATTCCGGGTGCATGCGCTTGACCACCAGCAAGCCGTCAGACTCGGCATGCATGGCCAGATAGGCAGATCCCATACCGCCCGCCCCCAGCTGGCGCAAAAGCACGAAGGGCCCGAAGCGCTGGGGAAATTGGGCCAAGGGGGTCATGGAGGCATCATCCTACATGCCACCGGGTCACTTTCCCAAGGCCTTAGGCATCCGCACATCGACCTAGCCCAAGCAAACGTACCTTCTTGAAAAAGAGAAGTGAGAATTTCTGAAGACCGAAATGAGATGAGAGATAGTTACAACTATCTAGCTTGCGGTAGCCGGAGTAGCGGCTTCGGCGATGCGTTCTTCTAATTCTCGAGCGAGTTTAATATATGACTGCGCTCCACGGCTGGCCATATCATAGAGCAAACAAGGCTTGCCGTGAGAGGGAGCTTCAGACAGGCGAATATTTCGGGGAATCTTAGTATCAAAAACCTTGTCCGCGAAATAGTTCTGCACCTCCGAAATAACCTGGCGAGCGAGGTTATTTCGCATGTCATACATGGTAAAGACAATGCCTTCGATCTCTAAACTCTCATTCAGCGAATCCTTCACTGCATCGACAGTTTCGATAAGTTTAGAGAGACCTTCCAAAGCATAGTATTCGCACTGGACCGGGATGAGTACCGTGTCAGCGGCGGTAAGACCATTGATGGTCAACATATCCAAGGAAGGCGGACAATCGATGATCAGATAGTCGTACTCTGCTTTGTGAGGCTGAATAAGCTGTCGCAAACGAGTGTGACCACCCTCGACGTCCGCGAGTTCCAAAGCAGCGCCCGCGAGATCACGATTGGCGGGGGCAACCTTCAAGGTATCTATCTCGGTGTCCTGCAATACTTTCGTCAGGCTCTCCTGTTCGATTAAACAGTGATAAACACCGGTTTCCAGCTCAGCTGTGGGGATCCCTAGCCCGCTGGAAGCATTTCCCTGCGGATCTATATCAATCACCAGGACTTTGCGCCCTTCAGCTGCTAGAGAGGCCCCCAGATTAACGGCGGTGGTCGTCTTTCCGACCCCTCCCTTTTGATTGGCGATGGCGATGATTCGACTCACAACAATGGGACGGGGCGGTAGCACGGGGGACCAGCGCATCGCAACGGTTGACACGAGAGTCAACGGAGCACTAAACCCGAGGCGCGCAATAACACACCGCGCCATCATTCTGCGCTAGGAGGCGTCTATGAAGATCCTCGTCACGGTTAAGCGGGTTACGGACTACGAGCGGAAAGTGAAAATCGCTCCCGATGGGTCCAGCCTAGTAACCGAAGGCATGAACTATGTCCCCAACCCCTTCGACGAAATTGCCGTCGAAGAAGCTCTGCGTTTGGCCAAGGCCCACGGCGGCGAAGTTGTCGTTGTGAGCATGGGCCCCAAGGACGCAACTCAGCAAATTCGTCAGGCCCTGGCTATGGGTGCCAATCGTGGCATTTTGGTCCTCGCCGACGAACTCGACTCCGATGCAGTCGCCCGTTTGCTGGTTAAGATCGTTGGAGATGAATCCCCCGACCTCGTCATCATGGGTAAACAAGCTACCGATGACGACGCCAACCAGGCCGGACAGCTCTTGGCTGGCTACTTGGGATGGCCCCAGGCCACCTTTGCTTCCAAGATGGAAGGCCTTGAGTCCCCTGAAGAGAAAGCTCAAAAGCCCGGCGTTGCCGTGGCTGACGGCAAGGCAACCGTCCTCCGTGAGGTCGACGGCGGTATCGAGACTCTCGAGCTGACCATGCCTGCTGTGGTCACCACCGACCTTCGCTTGAACCACCCTCGTTTCGCTTCTTTGCCCGGCATCATGAAAGCCAAGAAGAAGAAGATTCAAGAGATTCCTGTGGCCGATATGGGTGTCGACGTGGCTCCCAAGGTCAAGATTCTCAAGTACGCTGAGCCCCCAGCTCGCCAGGCCGGCCAGACTGTTGCCGACGTGGATGCACTCCTGGACAAGCTCAAGAACGAAGCGAAGGTGCTCTAATGTCGAACGTACTGGTTGTTGCAGAAGTAGCCGAAGGCGCCCTGCGCAAAGCGACCCTCACCACGGTCACTTTCGCTCGGGAAGCCGCTCAAAAGACCAGCGGCAAAGTGCACGGTCTGGTCATCGGCAAAGGTGTTGATGGCGCTGCCCAAGAGTTGGCCAAGTACGTGGACCAAGTTCACGTGGTCGACGGCGACGCTTTCGCGAACCCCGTTGCTGAGCCCTATGCCAAGGCTGTTGTCGCAGGCAAAGAAGCTGCTGGGGCCACCGTGGTCACCATGGCCGCCACCTCTCACGGTAAAGATATGCTGCCTCGCGCTGCCGCTCTGTTGGGCGCAGCCATGGCTTCCGACGTGATCGCTTTCGGTCCTGAGGGCTTCCAATTGGTTCGCCCCATCCAGGCCGGCAACGTGATCGCGACCGTGGAACTCACCACCGATGTCAAAGTGGTCTCCACCCGCACCACCGACTTCGACGCTGCTGCTGAAGCAGGTGCCGCTGGCGCTGTTTCCGCGCTGACCGTGGATGCTGGTGAACTGAAGACCCGCTACGTCAAGCTCGACAAGGTCGCTTCAGAGCGTCCTGACCTAGGCGATGCCGAAGTGGTTATCTCCGGCGGTCGTGGTCTGAAGGAAGGCGATAACTTCCCCAAGCTTATCGAGCCTTTGGCCGACAAGTTGGGTGCTGCTATCGGTGCTTCCCGCGCCGTGGTCGACGCTGGCTGGGTGCCCAACGACATGCAGGTGGGTCAGACCGGTAAAGTCGTGTCTCCGAACCTCTACATCGCCGTAGGTATCTCCGGCGCCATCCAGCACGTCGCTGGTATGAAGGGTTCCAAGACCATCGTGGCCATCAACAAAGATCCTGAAGCCCCGATCTTCCAGATCGCGGATTACGGGTTGGTCACCGACCTTTTCAAGGCGGTACCGGAGCTGCTCGAAAAGCTCTAAAGGCCATAACCTACATCTAGTGTAGGGTAGACGAAGGTCAGCGAAGCGCATTCGCTGGCCTTTTGTCGTTTCAGGTACTGCAAAAGTAGTGCAGGCGAGAGCAAACCTAGCTTTTTCCGTCTTAGTTGCTAGTCTCTGGCCGGCTCATGGACGCCGAGCTCCTTATTAATCGAAGCCTGGGTGAGACCCGGGTAGCGTTGCTCGAAGATGGAGCTACGCGCGAAATAATTATTGAACGCGATCACGATCGCAGCCTGGTCGGCAGTATTTATCGAGGCCGAATCACGCGAGTACTTCCTGGTATGCAAGCCGCTTTCATCGAGGTCGGTGAGGAGCGAGCTGCCTTTCTCTACGTCGACGATATCGTAGTCCCGGGGGCTGAAGACGAAGAAGAGGAAGAAGAAGAAGTAGAAGTCACCGAAAGTGCCAACGCGGAGCCCACGGAAGCCCCTGAGTGCGCTGACGTCGAAGAAAGCCAAAACGACGCTCTAGAAGCTGCAACCGGCGAGTCGGTCCTCGAAGAACCCGCCGGCGAGTCTGACCCGATCCGTAAACCTCCTAAAGTCATAGTTCCTATCCGCGAGCTGATCACCGAAGGCCAAGAAATCACCGTCCAGGTGGTTAAAGCGCCTCTGGGAACCAAGGGCGCCCGAGTCACCAACTACGTCACGGTGCCCGGACGAGCCGTGGTCTATATGCCCACCATGTCGCGCATCGGTATCTCGCGGAAGATCACCGACGAAACCGAGCGCAAACGCCTCAAAGGCATCATCCAAGAGCTACGGGTCAAAGGCGAAGGCGGCTTCATTGCTCGCACCGCCTGCGTGGGCCTTTCCAAAGAGGAAATCGAGCGAGACATGGCTTTCGTGCGTTCCGTTTGGGAGGAAATCCAGGAGCGCAATCAGCAAAGCCCGGCCCCAGCCCTGCTACAGCCCGATCTCGACCTGGTCTTGCGTACCGCCCGCGACCTCTTCACCGACAACATCCAGCGCCTGGTCATCGACGATCGCCAGGAAGCCGAGCGCATCCAGCGCCTGCTTAAGCGCTGCGCTCCTCATTTGGTGGAGCGAGTGCATCTGCATGACGGTCCTGACACCCTCTTTGCTCAACATGCCGTTGAGCCCGCCATCGATCGTGCTCTGCAGCGCAGTGTTTCCCTCAGAAGCGGAGCTTCCATCGTGGTGGACGAGGCAGAGGCCCTCACCGCCATCGATATCAATACCGGCAGCTTCGTAGGCTCCAAGGACTTAGAGGCCACCATCCTTGAGACCAATCTCGAGGCCGCCGAGGAGATCGCCAACCAAATTCGGCTGCGCAATCTGGGCGGCATCATCATCGTCGATTTCATCGACATGCAGGCGCCCGAAAGCAAAACCAAGGTGCATGAAGCCTTCGTCGCCGCCCTCGGTCGCGACCGGGCCCGGACCCACGTTTTGCCTATGACCGACTTCGGTCTCATCGAGCTCACCCGCAAGCGGGTGCGGCCCTCTTTGGGGGCTATGTTGGCTGAAGATTGTCCTTATTGCGAAGGTCGTGGCTGGATTCGCGGCCGCTCAACCCTGTGCCAGGACATCCTTCGCGCTGTAGAGCGTTCGGCGCGCCTACATCCCGAA
>SPJK01023443.1_pt1 | contig 22998 bp, 22 predicted proteins | sample 3741771 | NCBI WGS metagenome assembly SPJK01 (sample SAMN10925997, study PRJNA522277) | cold seep metagenome | isolation source: Elba SIP-enriched marine methane seep metagenome, extraction at timepoint T2 | place: Italy: coast of Elba, Mediterranean Sea
ATTCCCCTGAAAACCGGCTATTCGGAGCATCTATATGGTCGAACGAAAAAACGGTCCCGGCACAGACGGCACGGTTACAATCAAGAAATACGCGAACCGGCGCCTCTATAATACGGCGACGTCGAGCTATGTGACCCTCGACGATCTGTGCGCCATGGTAAAAGAAGGCATCGAATTCACTGTCTTTGATGCCAAATCCGGGGACGATATCACCCGGGGCGTGCTCACCCAGATCATCGTTGAAGAAGAAACCAAGGGGACCGGTAATCTTCTGCCGATCGCCTTCCTGCGTCAGTTAATCGGATTCTATGGCGATAACATGCCGCAAATGATGTTGCCGCAGTATCTTGAGATGTCCATGCGCGCCTTTTCCGAAAACCAAGAGAAGATGCGCGAAGTGATGGGTGGCTCTATCGGCGTTTTTCCCTTCGGTGGCTTGGAAGAGGTCGGCAAGCAGAACATGGCAATGATGGAACGGACCATGCGCCTGTTCACGCCTTTCGCTGCGGGCGGCGAGGAACAAGATGGTCCCGCCCCTGCGTCGAGTGGAACACCAGCCGCTAGCGCAGGCGAAACCGACAAGGTCGGGCAACTTCAGCAGCAACTCGCTGAGATGCAGAAGCAACTGAACGAAATCTCCAAGAAATAAGAACAAGCCGGATGTGACAATGCGGGATACCCCGGCGCTCAGATCCTGGCTCTTTGTATCCTCAATCGACGACGCGGCCGCAGCGGCGGCCCTAAAAGCCTGCCCGGATGTCGTGATTCTTGAGTTTGAGGATTTCACGCCACCGGAACGTCGACCGGAAGGACGCAGGCGCCTTCCGGAACTGACCGAGGCGTTTCGAGCCGCTGGGATCGAGGTCGCCGTTAGAATAAACCCGATTTTCGATCCTGATGGCCCCTTAGATCTCGCGGCGGCGCTCTCCGCCGGCATCCGTCGCATTGCCTTCCCTAAGACCCGTGGACCGCAGGATGTGCATCTGGTCGCAAAGGCAATTGAAGACTTCGACGCGCAAGCAGAAATATCCAGTGTCTATCGTCTGATTCCCAATATCGAAACCGCAGCAGCCCTGCGCCAAAGCTATGAGATCGCAACCGCCCACCCCGCTGTCGAGGCGTGCCTGGTCGCTTCTGAAGACATGGCCGCCGATCTGGGGCGGATCGAGACCGCAGCGGATTGGCGCTGCGCCATGTTCGAGAACGCTTTCTGGTCGATTGTGTTGCCGCCGGCGTGGCCGCCATCGACTGCCCCTATACCTGGCGCGATCTTGATGGGCTTGCTGCCGAAATCAGTTTCGCAAAAACATTGGGCTATAAGGCGAAAAGCGCTGTCGACGCGAACCATATACCTGCCATCCATACAGCACTCACTCCGTCAGCGACTGAGATTGAGACTGCCGGACGCGTTGTCGCCGCTTTCGATGCCGCCCGCGCGCAAGGACAGGACCGCGCCTTTCTGGATGGTCACGCGCTGGAGGTGCCTACATATAAAAATGCGCAGGCACTTTTGGTGCGCGCGAATGTCTTTAGGTCAAAGAAAGATTAACTTTCCATCACTCTATCTTTGAATATTTGCGAATATTGGCTTAATTCTTGAATAACATTTTCCAATCGTGGCGAATCGGTACTTTATGCCGCGTTACGCAATCAAATTTTGCCGTGAAGGGGCTAAAGCCATGGCGGATTGGAAGAAATATTTGACCTCCCCTCGTACGGGCGTGGTTCTGATGACCGCGTTACTGCTGGGCGGTTGCCTGAATAGCGGAGTCAACACGCCGTATGGCACGCGCGGCCTGACAGCCAGCGCGGGATCGGTCGCGCCGGCCAGTGTCGACCCAAGCGCGCCGCAACCACCCGCCGAGATGCCACCCAATGTCCTGACGGTCCCCGGCTTGCCGGTTCCAAAAGAAGCGCAGGTCATTCTGTCCGATACTGTTATTGTCGGCGATGATGACAAATGGACCGGTCAGATCGTGATGATGACCGAAGGGTTCCAACCCGTTCAGATCGTCGAATATATGCGGCTGAACATGCCAAATTACGGATGGCGGGAAACAGCCATCGTTCGGTCTCGGCGGACCTCGATCACTTATGTTCAAGGCCCGCGCTTTGCGACCGTTCGGATCCTTCCCTTCGAAAATGGGGCCGAGATCGATATTATCGTCTCACCAGCGCTGAAAATGGAAGAAAACAGTCTGGCGCAATATGGAACGACCAACCAAACCTATGCACCGCGCGTGCCCTCCTCTGTGGTGGAGGAAAACAAGCTGATTACGGAACCGCAACCGCTGCGACCCGCACCAGTCTTGGAATAGCATAGCCAAAGAAAAACCCCGGCGAGGATACTCCAGCCGGGGTTTTTTAACTCATCTGAGGATCGAAGAACGCGTCAGGCCTTCAAGGTCTTTACTGCCGCTTTCAGTTCTTCAAGGTTCTCTGCAGCCCGATCATTCAGAATATCGAAAGCTTCGCCTTGAGACTTGGCGATCATTTCTGACATCTCACGGACATTGGAAACCGACTGTTTCATCAGGTCCTTAACCTGATCGATCCGACCGGCGATCATGGCGTCCGGCGCACCGGTAGCAGAGAGCTCTTGTGCCGCTGCCGTTGCTTCCTCAGTCAATTCCCGCAGGATTTCCGTCTGTCGTTGGAAGACCGCTTGAAAGCCTTCAACCGCCGTCTTGTTCGCTTCAGCCAACGCCTCAAAATTGGACTTTTGTGCGGCCATCAGATCTTCAACCATCTTCGGGTTGGCATTCGGCATAGCAATGCCAGCGCCAAATTCCTTGCTGAGCATCGGGTTGTTCAGAAGCGGGTTCTTTTCCGGGTCCAAAAACGGATTGTTCTTGGGATCGAGGAACGGATTGTTCTTCGGGTCAAAGAAGTTCGGTTGCGCTTTCTTAGCCATGTCGAGTTTCTCTCCAAATAGGATGGGCCCCGGGATAGGGCCGCCATCCGGATCGCGCTGCAAACCTTGGGGCAACCCGCCGACAAGATTATGCTGCAATGCAACATTTCTCTGCTTATATTGCACTGCAACATAACTCGTCAAGGACGAAACACGCTGGCAATCGAAACACGCTGGCAATCGAAAACCGCAACACGACGTGTCTAGGCGGAGGCAACCTCTACACCCTCATCCGGATCGTTATCAGCCTTCCGCCTGCGGCGTTGGCTGCAACTGCGCAAAGGACCGGCGCGCCGTTCCAGCGCCCCCAGCCAAGACGCAGGTTTACCGGCCCGCGCTAAGTTCTTGTCCAATGCCGCCATTGTCCGGGCGAGATCTTCACTGTCATCTTCCGCCCAAACCCGATTGGTCGCCAGCCAGATCAACAATAAGCCATCGGCGCGAAGGCCGCCGAAGGGGCCTCTGGCCTCCACACCGGCAGCTTCCAGGTAGCGGCCCATCGCCCGTTTGGCACCGGGGACGAAACAGGCGGCTGCAAACGGGTCGCTGAGAATATCTTTGGCGAGGCGAGCCAAGGCAGCCCGGTTTGGCGCCATCGCCTCAAACCGCCGCATCAGCAGATCGAACAGCCGATCACGCGGCGTGTCTTCGTCCGTATAGCCGCCATCTTCCCCCAGAACCATCGCATCAATACTGCGGATATAGGCGCGCAGGAGATCCACCTTGCCATCGACAAGAGCCAGGGCGGCAGGCCGGTCCATCCCGGCAGCCTCCGCAACATCGCTGAATGCTGTCTGACGCCACCCTTTTGATTCTATCAGTGGAAAGAAAGCGTCAATGAGCGCATCCACAGTTGGGGTGGTCTTCTTGGTCGATTTCGTTGCCTTGCGTGCCATCAGCCATCTCCTAACCCAATCTCATACCAGAAAGGGTAACACGAAGGGCGTGGCAGGAATGGGGCAATATTGTCGCGGAAAGGGAATTACGATTGGAACGCGGAAGCCGTCACGATCCCGCCAGTTCCTTTGACCGTCGCGTTGCTTCCGCAACCGCTTTCCGCATCAAGGGGCCAAGACCACTATCCGGGTCCATCAGAACCGCCAATGCTTCCTGTGTCGTCCCATTGGGACTGGTCACATTCTTACGCAATTGCGCCGGTTCGTCATCTGAGGTGATGGCCAACTGGCCCGCCCCCGCAACAGTGACGAGCGCCAGGCGTTTTGCCAGATCCTCGGGTAACCCTGCCCGAATTCCGGCAGCAGCCATGCATTCAATCATATAAAAGACATAGGCGGGGCCCCCACCGGACAAGCCGGTAACCGCATCAATCAAGGCTTCATCCTTCACCGCATGGGCTTCCCCCACAGCGCTGAGCAGCGTCTCAGCCTGCGCAACCTGGGTTTCACTGCAATTGGCATTGGGACAGATGACCGTAATGCCCTGCCCGATCGCGGCAGGGGTATTCGGCATGGCCCGCACGATGACAGACTGATCTCCCAGAGCCGCCTTGAAGTATCTGATTGTCTTACCGGCGGCGACTGACAGGAACATGCATCCGGGGCCTGCGAAACGGGCATAGTCCGGCAGCATCGCATCCATCTGCTGCGGTTTGACCGCCAGCACTACGACTTCCGGCTCCAGGTCATCCGGCAGGGATTGCGCATCCTTGAAGATGCTGACCTGGTCATTGTCACGGAATTCCGCACCACCGACCGGGTCCACGATGACGACGCCACCGCCGGTGATGCCACTGTCCAGCCAACCGGCAGCCATCGCGCCGCCCATCTTTCCGCAGCCGACCAGCAGCAACGGCCGGGTCAGTTTGTCCGTCATCGTAAATCTCCGAATATCATCAAGCCTGTCGATGATCTAGATCGACCGCAAGGCATTCTCAAGCGTCAGGCTTCGCCTTTGCAGTCCAGCAGCGCGGCTTGAATGGCCTGGCCGGGATCATGGCCACCCCAAAGGTGAAACTGGAACGCCGGATAAAAACGTTCGCATTCCGCCAAAGCGATATCCATCAAATCTTCCAACTGCTCAACCGAGAAGCAGGTCACGCCGCGTGTCGGCAAGGTATGCCGGAAGGTCGGTGCCCCATCATCCGGGCCAAGATCGAAGTGGCCCAGCCACATCTTCTCATTGATCATCGCCAGCAACTCGACAACACCGACCCGCTTGTCGCGCGGTATTCGCATGTCGAAAGAACAGGTGAAATACAACGCATGCAAATCTTCCCGCCACGCGAAGAACATGCGGTAGTCACACCATCCCCCGGTCGTCTCGACAACGATTTCCTCTTCGTCCGAACGCTCGAACGGCCATTCATTGGCCGTGAACATCGCCTCAAGGATATCGAGCGGATTGGGGGTGTTTTCGGAAAACTCGACCTGCATACCGGTCATCGCAAATCCCCCTTGCGGCAGCCAACTGATTCGCGCGCGAATCGCCCAATTGGTTCGATCTCCAACCGATTCGGGTGTTAAAAAGCCCCGGATCCCTTGGTTTTTTGTGCTCCCCACGACATCTGGTGGGAACATCAAAACCCGAACACAAGAACTAGCCTTACATAGGCGATTCACCCCCGCAATGGGTAATTTTGCTTAGACAGAAGGATTTTCGGCGCTATAAGAATCACCCCGCCTTACCTCGCAAACTCGGAGAGATTTTCCCATGGCTCACGCGTTGCAAACCCTGCTGGAAAAGAAGCCTGCTGCAATCGGTATTATCGTTGGAATTGACAGCGGCCTCAGCGCAGAGACTTTGGCGCGAGCCGGATATGATTTTCTCTTCATTGATCAGCAGCATGGCACCGTCGACAATGCGGCGATGCTTTCAATGGTCCAGGCGGCACAGGGTGCCGATGTCATCGCACTCGTCCGCCCGACCTGGACCGAGCCAGCCGGCGTCATGCGCGCCCTGGATTACGGTGCAGACGGCATCATCGCCCCGATGATCGATACCCCGGAAGACGCAGCCGAACTGGTATCCGCCCTGCGCTACCCGCCGGACGGTAAACGCAGCTGGGGTCCGATCCGCGCAGGGCTGCCGGACTTTCCCGACTATACCGCCCAAGCCAACAGCGCCCATGCGGCGATTGCGATGATTGAAACCGCATCAGCCTATGAGAATCTGGATGCGATCCTGGCGACGCCGGGGTTGGATGGCATCCTGATCGGACCGAATGATCTGTCCCTGGCGCTCGGCTGTTATGGCCAACCGATGATTGGCGATAACAAATTCGCCGATGCGGTCCGTGACATCGCCGCGCGCGCGACGGCGGCAGGCATTCTGCCCGGATCCCATTGTGGCGATGTCGAGACCGCGAAAGGGTTGATTGAGCTTGGCTTTAAATTCGTATCGGTCGGCTCAGATCTTGGCATGCTGTTCAGCACGGCACGCCAAGAACTCGCTGCCTTCAACTGATCAATCGATTCCAGAGCCGTCTACCGCAGACACCCTCGAACTCCTAAGAGAGAGGCGATCTCCCAAGAGAGAAGCGATCCCCTCAGAGATAGGCGAAGGGTTTTGCCTTCTCGATATCTTTTGCCAAGCGATCTGCGATGCGCCCGATCAGCTTTGCGCCAGCTTTGGCAATGGAAAGTTCATCCGGGAAGGGAGGACCTTTCGAAACCCGTTCGATCAACCCATGCTGCGCCAGCAAGATCAACTGGCGACGGATCGATTCACGGCTGATACCCAGATTACTGAATATCTCAAACAGCGCCGATTGACTGAGCTTGGGATAGGTCCGCAGATTTCCCGGCGTGTCGCATTTATATTTCGCGAGCAGCGCTTTGTAGTCCTTAACCGACAATTCCGACTCCTGAAACTCACTCAGGAAAAGCAACATCGTATAGGTTTCAATACTACTCAGCCCGCCGGCATCCCGGGAGGCCATTTCGCCTGCCGTCTTGCGGAGGTGTTTTTCGATCTCTTTCTCAAGCGCCCGCATCGCCAATGCAGGGATATGCCCAATTGGTAATTCGCCGATTACCGTGCTCTGGTTTTCTGTTTTCTTTTTTGCCATGTCTTACCCCACAGTCCTTATCGCCCCAAGATTCCTTACCACCAGAATATCCTTTGCCACCCCAAACAGACATATCCGATGCATCAAAACTAAGGAAAACAAATATCTTTCCCAAATATTATACACGTTTCAAAGACACCGGCGGTTTATTTCTCTGCTTCTTTAGTCTACACGAATTAGTGCATTGAAGATATTCGGTGGCATCCCCTTTTGAAGTGTTAACACAAGTGCCGATCATCCCCTGGTCTTTGTAACTTATCGGAAACATTCGGCAACCATCAATGCTTACTTAGTGTGGTGCCTACTCGATTTAACTGTTGACTACGCTGCTGCAAGAATTGCCGTCAACGCGAAAACCCCAGGTTACAGACGAAATGACTGAACAGAACCACATATCGACACCCTTTATTCTCTGCATTTTGGATGGTTGGGGAGAACGTGTGGAAACCTCCGACAATGCGATCGCCCATGCGAAGACGCCAATCTGGGACCGATTGAACAAGACCGCGTCACGGGGCGTCCTTGAAGCGTCTGAAACCTTTGTCGGGCTCCCCTCAGGGCAGATGGGGAATTCTGAGGTCGGGCACATGAATCTGGGCGCTGGCCGGGTTGTCATGCAGGATCTACCCCGGATCGATAGCGCCATCGAGGAGGGAACCTTTGCCGGTAACCCCGCGCTCCAGGATTTCATAGGGTCGCTAAAGGCCAGTGGTGGCACGGCCCATGTGATGGGGTTATTATCACCGGGTGGGGTCCATTCGCATCTGGACCATATCGCAGCATCGGCAGAAGCCTTATCGGCAGCCGGAATTCCGGTTGCGATTCATGGTTTCCTGGACGGCCGTGACACACCCCCGAAAAGCGCAGAGGATTTCATCGCTTCGCTGGAAAACCGCTTGGCCCCGCTCGAGAACGCGCAATTGGCGACGGTCTGTGGCCGCTTTCACGCCATGGATCGCGACAAACGCTGGGACCGGGTGGAGAATGCCTGGCGCACGTTGATTCTGGCAGAAGGCCGAAATGCGCGTGATGCGCAAACAGCTCTGGCCGATGCCTATGCCCGGGGCGAAACCGACGAGTTCGTCAGCCCCAGCGTCCTGAGCGGCTATGCCGGCATGCAGGATGGTGACGGTATTTTTATGGCGAACTTCCGGGCAGACCGGGCCCGTGAACTTTTGGAAAGCCTGGTCATTCCCGACTTTTCCGGCTTCCCCGTTGATAGTCGCCCGACTTTCGCTGATACACTTGGCATGGTTTCGTATTCAGAGATGCTGACGCCCTTTCATCGGGTCATGTTCCCGGCAGAGCAGCTGAGCAACACATTCGGCCAGGTTCTGTCCGATCAAGGTCTGAAGCAACTTCGGATCGCGGAGACCGAGAAATACGCCCATGTGACCTTCTTCTTTAATGGGGGGGAGGAGGCGCCCTTCGATGGAGAGAAACGAATTCTCGTCCCCTCCCCGGACGTCGAGACCTATGACCTATGCCCCGCAATGTCGGCAGTGGAAGTCACGGACCAGTTGATCGCTGAATTGTCTTCAGATGGTTTCGATGTTGCCATCGTGAACTATGCGAATACCGATATGGTCGGCCACACTGGCGACTTTGCCGCTGCTATTGAGGCGGTAGAGACAGTTGACCACTGCCTGGGTCGCCTGCTTGACGCCATTGAGGCCAAAGGGGGCGCCATGCTGATCACAGCGGATCATGGCAATGCAGATATGATGCGTGACCCGACGACGGGGGTCGCGCATACAGCACATACCTTAAGTCAGGTTCCAGTTAGACTGGTCGGTGTCACCAACGCGCCAAAAGAACTACCAACGGGCCGGCTCTGCGACGTTGCACCTACCGTGCTAGACGCAATCGGCCTTGTTCTTCCTGACGAAATGACTGGGCATTCACTTCTATCCGGCGGTTCTGCCGGGCCGCGATCGGCCAGCCCGATCAATGCGGCGGCGGAATAGGACAGCGACGCAGTTGCCGGTTTTGTCTCCCCCAGCTCTGTTCACGAGAGTATGCCTGAGCGCAGTGGCGGCTCTGCTCGCGATGTCTATTTCCGCGCAAGATGCCTTCACCGCGGGTGAGGATTCGGCCAGCGAGTTAGACCGGGTTAACCGGGAGATTGAGGAAACACGATCCAAAGGCCGAGCCCTCGAAAGCGAAGCAAAGCGCTTGCAGAAAGAACTGCGACAGCTGCGAGCCGATCTGGTTGCAGCCGCCAAAACCACCCAACAGCGGGAAGCCCTGGTCAGCGCGCTTGAGCAACAGATTGAGCAATTGGAGCACGATCAGGACGCCAGACGACGGGAGTTGACCCGCAAGCATGGCCATCTCGCCGGTGCCCTGGGGGCCTTGACCCGATTATCCATGAACCCCCCGCAGGCCTTTTTCCTCTATCCCGGCCCCCCATTGGATGCGGTCCGTGGGTCAATCCTGCTGCGCGCGGCGGTTCCAGCGCTTGGCGACCAGGCGACCCTGTTACGAGACGATCTTCTGGCCCTCGCCGAAGTACGCGCGGATATTGAGACAAAACTGGGACGGCTGAGCAAAGCCGACAGTGATCTGGCGACAGATCGGCAACACTTGGAAAGCCTGATCGCGCGCAAACAGACAATGTTTAAGGATACCGCCGAACGGTCCCGTGAGGCAGCCAACAGATTGGAAACGCTCGTCGGGGAATCACGCTCTCTCAAAGAATTGATCGAACGCCTGCAAGCCGAGAATCAACGCCTGGAGGTTCAGCGGCAGGCAGCAGCGGATGCCCAGTCTCAAGCAGAAACCGCAGCGGCTGCAGAAGCGGCGGCATCACGCCCGCAAACACCGCTTATCCTCGCAAAACCCGAAGGATTGCGGGACTTTCCGAGTGTAGGAGAAATCGCAGCCCCTGCCACGGGACGCCTGGTCCAACGCTATGGGTCAGAAACCGGTTTCGGCTCTTCTGCGCGTGGTATAACAGTTGAAACACGCCTATCCGCCCAGGTCGTCGCCCCCTTTGATGGCCAGATCGTTTTCTCCGGTCCGTTTAGAAATCGCGGGCTTGTCTTGATTATAGAACATGGCGGCGGATATCATACAGTGCTCGCGGGGTTCGACAGGGTCGACGTCGTGACAGGACAATGGGTGCTAGCCGGGGAACCGGTTGGTATCATGCCGGATACAAAACAGGCGGAGGCCAAGGATGGCCCGCCGCTTTACATCGAACTGCGGCGGGATGGGCAACCGGTCAATCCGCTGACTTGGATCACCTCTGGAAGTATTAAGGTGCATGGATGACAAAGCGCACGACAATCTCGGGTTTCTCCTTCAACCAGAACGGTTGGTGCGCAAGCCCACGCCGACTGGCTGCCGCTCTAACACTCGCAGGTGGATTGGCCTTCTCCTCGGCGGGAAGCGCCCTGGCAGCGGAAGATGCCGCGCCCGAAACCGACACCTTCGAAATGATGGAACTTTTGGGAGAGGTCTTCCAAAGGGTCCGCGACAATTATGTCGAAGAAGTCTCTGACGAGGAACTGATCGAGGCAGCGGTGCGCGGTATCATGACGAGCCTGGATCCGCATTCGACCTATATGGACCAACGCAATTTCACCGCGATGCGGACGAACACCCGCGGTGAGTTCGGCGGTCTGGGCATTGAAGTCTCCATGGATCAATTGGGGTATGTCCGCGTCGTTTCCCCTATCGATGACACACCGGCTTTTCGGGCCGGGTTGGAAGCTGGCGACCTCGTAACCCATCTGGATGGTGAAGCGATCCAGGGCCTGACCTTGAATGAAGCGGTCGATAAGATGCGCGGCCCCATCGGCAGCGATATCATATTGACGGTACTGCGGGGGGACCAAGATCCCTTCGATGTCGTCATTACCCGCGACAAAATCAAAATCCAATCGGTGCGGAGCCGAACGGAAGGTAAAGTCGGTTACGTCCGGATCACCAGCTTCAACGGTCAGACCGAGGCTGGATTACTGCGCGCAATCGGCAAGCTGGAAGAGGAAATCGGCGACGACCTGCAAGGCTTCATCCTGGATCTGCGAAACAACCCTGGTGGTCTTCTTGATCAGGCCGTCAAAGTATCCGATGCCTTCTTGGAACGCGGCGAGATCGTCTCCACACGCGGCCGGGAAGCAGAGAGTATTCAGCGCTTTCAGGCAACCGCCGGCGATGCGTCGAACGGTAAGCCGGTTGTGGTATTGATCAATGGCGGCTCCGCAAGCGCTTCTGAAATCGTGGCGGGCGCCCTGCAGGATCACGGGCGGGCGATCATCTTAGGGACGAAGTCCTTCGGTAAAGGGTCGGTCCAAACGATCATGCCGCTGAACCGCAATGGATCGGCAATCAAGCTGACGACCCAACGCTACTACACACCAGCTGGTACTTCGATCCAGGCAAAGGGAATTGAGCCGGATATCCTGGTGGCACCTGCCCGTATTGAAGTGCTTGAGCGCGCCAAGCGGCGTCAGGAAGCCGATCTTCGAGGTGCCCTTAAGAACGAGAATGAGGGCGAAGAAGGCGCTGAAGACACGGCTGAAGCGCAGGAGGATGCCGCGCCGCGCGATTACCAACTGGCACGAGCCCTTGATCTGGTCCGGGGAATCGCGCTCTACAGTAACGGTTCGGTTAACTAGGGTCCCAGACCCGAACCGACCACATTAGGGACGGGCGCAACGGGTTTCCAAGCGATATCGAGTGCGCCTGAGGCCGGTCGTAGATAGTGGCGTGTCTGACCGGCCTGTGAAAGGCGCTGGAAGCGGTATCGATGAAGCTGCCGAAACCAACCATCAAACTCCCAAAGCTGAAGCTCCCCTTCGGCAAGGGAAAAGATGCATCCGAAGACCATCCGGATAACGGATCGGATGGCGCCTCAAGCGGTGGGTATCAGCCGAATGACGATTACCTGCAGCCGACCTTCCTCCAGAAGCATGGTCAGTGGGTCGCGATCGGCGCCGCCTATCTCTGCACCATTCTGATCTTTGGGGGCATTGCCCTCTATTTGATGCTGAATGAGGAAGCAATCATCGCCGAGTTGGAAGCCAAGCGCCCGAAGTTTGAGGTGGCGCATGCGGAGGGCGAAGCGCCGGCGCAGGACGCACATGACACCGCCACCGATGGTGAAGCAGGGCATGCTGAGAATGGTCATGGGGATGATGCGCATGGGGATGATGCGCATGCCTCCGATGAACATGGGGACGGGGAACATGGGGACGGGGAACATACCGAAGGCCAAGAAGAAGGTGGTGTAACCGCTGCCTCCGCCCGGCCCGAAGGCAGTTCAACACCAGCTGAAGAACAGGCGCCTGACCAATTTGCTGAGCTCCTGACGCCGCATCCTGATCCCGCGCTGGTGGAAGAAAGCGACGTCGGCCCCTTGCCGAAAATCGCATCGGATGGCCGGACCCCCTGGCAGGTCTATTCCCGCCCGTCGAGCTCGCTGGAGACGCGCCCGCGCATTGCCGTGGTCGTCACCAATCTCGGCACATCGACCGAAGCAACGGAACTGGCGCTTCGCCTCCCCGGTGCCGTAACGCTGACCTTTGCCCCGTATTCCCGGAAGCTGGGGGAATGGATCGACAAGGCGCGCGGCGACGGGCATGAAGTGATGATCACCCTGCCGATGGAACCGCGCGATTTTCCGCGCAGCGACGCGGGCCCCTATGCCTTGCTGACAACGCTGACACCAGAACAGAACCTACGGCGATTGGATTGGGTCTTAAGCCGCGTTACCGGCTATATCGGCGTAACGAATTATCAAGGCTCTGCATTCGCGGCAAAGAAATCTGCGGTAACGCCCATTATGCAGGCATTGGCGAAACGAGGGCTTATCTATTTCGATACTTCCGAGAATGCGGGTAGCGACGCCGGCAACGCGGCAGGAACCGCTGGGGCTATGTGGGCGGAAGCAGACATTGTTGCCGATGCAGAATTAAGCCGACAGTCGATCACGCGAAAACTCTCCGAAGCCGAGGTTGTCGCAAAATCAAACAAGACGGCGATTGTTTTGATCGACGCCTACCCGGTCGGTATTGATCGTGTTACCAAGTGGATTGAAGAGTTCCAGGACAAAGGGCTTGTTCTTACACCGCTTTCCGGAATCCTCGTTGCCCGCGCAAAACAGAGTGGCTGATGACCAAGAAACCCATCAAATTTGAAGACCGCCCGTACCGTCCCTGTGTCGGGATCATGCTAGTGAACGAAGCAAACGGGATCTTCGTTGGAAGCCGGGTCGATACGCCCGGCGAGAACTGGCAAATGCCTCAAGGCGGGATCGACAAGGGTGAAACCCCACGCGAGGCCGCCCTGCGGGAGCTTGAGGAAGAGGTCGGCACAAACCAAGCTGAAATCATCGCAGAGAGCGCAGATTGGCATGCCTATGATATCCCACCCGCCCTCTCCGACCGGATATGGAAAGGAAAATATCGCGGCCAAACCCAACGCTGGTTCCTGATGCGCTTCCTGGGTAAGGATGAAGACATTGTCCTGGATCGGCATGTGCGAGAATTCTCTGACTGGCGCTGGACCCCAATCGATCAACTCGTCGACCATATCGTCCCGTTCAAGCGAGACATCTACGAGAAAGTCATCACCGAGTTCGCCCCACTGCTTTCTACGTCAAAGAATACCTGAGCCAGTTTGGCTGCTGTACTCGCAGACCCAACAATCCTCGCGAACACGTGAAGGCGCCCATCTGGATTCCCAATAGACTTCGTGCTATAAAATAGCGTGAAAGAGGGCGAAGAAACGCCTGATGACCTGCGCAGGAAGCGCTTTTGCTCACGACAGGTCCCATCCAAGTGGGCGTATTTGTCGAAACCTTCCTGAGGCAGATCGTCATAACCGGTAAGAGAAGTCCGTTGTGGCAGTGCCGGTGGCGTCAGAAAGACGGTGAGACGAAGCGATGCAAATCGGCGCAAGCTCAGCATCGGTGCTATCCTTACTGACCCGTGCGGAGGCGGCGGCGGAGACCGGAGTCCTCGCGGACACGGCGCCCGCCCAAACCAGCACAACGCCGGCTTCGATCGCCGAGCAGGCTAATCAGCAGGCGGACGCGACGACCGGGCTTGCCGGGGCGGCATTGTCGGCTGCGAGCGTCACGGTTGCACAAACCGCACCCGGAACTGAGCCTGAAGACGAAGACCTTACTGAAGCTGATCAGGCCGACCAGGAAGATGGGCAAGACCCTGTCGAGGCTGGTGATGCAGAGAGCGAGGCCGAAGACAGCACAACGGCTGCCGCCACCCAATCTGACCAGACAGAGGATGAAGCGGAAGATCCCGCGGCTAGACAACAAGATCCCAACGCCGAAGGGCCCGATGGGCTGACGGATGAGGAACGGCAGGTTGTTCGCGAACTTGAACGCCGCGATTCGGAGGTTCGCCGCCACGAAAACGCCCACGCCGCTGTCGGCGGGAGCTTGGCCGGCGCGCCCTCCTACACCTATCAGCGCGGTCCGAATGGCCAGTTATATGCGGTCGGTGGCGAGGTAAATATCGATACCGGATCGATTCCCGGCAATCCGGAAGCGACAGCTGAGAAGCTGGATCAGGTCCAACGGGCAGCGCTTGCGCCAAGTAACCCGTCACCGCAAGACCTGCGTGTTGCTGCTGAGGCCCGGGCCGGCGCGGCACAAGCACGGTCCGAGGCACGAGCGGAAGCCCTTGAAGAAGCTGCGGCGGAACGCGAAGCACAGCAGGAAGAGGGAGAGGCAGGCACCACGGATACTGCTGCGGTCGCTCAAACGGATGGGGCCACTGCCACGGCTCAAGGGACGCCCGAAACCGTGGCGGCGCAATCCAGCACCGTCCAACCGGCTGCAGCGGCCGAAACCGACACGGCATCACGACGAACCGGCACAGATCCTCAGGAAGGTCTTGCGCAACAGGATCAACGAAACCCAGCTAACCCCAACCTAGCGAACAACCGGCAGGCCGAAGGCGAAGACACGGTCCAGGCCGGGTTAGCTGTGGCGCAAGACTCGGACCAAATCCCTGCATCACAAACGCCACTATCCCAAACCATTGCCGGGCAAGAAGCGGCTAACGATATTGCATCCAGCGTACAGCCGCTCAGGACCCAGGGAACGGATGACACGCAACCCGACGCGGGAAAAGAGAATTCGGCATTAGCCGCATCGACGCCCTCTCAAGACGCGAACACCGACGGCCGCTCTGGCTTGCAACAGGCATTGTTTGATCAGGAGCGCCAGACGCGAACGCTCTTGGGACAGCGGGCTTTTGAGGATGCGATCAGAATTCGAGACACGGTGACCGAGAACCGGACCTCTATCGATCCCGCCCAGATTAACCAGGCCCAGGACGCTTCCGGTGACCCAACGTCGACCCAGGAATCATCCAATGACGATGGTGATCCTGCCACTGGATCTGCTGAACGGGAGGCAACGGAAATCGCCACCTCTCTGATCTCCGGGCAACGCGGCAATGAGACGGCGGCCCCCCAAAGCCTCTTCGCCTAGGAACGGCTCATCGCCCAACGCATCAGCCCTTCTGAAAACGCGCTGATTTCCAACTGACCAGTTTCATGGCCGCCCATGAAAATACTGATCTTAGACGAGGCCCCAACCTCAGTCCGACAGCTTTTGAGATCATGGCGATGGCCCGATCCATATGGGTTGGTTTGTAACGGTCATAGACCGGGGCCATATAGCGTCGGATGCAGTGTTGCCGGTCATAGGCCTCTGTCGTTGGACAATTCGCAGCATAATAGGCATAGGCCAGTTCATCATCCTCGGTCTCACCAATGCGGCCAAGGGCGATCAATACCCGGCGCATGCGGCTCATCCGCTCCTCTGCGGCGAACAGATCGATATGCTGGTAGAAAAATTTGTAATGCCTGAACTCATCCGACGCGATCCGCCGCGCAATATCCTTCAACACCGGTTCTTCGCAGCCTGCCGCCAAGACGGAATAGAAGCTGGAAGTGCCGGTTTCCACAATACAGCGGGCTATGAGTTCCCCACAGCGCGAGCCGCGCAGGGACTGCGCATCAACCGATGGGATGACATATCCCGCCGTGAATCGCTTGAAGGCTGCACTGAAGTCAAAATTAGGGTCCGCACGCCTCACCCATTCGGCAAGGGCCTTACCATGCTGAACCTCCTCGGCTCCCCAGCGATCAAGGGCAACGCAAAGATCGGGAAATCCGTAAAATACCGTCTTCAGATGGGTTGCGTAGGCGCCGCCATTATACTCGACCAGGGCCGCTGCCTTCACCATCGCAAGCGTATCCGGGGCAATCTTGCTTGGGTCGAAAGAAGACCAATCGATATCATCCAAGCTCCAGGACATTCTTACGCTTCCGGCTTGTATTGGGAATGGGCACGAAAAAGGCCGGCACTCTTAGAAGTACCGGCCTTATCGATAAGCATTCGCCTATGGATCAAGCGTAAGCCGGGCTTTCCGCCGCATGCAGCTTCGCTTCGGCAACTTTCAACGCCATTTCCGCCGCCGACTTCGCAGCGTCATCTTTGGCGTGAGAAACATCTTCACCAAGATCGCGGATGCTGTTGCGCACCAGCTCTTTGTCGATATCAGCGATATCCACCGCGTCATCGGCAAGGACCGTGCAACGTTCATCCGTTACTTCGGCGAAACCACCGGCAACGAACAGGCGCTTGGCGATCTTATCGCCCTCGAACATGCAGATCGTGCCAGGTCGGATGGTGGTGATGACCGGTGAATGTCCGGCAAGGACACCCAAGTCGCCATCTTCGGCGGGCAATACCACCATATCCGCATCCTCCGAGACCAAAAGGCGCTCGGGGGAGACCAGCTCGAAGGAGACTCTGTCTGCCATCGTTCTACCCCTTTAAAACCCGAATGCCTTACGCGGCCTCCGCAGCCATCTTTTTGGCTTTTTCGATTGCTTCCTCGATGGTGCCGACCATGTAGAAGGCAGCCTCCGGAAGGTCATCATAGTCACCGGCAACGATACCGGAGAAGCCTTTGATCGTGTCTTCCAGCTCAACATATTTACCAGGTGAACCGGTGAAGACTTCAGCAACATGGAACGGCTGAGACAGGAAGCGTTGGATCTTACGCGCCCGAGCAACAACCAGCTTATCTTCTTCAGAAAGCTCGTCCATGCCCAGAATGGCGATGATTTCCTGCAGTGATTTATACTGCTGCAGCGTTTCCTGAACCTGACGAGCGATTTGATAATGCGCGTCACCAACTGTGCCCGGCTCCAGAATGCGGGACGTTGAATCGAGCGGATCCACCGCCGGGTAGATCCCCAGCTCAGCGATCTGACGCGACAGAACGGTCGTTGCATCCAAGTGCGAGAAGGTCGTAGCAGGCGCCGGATCGGTCAAATCATCGGCCGGGACGTAAACGGCCTGCACCGAGGTGATCGACCCCTTCTTGGTGGAGGTGATACGTTCCTGCATCGCGCCCATGTCGGTACCCAGTGTCGGCTGATATCCCACAGCAGACGGGATACGACCCAGAAGCGCGGACACTTCCGAACCAGCCTGGGTGAAGCGGAAGATGTTATCGACGAAGAACAGCACGTCCTGGCCTTCTTCATCGCGGAAATATTCGGCCTGGGTCAGACCGGTCAGCGCAACACGGGCACGCGCACCGGGCGGCTCGTTCATCTGACCATAGACCAGGGCGCATTTGCTGTCGCCTTCCAGGTTGATAACCCCGGATTCGATCATTTCGTGATAAAGATCGTTCCCTTCACGAGTACGCTCCCCAACGCCGGCGAAGACGGAGTAACCACCGTGTCCCTTCGCGATGTTGTTGATGAGCTCCATGATGAGAACCGTCTTACCAACACCCGCACCGCCGAAGAGGCCAATTTTACCACCCTTCGGATAAGGCGTGAGCAGATCGACGACCTTAATGCCGGTAACCAGCTGTTCGGTTTCCGTCGCCTGATCAACATATTCCGGCGCGTCACGGTGGATCGGGAAGGTTTTTTCCGTTTCAACCGGCCCGCGCTCGTCAACCGGCTCGCCGATGACGTTCATAATGCGGCCCAGAGTCTGCGGTCCAACCGGCACCTGGATCGGCGCGCCCGTATCGGTTACTTCCTGACCACGGACCAGACCTTCCGAGGTATCCATGGCGATTGTGCGAACCGTGCTCTCGCCCAAATGCTGCGCCACTTCCAGAACCAGCGTACGGTCGCCGATCTTGGTTTGAAGGCCGTTCAGAATTTGTGGCAACTCGCCATCGAAGGAAACATCGACGACCGCGCCCAGAACCTGCGTGATCTTACCGGTGTTGTTGTTAGCCATAAGACGTGCTCCTACTCGCTTGTCTAGCGATTCCCAATCCCGTTAGAGCGCTTCAGCGCCCGAGATGATTTCAATGAGTTCCTTGGTGATCTGCGCCTGGCGCGACCGGTTATATGTGATCGAGAGCGAATTGATCATGTCGCCCGCGTTCCGGGTCGCGTTGTCCATAGCGGTCATACGCGCGCCCTGTTCGGATGCAAAGCTTTCCAGCATTGCCCGGAAAACCTGGACCGACATATTCTTCGGCAACAGGCTTTCTAGGATCACATCCTCTTCCGGCTCATATTCGTACTGAGCGGCCAGATCGCCCTCACCACCTTCGCTGCCATCCGTGTCCGGTACGGCGAAAGGCAGAAGCTGCAGCGGCGTTACTTCTTGGGTAAGCGCCGAGATGAACTTGTTATAGTACATCGTGCAAACGTCAAACTCGCCAGCCTCGAACAGCTCCATCACTTTCGCGATGACCTGATCGGCCTGATCGAATGCGGGAACCGGCTTCACCAGTTCTTCGAATTGATCAATGATCAGGGAACGATGCGTGCGGCGCATGAGACCGACACCTTTGCGACCGATGGGCAGGACTTTAACCGTCTTACCCTGGCCTTGCAGGCTCGTGATCTTCTTTTTGACTTCGCGCACCAGCGTGCCGTTGAAGCCACCGCAGAGGCCCCGGTCGGATGTCATCACCAAGATCAGGTGAACATCATCCTTGCCGGTACCGGCCAGCAGCTTCGGCGCGCCGTCACCGGAAATCCCGGCGGCGAGAGAGCCCAACATCCGCTCCATCCGCTCGGCATAGGGCCGGGCAGCCTCGGCGGCGTCCTGCGCTTTTTTCAGTTTCGCTGCCGCAACCATTTTCATCGCCGACGTAATCCGTCGCGTCGATTGGACGCTTGCGATGCGGCTGCGGAGCTCTTTCAGGCTTGCCATGATTTATCCCGCCAATCCGTTCGGTTCTTCCCGGTTATCCCCTAATCCGTCACCGGACTTAGGAGAAGGACTTCCCGAAGGCGTCCAGCAAGGACTTCATTTCGGCTTCGGTATCGTCATCAAGCGCACCGGAGCTGTCAATTTTGTCCAGGAGTTTGCCATGCTCGGCACGGGCGTGCTCAAGCAGGGAGGCTTCGTAGCGATTTACATCATTAACCGCGATCGTATCGATGTAGCCATGTGTACCGGCATAAATCGCCAGAACCTGTTCCGAGACTTTCAGCGGCTGATATTGAGACTGCTTCAGCAGCTCAACCAGGCGCGCGCCACGGGCCAGCAGTTTCTGGGTCGAGGCATCAAGATCGGACGCGAACTGAGCGAAAGCTTCCATCTCACGATACTGCGCGAGTTCCAGCTTGATCGAGCCGGAAACCTTCTTCATCGCCTTGGTCTGAGCGGAGGAGCCGACACGGCTAACCGAAAGACCAACGTTAATCGCCGGACGAATACCCTTATAGAAGAGGTTCGTTTCCAGGAAGATCTGACCATCGGTAATGGAGATAACGTTCGTCGGAATAAAGGCCGACACGTCATTCCCCTGCGTTTCAATAACCGGCAATGCGGTCAATGAGCCGTTACCGGCGGCATCGCCCATCTTCGCCGCGCGCTCCAGGAGGCGTGAGTGGATGTAGAAAACGTCACCCGGGAAAGCTTCACGGCCCGGCGGGCGGCGCAGCAGCAGGGACATTTGACGATAGGCCGTCGCTTGCTTGGACAAATCATCATAGATGATGACAGCGTGCATGCCGTTATCGCGGAAGAATTCCCCGATAGCGCAACCGGTGTAAGGCGCCAGGAACTGCAGCGGCGCCGGATCGGAAGCGGTCGCGGCAACAACGGTGGTGTATTCCATCGCGCCGGTTTCTTCGAGCGTCTTCACTACCTGAGCGACCGTGGAGCGTTTTTGCCCGATCGCAACATAGATGCAGTAGAGTTTCTTTGATTCATCGCCGGAAGCGTTGATGCTCTTCTGGTTGATGATCGTATCGACCGCAACAGCTGTCTTACCGGTCTGACGGTCACCAATGATCAGCTCGCGCTGACCACGGCCAATCGGCACCAGCGCGTCGAGCGCCTTAAGACCGGTCTGAACCGGCTCATGCACCGATTTGCGCGGGATGATGCCCGGCGCTTTAACTTCAACCAGCGCACGCTCCGAGCTTTCGATCGGGCCCTTGCCGTCAATCGGGTTGCCCAGGCCATCAACAACGCGGCCCAGCATGCCCTTACCAACCGGCACATCCACGATGGCGCCGGTCCGCTTAACGGTGTCGCCTTCTTTAATGTCACGGTCGGAACCGAAGATAACGACCCCGACATTGTCGGTTTCGAGGTTGAGCGCCATTCCTTTAATGCCGCCCGGGAATTCGACCATCTCACCGGCCTGAACATTGTCCAGCCCGTAAACGCGGGCGACACCGTCACCAACCGAGATAACCTGACCAACTTCGGCGACATCCGCCTCAGATCCGAAATTCGCGATCTGATCCTTCAGAATCGCAGAGATTTCCGCTGCCCGGAGTTCCATCCCTTAAGCTCCCTTCATCGCAAGCTTGAGTCGCTGCAGTTTTGAACTGACGGAAGAATCGATCATGCGAGATCCAACCTTCACAATCAGTCCGCCAATCAGCGACGGGTCCGTGTTGAGATTGACGGCAACATCGCCGCCGACTGCCTTTTTCAACGCTGCCTCGACGGCCTCAATCTGAGCCGGCGTCAGGTCGCGGGCCGAAGTAACATCGGCTGTCACTTCACCGCGGCGGCTGGCCAGTTCGTCGAGATAAGCGCGAATCATGGCCTGCAATGCGAAGAGCCTGCGCCCTGCCGCTACATGGCCGATGAATTTCTTGGTTAGGTCTGTGGCGCCGATCTTGTCCATGATCGCGGCCATTGCAGCACCCTGATCCGCCCGGCTTAAGACCGGTGAGCGGACGACGCGACGCAAATCCTCGCTCTCATCCACCAGATTGGAAATCGTCCGCAGATCGCCGGCAACGGCGTCGAGCTGCTTGGCTTGATCGGCGAGATCGAATAGCGCCGTCGCATAACGGCTGGCGATCTCGCTTATTCCCCCTTTGGATGCCACGTTCGGAGACCCTCGCGAAAAGTCGTTGTTTCTTCCATTGCCATCGGAAATCAACCACGCCAGACAGACGCAAGAAGCCCCTTTCCGAAAGACTGCGGCGGTGTAACACAGGGGTTTCAGCCGTGCAATATGTGTCGACACCGGAATCGCGCCTATTTTGCCGCAGGAATTGCAGCTTGGCCCAAGCTGGGACAGAATGCCGCGCACCTTCCATACCTTCAGACTAAATCTTCAGGAGAATTTGCCGCCATGATCGGCCTTTCTGTAGTCGGGCTACAGCGGCTGCGCCAACCGGGCGCCAACGCCGTCGCGATCATGTTCGGCCTGGAAGCCGTGAGCCGAGGTGTTGTTGCAGCAGTCCTGCCGCTGCAGACCGTCGCGCTGCTCGGTTCTGACGAGGCGCTCAGCATGGCGGTACTCGCCGGCGCTTGCTTTTCCATTCTGTTGGTCATGTCCGCCCCGATCATCGCGCGGCGGATCGGACGCGCCCGACTGGCAACGCTTGCCGCCGCCATGGCCGTGGGGGCCGCCCTATTATTCATTGCCGCCTTTCCTGTGGGTCAGGTTGGCGGTTTCATGATGCGGGCCGGGGCCGTGGCCTTGATGAGCGTCTCTCTTAACCTCTTCATCATGGATCATATCAAGCGCGGCGATCTCAGCCGGTCGGAGCCAAGGCGCATGCTGGCGGTCGGTGTCGGCTGGATGGTGGGGCCGGTGCTCGGAATTTGGTTGGATCACCTTCTAGGACCGACCAGCCCCTATTTCTTCAGCGCAGCGGCCATTGTTACCTTGATCGGGTATTTCTGGATCCTGCGCCGCAGGGGGCCGGAAATCGTCAAACCAGCGAAAACACGCAGCTTCGCAAATCCGATCCAACACCTGGGCGCCTTCACAAGGCAGAAACGCTTGATGCATGCCTGGCTGATTTCCGTGGGGCGCGGAATCTTCTGGATGTCGTTCTTTATATATACGCCGGTCTATGCGGTCGAAGTCGGGCTGGGGCGCGAAGCCGGTGGCATCATCCAATCCCTGGGCTCTGCAATGTTGTTGGGGATGCCATTCTACGGCTTTGCCGCCAGACGGTTCGGAATCCGCAAAATTGCGACCATCGCCTTCATCGGAGCAGCAATCGGGTGTTCCGCCGGATGGGTTTTCTCTGACCAGCCCTATATTGGCGCAGCGGGAATTCTGATCGCGACTGGTTTCATGGCAATGAATGACGGTTATGGAAACGCGCTTTTCTTCCGCGCCTGCCGGCCCAGCCAACGGGAGGGCATGGCCTCCGTCTTCACGACCTATCGAGACAGCGCGGAATTGTTCCAGGCCGCCTTCTTCGCCGTTCTCCTCAGCTTTCTGCCAATCGAGACCGTCTATCTGGCGATGAGCATCATCCTCTTGCTTCTGGCCGCCTCTTCGCGGGCAATCCATCCCAGACTGTGACCCGCCTTCGAAAAGAAACCATGAACCGGAGAAAACTGTTGACCCGTCCCCTGCGACCGAACCGATATAAGGAACCACTTCAAGACGAGAAGAGGGACATTATGAGCAAAGCAGGAAAAGAAGGCCCGTTCTATACGGCTAAGGAGGCAGCAACCCGGTTGGGCGTTTCTGCCAAGGCATTGCGGATCTACGAGCAGCTTGGGTTGCTCGATCCGACGCGGACAGAGGCAGGGTGGCGTGTCTATGGCCAACGCGAGATGACGCGCGGAGCGGAGATCGCCGCA
>SPJK01012794.1_pt1 | contig 22994 bp, 40 predicted proteins | sample 3741771 | NCBI WGS metagenome assembly SPJK01 (sample SAMN10925997, study PRJNA522277) | cold seep metagenome | isolation source: Elba SIP-enriched marine methane seep metagenome, extraction at timepoint T2 | place: Italy: coast of Elba, Mediterranean Sea
TCTGGCCGACAGCCAACACACGAAGAGCTGTACGGGCCGAAAGAAGCTGCTGAAGAGCCTGCGCCTGAAGCTGAGCAGTCTGCTGACGTGGACGAAGGCACAACTCTTGAAGCAAGGGCACCTGAGCAGCCTGCTGAAGAGCAGGAAGAGATGCCGTGGTAAATGTGTGACTCCTGCGACGGCATCGCACTCCGCTCCGTTGACGAACGCTACAACTACATGCTGCTGAACGGGATGTATCCGGGCGACTGCCCGTTAGCCCGTCAGCGGCTGTCGTGGCTGATGCTGCAAGAGATGCGAGGCAAACCGTACGCTCCGCCGATGCCTGACGACCCTGTACCGGCCTTCTGGCCGTCCTCAGAGCGCAAGCAGGCGACAGGGAACACCACAGGTGTCATCGGGGCTATCAAGTCAGCGTGGACTATCGAAGAGATAGCCGAGAAACATACCACGCTGCATGGCAACTCTGTCCTGAAGGGCAAGTGCTTCCTGCACGGGGAAACACACGGGGAAGCCTTCACGATTTGGGTAGACGAGCAAAAGTTCCGCTGCTTCGGTGCATGTAACACCGGTGGCGATGTGATCGATCTGGTGAGAGCGATGAAAGACAGGGGGATTGAATTGAATGGATGAAGTTCTGAAAGAGATGGCAGATGCCAAAGACATCCCGTACGACGGAGCAACTGCGCAACCTGAGATCGAGCCAACAGTAGAACGCAACGTTGTTGGCGACTACCTGTTCACATGGGAAACCACGAACGGGGAGTACATACGAGTGAAGTGTGCTGACGCCGGGTTCGTCCGCGGGGAACTGCAGGTCAAGCTCAGCGTCGAGTACAAGAAGTACAAAGGCTCAAAACCTAGAACGTTGCTCTCTAGGAAGCGTTGGATTCTCGAGTCGGACTCCAGCACAACCCCGAAGATCTCAACACTGCGGAAGTGGGAAGTCTCCGTCAACTGGCTGGAGATCCTGACGTTCGTATCAGATTACTTCGCGAACAACTACGAATCGGGTGATCCGCTCGTCTGGCTGGACGAAGTTGAAGACCCCGGGCCGCTCTCGTACCTCGTTAAGCCGCTTGTGCAGGCCGGAGAGCACACGCTCGTCGGCGCGAAGGGGGGAAGCCTCAAGTCGATGACCGGACTCGCTCTCTGCCTGACTGTGGCTACCGGGAGAAGCATCATCCCCGGCCTCGACATCGAAGGCGAACCGGCGAAGTGCTTGTACCTCGACTACGAGACGAACAAGTCCACACACCGGCGACGCCTGAACCTGATCGCCAACGCTAAGGGCATCTCAATCCCGCCGCAGATGATCGGGTACAAGCGACTGACTACTCCGCTGGTGCAGATGAAGTCTGAGCTCCAGCAGTTGATCGCCCTTCAAGGCTTCCAGTTCGTCGTAATCGACTCGGTAGGCCGAGCCGTAGGTGGAGAGACTGTCGGGGAAGCAGATGTGCAGGCGTACTACAACGCGTGCTCTGCCTTCAACACAACGATCCTGAGCATCGGACATACCTCGAAGTCGAGCGAGAACACTGTCGCAGGTAACGCTCAGTGGGAGTTCCAAGCCCGGAGCATGTGGATCTTCGAGGCTGCGAAAGAGCACGGCTCTAACGCTGTCGTTGTCGGTATGCACCACCGCAAGGTGAACGAGGGCGAGCTACTGCCTAGCCTGAACTATGCCGTGACGTTCGGGGAGAGCGGGCTGTCGTATGCGCAGGCCGAAGACGCAGACGTTGAGCAGTTGAAGGGTGTCGACCTGAAAGTGAAGGTGAGGATCTACCTCGGGCAGAACCCGAACAGCACCGCGAAAGAGATCGCTCAAGCACTGGACGAAACCCCTCAACGAATCACTAATTGCCTGAACACATGGAAGGGCCGGGAGTGGGAATCTGATGGCACCCGCCCTGCTAAGTGGATGCTTTTCATAGGTATGAATACACAGGTGAATGACAGGGTAGAAGGGGGTACTACGTACCCCCCTACCTCTCCCCATGTTGAAGTTAATAGGGGTATGAAAACGGAAGGTATGAAAAACAACCAATGGTGGCTGGAGGATAACGATGACCCACTTCCAGACTTCTAGGGAAGAAGAACTACAGGCAGAGAATCTAAGACTGCGCGACTAGCTGAAGCAGATCAACACTTTGCTGGTAATGCTGACTGACGCTCGTGGCGAGATACGGATACCTGACATCTCTGCGCTCCGGGCTACAGAGACAGACATCACTCGCGAGAGGGACGAAGCAACCGGCGAAGAGATTTGGAGAGTCCGCCATGACTGACAACAAGCCCTGCGGCGTCGCTGCCGCAACAGACCCGCCGCTGTACTGCGGCTACGCAGACGGCCACGACGGGCCGCACTCGTGGGCTAGAGTGCCTGTCGAGCAACGCATGACGGACGTTATAGAGAGGCCAGTACCGATGATTGACTGTTACATCTGCGGGCATCCGATACTCGAGGGACAGCCGGGTATTCCCGAAATCAACTCCCCCGATGGAGATTTCCTGTGGAGGATAGAACTGATTGAAGCGCAGGTTGCGTCGGGCCATCGATTTGCCCACATGAACCCCGCGGATCACGAGCCGACCTTCGCTGGATCGATGGCGGACGTGTTTGAGGCAAATATCCGCGGTGTCGAACGCGAGCGAGCGGCGCGGATGGCTATCCGCCTAAGTGTCGAGTGGCAAGCCTTGATGGAAGGAGCCTACAAAGACATGCCGGACTTTTTGGTAGCAGAGAGTGCAGCGGGAGACTTTAGCCGCCTCGCCCAGAAGATTCGAGGCGAAGAATGATGCTGAAACTGTGCCCGCCGCATCTGTACTTGCGGTTTCGCTGCGAGGACTACCTGTACGACACGGACGTTCGGATCACGCATGTCATGATCGAGGATGAGTGTGTCGACTGCGAGGCGTTTGGCAACGGGAATCTGCCCAGTTTCGCTGACCCTGACCGCATCATGGAAAGGTGGCGCTCATGAGTAACTACGCAATCGACGTGAACATCGGAGTCCGCAGCGTGCGCAACATCCTGACCGAGCGCACAGTTCCGGCTCTCAAGAAAGAACGCAAGTGGCTGGTCGAAGCGTGGGAGAAGTTCGACAGCCTGCCTGACGAGTACCTACTGACAGCTGAGTCCATGCGAAAACTTATCGGCAGGAACGACAAGTACGCAGCGTCGCTGAACTCTGCGGTGCGGGCCGGACTGGATGACAACGACATCGAAACAGAAGTGTTGAGTTTCTAAGGGCTACTTGACAACCCTTGTCAAGTATGCTAGAATGGGTGGAGTTACACGGCTAAGTCACTAGGAGAGAAGTGATGCCCTACCAACTGCCGAAGACCTTGCAACGAGTTGTCGAGCGTAACGACAAACTCGAGTCGGGTTACTCCGACGGAGATGGTCACTGGATTCTGTGCAAACCCGGATTCATCGGGCCTATGGAAACGCACGAACTGCACGAGTGGAACGTGCGGGACATGATGGCCCAGATCAAGGACATTCAACCTTGCTTCTACGGGGATGAGTGTGACGACTGCAACGAAAGGAAGACGCAGTGATGGGCACGAAGACACATTACGAATGGTCATACCAGTGTATCGACACGCACGGCGACATCATCGAGCACGACTTTGTTGATGCCTTGAAAGACCTGCCAGAAGATCCGTGTTGCAGGGCTGATGAATGTATCCGGCACGAGCTCGAACTCTGGCGTGGTGTATGGAGAGACGATGGCGAATTGATGATTCGCGAGTTTGGATTGGTTAGCGATGGGAAGTTGCCCGAGCAGATGGATGCTGGGTCACGAGTCCCGAAGAAGTTTCACAAGGAATTGGAGAAGAAATGCCTGCACCTGTAGAGAAGACTGAGCGGAACGAGCGAGTGCTCGCGCTGCGTGCCCTTGGCCTGTCTTTCAACGACATCGTATTCAAGCTGATCGAAGAGGGCTACGAACGCATCAGCGCACAGCGAGTCGCACAGATCGTAGACAAGGCGGCCAAGTGACAAGTCTTGATTCATTGATTCCGTCACTGATAGTTCAGGAAACTCTAGTTAGCAAGAGGCTGCAAGAACAGTGGACACCAGAAGTGATTCGCACACTGTTCCGTCAGTTTGGAGAAGCCCTCTTGGCCGACACGGTTGAGAGGCTGGCTCCAGACAAGACTCTTGTGATGAGCAATGACGAGGCACCTGAACACGACGACCTGAACTGTGAGCTTACGGAGCCTCACGACCACTTCGGTCTGGCATGGCGGATCTTTTCGCAAGAGCAACTGGATGGATTGGAGAGAGTGAATGAAGGTGCAAGAGCAGTTGCGCGAGGCAGGGCAGCGCATCGAGCAGCTAGAGAAAGCGTTGCAGCTATGTCACGACATGGCAGAGTCGATTGACTACGATGACGCCTTCTCAAAGGCGGAGCGAATCATGAATGCTGCCAAGCACGGGCTAGGCGGAACGAGTGATCGGCCTACGTGGCAGGACGCCGTTCGTGACTACTTCGACTCGAAAGGCGAGGCCGACAATCAGTGGTGGGAAGACATCATCGAGCACGCCGAACGGAAGATGGCAGGAGAGAGTGAATGATCGTAAACGGGGCACCGGTCGTCAGAGAGAGGCGACCTAAGAGAGAGCAAACTCTGGAAGAGAGAGTCGTCGCGTACTACAAGAAGCGCGACAAGAACCCGATGGTGATGGCTCGCCTGTTCCGGGATCTGCAAGAGAAGTACGAAGGCGGAGTGACCGCAGCGGTCGAGTCGCTCGGCCTGCCAGCCGGCTCGTACAGCAACTACATCGGACTGCTGCGACTCCCGGACGATATGAAGGCCGCAGTGCAGAAGCGCAGACTCCCGTACAAGTCTGCCCGGGCGCTGTCTCGGATACCGCACGCGCAGTCGAAGCCGATCTGGGTGTTCGCCAAGAGAGAGGCTTTGGTGAGCGGGGATATCGAGCGCATGTGCAACCTCGCAAAGCAGCACCCGAGCAGGACACCGCAGCAACTGTGGGACATGTCGAAGGGCAGACCCGTGAAGGGCAAGGCGGCTCCGTCTCGAGTCGTTAACTACGTTCGCAAGCCTGTCGAGAAGATGGCGCAGGTAACTCCGTCGGATCTCGTACAGGTAGCAGGCTACGTCGAGGGGCTGAAGCCAGCGTCCGATGTCGAGAAGCTGCCGCTGCTGTCTACGCTGCGTGCGCTGCAGAAGAGAGTTGACGACAAGATCCGGGAGTTGTCATCTTGACTGACATACACATTCAATTGCTTGGCGTCATCTTGATGGGGTTCGTGACCACACTCTTGTTCGCTGGCTCTGGCCTCTGGAACTTGTGGAAGATGGCCCGCCGACCGTTACGCAAGCCCGAACCGAAGCGACGCACGTTCGCTGAAATAGCAGAGCAATCACGAAAGAGGGGCAAGAAACAGTGACCTGCACGCACCACTGGTTAATCGATAGCCCGCAAGGGCCGGTAAGCGCAGGCACCTGCAAGCTGTGCGGAGAGACGCAGGACTTCCAGAACGTCTACAGCCCGGCCAGCAAGTACTGGCGGCAGACGATTAAGACACACGGCAGAGGCCACCAGATGAGCAAGAAGCAGCTCGAGAGCGAGATGGGCGAAGTCACTAGGAGCCAGCGATGAAGATTCTCAGATACCTGAACACAGATGTTCCTGTGCGGAGATACCTGCTGTTGATACATGTTGTCTACCTCGCTGCAATCCTTGTTGTCATTATCAATAGGTGGCTGATATGAGAAAAGCAATCGGACTAATCGTGTTGATACTGGCGCTGCTGATGATCGCCAACCTGAAACGAGAAGCTGAATGACCTACACGCTAGCCATAGATCCCGGCACCACCAAGTCGGCATGGGTTGTCATTGACGACGCCTGCAAGCCGGTAGCGTGGGCGTGGGAAGAGAACGATGCGGTGCTACAGCGGCACCGTGTAAACGATGGCGGGTTTCCTGAGTTCGAGGTCGTTATAGACCACGGCTACCAATACCTTCAGTTAGGTGCTGGCGGCGACACTGACCTCGTGATCGAAGACGTGACGAACATGGGGATGGCTGTCGGCAAGGATGTGTTCGAGACGGTGCGGTGGAGCGGCAGGTTCGACTACAGGCAGACCGCGCGCTTCATCAGCCGCCCCGAAGTGAAGCTGCACATCTGCGGCTCGCCTCGTGCGAAAGACCCGAACGTCAAGCAGGCCATCATCGATAACTACGGCGGGCAAGAGGTAGCCATCGGCGGCGTGAAGTGCCCGAAGTGCAAGGGGAGGGCGTGGTATGGTAGGGGCAGGATGCCTTGTGAAGCCTGTGATGCAACTGGCTTCGAGACACCAAAGGGCATCCTCTATGACTTCTCAAAATCTGGAATGGGCAGTCATGGCTGGTCAAGCCTAGGCGTTGCCTTAACGTATGTTGGGAGTTCAGATGGGTAGTACAGGATGGCCGACAGACACAATCCCCGCTGGGTTCGTGAAGATCAAAGAGTTCGACCGCTACGTGATTAACAAGTCAGGCGTCGTGCTTTCATCAGCGCACCGGTCTGGCAGGCGTGCGCGTTGGTGGCAAGTGACTCCTAAGCCGCATGGCGCAGAAGGCTATTTGTGTGTTCGGCTGAACCAGAATAGGCAGCGCGTGACGAAGGTTTTAAGTCGGTTGTTGCTAGAGGTATTTGTTGGCCCGTGCCCAGAAGGGATGCAAGCGTGCCACAACGACGGCGACCATCTCAACAATCATGTTTCCAACCTGCGTTGGGATACACCGTCAGCAAACGTTCAAGACCGAAAACTGCATGGCACATACCAGTGGGGAGAGCGTAACCCGAACTACAAGCACGGTAAGTATTCACGCAAAGCGCTGACGGCGGTGGGGCAGTGAGCAACGAACAGATACCCGCAGAGACGCAGCCTCGCTGGCAAGCGGCGATGCTGGGCTGGCGTGTCGTTCCGTCTAACGAGTGCAGCGATCCCGCCGAGCATTGGCTGGCTCTTGGCAACGGAGCAGAACGATGACTGACCTGACACCAGAAGACTACGCACGCTGCGAGGCTGCAGTCACGGCATACGTGGAAAGGATGGTGCGTGATGACAACTGAGAAGCACCGGGAGCGGGCATCAGAGATCGCCCATGCGTACCTGCCGTACAGTCAAGCTCGCTACAACATAGAGCGGGCAATGGCTACCGAGTTCGCCGCAGTCGAAGCCGAAACCCGCAAGCGGGCAGCGGGGGAGATTCGTAGCCTCGGTGAAGTTCTCGATAACCGTGTTGATCGTGAATCAGCGATGGACTTAGCAGACCGCATCGAGAAAGGGGCCGAGTAGATGGTTGAACAGTGCCGAGGCCACAAACACCCGAACTGCAACTACCTTGCTTGCATCGCCTGTAACAAGTGCGGCAAAGGGGTGCCTCACGTAGCACCGGCCTCATCGCTGGTGACTGAACTGCTCGATACGGGGTGCGCTGGCCCGGAAGACTTGCACGACAGAGCAGCCGCAGAGATTCAACGGCAGACAGAGCGCATCGATGCGTGGCATGACCGAGCGGGCTACTACAAAGACCTGTTCGAGAAAGCCAAGGTCGAGCGTGACGCAGCACAGTTGCAGCTAGAAGCCAGTCAAGAGGCACTAGGCGAGGCGATGACTGAGAACCGTGAGAACTTCGAGCGGGCCAACGCAGCACAGGCAGCGTTGCGGGAGTACGCAGGGCGAGCACGTGGTTTGTCCGAAGTGCTGGCAAGCGACGTTGATCGGGAGTCACTGGCTGAACTGGCCGATGAGATGCTCGCAGCCCTGAACGGAGAGAGTGATGGCAACTGAACAGATAGTCGCTGCTCTCTTGGCTTACAACATCGTGTTGTACAGCATACTGTTCGTGATCTTCGCCTACTTCACTCCCGAAGACTAGGAGTGAGCGGCAGGCGGCCAAGCGTGTTGTTGTAGAACACCCGCGGCCTGCGACGCACCCACCGCAGCCCCGCAGCTACGTTCTTGACCCACATATAGTTGCCCTGCTCCCGGTCTACCGTCCACACCAAGAACATGCCGCTCTCGAAAAGCAAGAGCATCGGGATGTACATGATGAAGAAGTTCGCGTAGTCCACCGTGGGCGTGATGATGACCGTGAAGATCGCCAGCCCCAGCGGGGCAACCTTGCGGATCTTCATTACTCGCCTGTACGTCAGGATCTTCGCTCGAGCCAGTAGCCACATGATGAGCGGCAACTCGAAGGCCAGAGGCACGTACAGGAACAGGTTCTTCAGCAGCCCGAAGTACGAGTTGATCGTGATGAGCGGGATCGCTACATCTGTACCGAAGTTGAGCAGGAACCCGATGCCTCTCGGCACCATGACGTAGTACACAAAGAGCAAGCCGCCTGCGTAAAGAACGAGAACCGCAGTGACGTAGATGAACATCCCCCTGCGGCGCAAAGTAGGCAGGTGCGGGATGATGTTGTACAGGCCGATCATGAAGAGCGGGATCGCTACACCGAGACCGGAACGCAACGCCAGCTCAACCGTGACAGAGAAAACCCCGGTAGGCTCTGTGAATACAGGTGGCCCGCCGGGGAACGGCGACAGATCGCCTTCTACTGGCTTGATAAGGAACCGCAGGATCGGCTTAGCGAAGATCCATACTGACAGCGCTGCCGCTGCAAACAGAATCGCAGTCCAAATGGCTAAGGCTCTCAACTGACGCCCAAAGCGAAAGAATGCTTCAGGGTCAGGAGCCGGGAGATCGATCAGCCATTGGGTGTACGAGCGAGCCCAGTCTCGAAGCCACTCGAGGATTAGTCTTCACTCTTGGCCTTGCGACCAGTCATCATCCTCGCAGCAGTGACGATGCCACCACCGAAGATCAACAAGGACACTGCGCCGATAATCAGGACTACTGATAGTTCAGGCATTTCGGACTCCTTACTTGCGTCTCAGAAGAGACCTCTTCATGAAATCTGCTCGCCCACGTAGGCGGTCAGAAGCTCTATCCAGATCTCGTCTTACGGCCATTGCCGTAACTACCGTTCCCGATCCGACGAAGACTGGGACTTTGATGTAAGCCGGGAGATCCCCTTGAAAAAAGGGGCGACCGCAGCAGTTACAACAGCAAGGCTGACTGCAGCGGCGATCAGACTACCAACGAGGTAGTAAATGATCCACATTACTTTTTCCTGCTCTTCCCGCCCATACCTTGGGACAGTCCGATCAGGGCGTCGATGCCGCGATTGACGTACTCCCCGAAAGCGTCAAGCAAAGGCCGGGTAGTGATCTCCTTGCTGGCCTCTTTAACGCTCTCAAGGGCTTCCTTGCCGCGCTCTTTGCCCCTCTCAAGCGTGAAGGGTTCAGGCTCTGGCTCGGGTTCTGGGGCAGGCTCTGGTACAGGAGCAGCCTGCGAGGGATACACAGGGGGAGTGTAAGAAGGTGGGGAAGGAGCAGGCGGCGGCGGCGGAGCCTGTTGCGGCTCTTCTGCTGGCGCATCGTCTGTTTGGCGGATCTGCTTAGCGCCGTAGCCTGCGTTGTCGTGCCGCGGTGGCGGAGTTTCCTGTGTCATATCTGAGCCCTCGTGAAAACAGTATACCTTTACCCGAAGCTAACGCACGAGACGCATTACCGCTACGAGCGCCCCTACCCCCATCACCATCAGGCTTCGTAGCCGTCTGGGCGCGGGGGCCGGCGCGCTGCTTGAATCGTACGGTATTTGGTACATGCCAACCCACATTGAATGACTCCTAAGTGGCGTACTGGATGCGAGTCCACTCAACCGCACGGCCAGTGCCTTCGTGCTGGATGAGGTAAGGGCGAACAGCGTGCAGCACAGGAATGGGTGGCGAGAACCACACGACCTGCGACTGGGCGTTGGCGAACATGAACTGCGGGCCAAGTGCTCTTGTGCTGCCACTGCGAGCCTTCAGTTCAATGCCGAACTCGATCACATCGCCGTCAGCCATGTTCGATAGGTCGAGCATGTACTGGTACACATCAGCCGGGGTCGTCAACTCCGCGTGCAGGTAGTCCGTGGAGCCTGAACCAGTCAGAGTCGGGTTGCCATCTGCGTCACTGGAAATGTCTGCCATTTAACCGAATCCTATGAGTCCGAAGTAGTCGTTTCGTGCGCCAGTGTAGCGAGCCGTCACCCTTGAGCCAGCCGGGATGCGTACAGGAAGCAGGTGAGGCCATGTGTAGCTAACAGATTCGTTGGATTGGCTTCGCAACATGATCCCGTAGTTGTTGGCCGAGCCTAACTCGTCAAGCGGTGGCCAGACCTGAACCTCGTTCGTGCTCGACCCAATGGCTATCTCAACCTCTGCCTCATTGCCGCCGAGCGTAGCGCAATGGTGAATCGGGGCCACTGCCCGAATGTCCCTGCTGGTTGAGGCTGCTATTTCTTGCCAGCCGCCCCCACTGATGATCGTAAGGATGCTCGATGCTGAGACTGCACCGATGTTCTCCGCATACTGGAATGACGGATACATGAACGAGTGGTTCTTCTCAACGAAACCAATGGTCAGGTCAACTGTGTCACTAGCAATCGCCGCCTGAATCCGAGCCGAGACTCTAGTGCCACTTGGAACGGCCAGCGGGAAGTACCTCGCTGGTTGTGACGTGCTTGCCAGCAATGCCGAGTACCCGGTCTGTACGTCAGGTATCACGACGGCCTCAGAACTGGGTGCGCCGAAGCCAATGTCACAAAGCTGGCCGGTGTTGGTCGCTGATTGGCCAGTGGTGTCACTGATCAGGTAGAACCCGGCAGCGTCGAACGGGCATGAGGCTGACAGTGCCGACCACAAACCCTTCGTGTTCACCGTTCCGCTCGCCGTGACCGTGACTGCGGTGTCGGGCGTCCATAGGTCATCTACCCACGGAATCTGCAAGCGTGGGACTGAGATGTCGTCAATGTTGGCAATGAACATCAGCCGCCCCTCACCTGTTTGATACGCTCCCGCTCGGCCTCGACCTGCGCCTCAAGGTTTCTCAAGGCCGCCTCTTCAGTGCGCTCGGCCTCGCGCCTAGCTTCTTCCTCAGTGGTCTTGTTCTCCCACTGGTGCGTCGTCTCATTCCACAACCAGTCAGCAGGTGGCAGCTTCACGCCACCACGCTCCTGCGCTGTCGTGGTTGAGCCAATGAACACTTCAGTGATACCAGCACGAACACGCCCCGGCCTTACTGTCCCTGTTGAGATCAGCTTGCCGGTAGCGTTTTCGTAGTAGCTGTACCAGTCAGCCATCACTCAAAATCCTCGGGGAACTTGGCCTTCAGGTAATTCAGGATGCCGGTTACTGAGACCGGCCCAGCATCCCCGTTCGCCACCCCTGCCTTGGTTCTAAGGTCAACTTCTGAAGCGTCCAGAGTGTTTGCTGTTGAGTAGTTCGCCGTCTCGTTGGCTGTCGCCTCTCTAAGCACACCGTCCTCTTCAACAACCACCGCCCCGGAACGGAAGTCAGCGCCGTCATCAACCCCGACCCGAACGAGTATGACCGAATTGTCTGCTAGGCGGACTCTGGATGACCGTATCGTTTCACCGCTATCGATTGCCATTACGATGACACCTGCCTAACTGACATCCACGAGCCTGTGTAGATTGTGGTGGCGCTCGCATCTGCGTCTTGCTGACGCCATTGGGGAGCCAAGGTTCCTGCTGCACCTGAGCTCTCAAGGTAGCCGCTGAAGAACCCGCCTGCGAGCGTAGCAGATGACCCTGTGTGGAACGCTGCAGATGAGGCTTCAGTAACCGGGGAGAGTCGTGGGGATGTGCCATCGATCCCACCCAGCCACACACCTTTCAGGTTAGCCCCTGACGGGATGTTCCATTTGGCGATCAGGTCACCGGAACTGCCCGGTTGTGTGTACGTGAACCCCACCTGAACTTCGTAAGTTGTTGCTGATGCCGCGGCAAACTGCAGGTGGGTGTCATTGGTCAACGTTGAGTCAGTCTGTGACTGGTCTGCTGCCTTGTACAGCGTGACACCAGTTCCCTGCACTAAGTTGCTGCCAGTCTGGAACTGCGCGCCTGTAAGGATTGTTGCTTCAGAGCTGCCCAGATTGTCAGGCATCCTGAAACGTAGGTCTTGTGAGAATCCCCCTGAAGGAGCAAGGATCTCGAGGTCAAATGAAGATGTGCCAGAGCTTGTGCGCAGGTTGTAGCTCTGCGCATCCATGCCGGTGAGTGCGATGCGGTCAGTGAACTTGAATCGAGTGATCTCAGTCCCGTTCACGAGTTCCACGTCGGGGTTCCCAACAGAAGAGTTGGTGACAGCCCACCCGCCACCAGCACCGGTCGTGGTTGTAGCAATGACCGTGGCAGTGTCGCCGCCAGCATAGACGTTGACGGTAATGCCAGAGACGGCAACGCCTGCCGAGTCAAAGACGCTACCAGCAAGATTCGGGTTGCCCATCAGTGAACCTCCGAGAGAATGACCTGAGCCATGTTGGCTGGCTCTTGCCCAGTCTGGTCAATAAAGGTCAGGCCAGTGAGCTTCACCCAGAAAACCTGATCGTTGTCACGCTCATCCCGGTAAGTGAACCGAACCAGCTTCTTAGATTCAGCCAGAGCCTCAAGGCTGTCGCGCTGCTCGCGCCACGTCCTACCCTGAACGTTACTTCGCAAGTTTACCTGAAGGCTGAAAGCCCACAGCGGCTCTACCCGCTTATCGAAGATGAGGCCGACGCTCTTAATATCCGGGCTATCATTCACGCCCGCACCACGCTTGAGCTTAGCGCGTAGCTTGAAAGCCTCGAACGGTTCGCCTTCTGGCGTGGCGTCTACGGGCAAGAAGAACTCTTGGTCTCCGCTCTCAGACTTTACCCCGACCGTTGTGTACGCAGATGAGTTGTCATCGTAGTTCAACGCGCGAGTCAAAGTCACCGTCTCAGAGCTTGTTGGGTGCTGGGAATCAATATGCACGCCAAGCCCGGTCTTCTGGAAGTTCACCACGTTTGCGGTAAACCAAGGAGTTTCCCAGATCCCGCTATCGGTGCGCGCCGTCGTGCTCACCCGATTCGGGTTCACGATCCCAACCGGGATCTCCATCCAATACACAGACGGGCCTGCTGCCCACCAGAGCCGGTACTGGCTGTATGCGTACGAGACAACTGCAACCTGCATGGAACCCTGTGCAGCATCGTCGCGCCACTTCACTTCCCACCCAAGCTGATTCCAGCCAAGCACAAGCCCCTTGATAGAGCCCCCACTACCGGTCGTGACAGCCCCGGAGCGCCCGCCACGGTGCTGCAGTGGGCCTGCGGTAGCCCCAGAGAACGGACGGGCCGCTGCGGACTGCGTTTGCGAAGTCGGGCCAAGCACTGCAATCAGGTCGTTGTGTGTAGTGACCAGCTTCTGAATAGTGCCCTGATTCTCTTCCGGCAATCCGTCGTCACGGTCTGGGCCTACAAGATCAACTGCGTTCTGCTGGCCCGGGGTGTAGCGGTAGATCGCCTGACCTGCAGGGAAGTAGATGCTGTCGCGCCACGCCAGAGCGCCCTTTCCGTTGTCTGGGTGGAAGGGCATGGACATTGCCTTGACCTTCACGAACCTCTCAACGGTGTTGTCATATTCGTACAGACCGTCTTGTGCTGTGGTGTAGATCGACTCGAAGCCTTCACGGTTTGGGCCGGTGAACAGGCTCGTGACAGTTCCCCGCTCAGGCGAGAACGTAGCCACATTCGTCCAGTCACCACTCAAGTCTGACGTGAAGTTAAGCCGCCCATCAGAGCAGATGCCCCAGAGCAGGTCGCGCCACCAAGTCATGTAGACAATGTTGGTTTCGTTCTGGCTCCACGTAGTCCCGTCTGTCGAGTAGTCCACACCGGACGACCGGGCGAACACCAGAGTTTCCGTGTTCCCGAGCGGGACGTTAATAGCGTCAGATACGGCATCCGACATATTGTGACGCGTGGCCCAGCTATCGCCGGAATTGTCGTATTCCTGAATCTCAAAGGTGCCTACAGCGTAGACCTTGTTGAAAGCATCAATGAGTTGTGAGACACCGCCGCCTACAGAAGCCTCCGCCGTCTTGGTTGCCTGCCTCTGCAGAACAATGTGTCCCTTATGGCGGAGAGAGGTTGTGGCGAACCAGCAACGGAAGTTGTCTTGCTCGTCGCCCATCACGTCAATGCCGATACCGCCTCGCTGGTCTTTCCATGAAATGATCGAGGCGGACGGGTGATTCGTTTCGTCCTGTTCGCCCTGCCTGAACAGAGGCGGAGACTGAGACGCGTACTGCTTCCCGACTGGGCCGGTCAGTTCGTACTGGTGCCCGCCGAGGTAGGCAGTCTCTTTCGTTTGTGCATTAGGCGTTGGCACTAGGTCACAGTCCCGTCAGGGAGAATCCAGTTCGTCCCGTTGTCGATGTTGATATTGCCGTCATCAGAGTTGTAAATGATCCTGCCAGCCCCGCCCGGGGAAGGCCGAGTTGCATCTGTAAGCGTCCGCAACTGCACCGTTCCGTCCTCACTCACAACAAGCAGGTTCGTCCCATTGTTGGTGTCAATGGCGAACGAGCGGTCAGACTCGTTGTTGTCAATATCAATGTGAACCTTGACTCGCCCCCGGCTACCAAGATGCAGGGTGTTCCCGTCTGATTGCCGCCAGATGGATTCAGCATCGGTGTAGGTGGTCTGGTTTCCGCCGAACAAGAACCGAGTGCCAGTGCGGATACCCTTGTCCGCAGAGATTCCACCACCTGTATGGAACGATCCGTCACCACCGCTGTCCCGGGAAACGTCATCGCTCTGGTCAATGTTCACTCGCCCATCAGACCAGATGGCCCACGGGTTCAGTAGTGATACATTCCCGCCCACAGGCGCAAGCACGTTCAGTGTGGCTGCGTGGTGGTAAACGACACCCGTGTTCGTGGCGTTCAGAGTCCACCCGTTGTAGCGCGACATGACGGGGACGATGGACGTAATCGAAGACGCTGCAGGGGATGCCTTGTCCGTGATCGTGGGCATCGTGAACTCAATGTACTGCGGCGTCGCTGACGCGTCATAATTCTTATTCGGACGCGATACCTTCAGGTGGTCGCCGTCGAACTCAAACTCAACCTGCCCGCGGTTCCCGTCGTAGGAATCCGAGTTGGCCTGAAACGTAAGACGCTGCACACGCTCGCGTGGTTTTGTTCCGGTAAGCATTGTCATACATCCATCACCGCTACGAAGTCCATATGGTCGCTTGACGTGTTGGTGCGCACCCTGAATGCGGATGACTCAATCGTCACATCCGTAAACGACCAGTCCTCGCGTCCGCCTGACGGCAACTCAAACGAGGCTGTTGAAAGCAGCGTTGAGTCTGTCCCGATATACATGTGGCTACTGTTCTGCTCCCGAGCCTTCATGCTGATAGCCATGACCCGAGAGCCCGAAGACTCTCCGGCGTTCAGCAAGAACTGAATGACGGTGCTGGTATCAGACGGGGCAACAGACGCAACCACAAGGCGGGCCATTAGTTATCTACCCACTTGATATTGGACGGGTTCTTCATCTTGGCCTTCATCGTAAAGGCTTGTGCCGCCGCCCTGTTGGATCGCACGGAGTCGCCGCCGATCTCGTAGACCTGAGCAAGTGCAGATGTCACCACGTACTGCGGGTCAATGTCCACGATCTGCGTGTCCGTAGTCAGCAGCGAGGGCAACTGCACACCAGTGACCTGTAGCTTGTTGTAACCCACCGCTCCGGGGTCAATGCGCAGCTCGCGCCGGTCACGGTCTACAGACCAACGCGTGTGATGCAGGGTTGACCATTCTTCAGCGTTGTCTCTGTACGCGATAGCGTCGTCAAGCCAGATAATCGCCGTGTTGGTATCAGCCCATGAGTTGCCTGTAGTCAGCCGAATGCTGGTAATAGCGGAGTTGTTCTCAGGCGTAGAGAACGCAAGGTTCACCCTTGTCCATGAGTCAGCCCCAAGCGACGGAGCAAACATGATCTCCTTCGCAGAGCTCCCTTCAAACAGCCTGAGATGCAGCGCGCTAGAGTTCAGTGCAACATTCGACTTCATCCAGACATCCATATGGGTGTACCCGCTCAGGTTCACCGCGCTAAACGTGCTTCCAGCAATAGCGAAGCCTGCCGAAGCTCCGGTGCCAAGATTGATCTTTGCCGCACCCTGTCCTTCTCGGTAGTCTTCCGTGTCTAATGTGACATCGACCTGAGAAATCAAGGAGCTAGGAGCGGTATCAAAGTTGAAGACTTGTTCCCCAACGTACCCGACACGTTTCTCAACGAAACGCACCCCAGCAATCGCGGAGCTCAAGCCCCATGCGTAGACACCGCCACCTGAGTGAAAGGTGTCGGACGTGAGAGGCACAGCCCCCTTGCGGTCAGCCTCAGTGATGGCTTGATTCAGATACTCGTGGATCTGCGTAGGAGAAACGCCGTGATCCCACAGTTCATACGTCCAACTTGAGTTTGGGGTAGCCGAGAATTGAACGGAGGGCTCAAGACGGGCCTCAGATGGGTCAGACTTCAGGACACGACGCTGCTCGCTCGCTCCTGCGCTGTCTGTGGCCCATATCCACTTGCCACGGTGCTCGTCCTCTGTGCCGAACGCGAGGTTTGCGTCGAGGATCTCCCCGGCGTTGCCGTTATCAGTCGGACTGGACGTAACACCGTTGTCCTGCCAGATCTTCCCGGCACGCAACCCAACACTCTGCCGAAGCTGGGCTCTGGTTCTTTGCTGTGAAGCTGCCATTAGCCCAGCGCACTCCTGATCTTCATGGTCACTGGCCAGTAGCTAATAGAGCCGCCAGAGTCCACGCACTTAATATCGCCCGGGTACTCCCCGGCTTCCCAACCTGCGCTCTGCGTGTTGGTGATGTCCCACGCAACGCTCAGGCCGTTGTTCGTGGCCAGCTTGGAGTCGGACGCTTCGCTCGAGAGCAGAGCAGTGCCGCCATTCAGCACAGAGTCCTGAACAGTGAGCGTGTATGTGCCTGAAGACGTGACATTCACCGTGTCGTTGATGCCGTTCATCTTCAGACTCGTCTGCAAATAGAAGTGAGAGCCTTCGGGAATCCCTACAGGCTCACCCCAAATGGCTCTGTTCACGTCGCTCATCCGCCTACCCTTGCTCTGAACTTGGTCTGGGTATCAATTCTGGATCTGTGAACCGTCTTTGTGTCCACTCTCGCCCTGTACTTAGGCTTGAATGTAACCGACACAGGGGGCTCCCCTGCCCGGTACTTCAGGTAGACCATCTGTGTCAGGATTGCTGGCATTACGAACTCGGGATGAAATCGATGGTGACGTAGATCGTTGTGCTCGGTGCAGTTACAGCAGCAGTGTCACCGGCAGCAGCAGTAGCCACGATGGCCATGCCGCTGCTCATGTCAATGCCGATAGGCGTGGAGAACTCACGGCCACCGCCGAACGGAACCATGACATTCCGCTTCGGGGCAGTCGTGCCGAGAGTGACGCCTGCACTGTCATCCGAGAACATCTTCACCCAGACATTCGCAGCCGTGTCCGGGTTCGACATGGAGTACCCGACCATGCGGCCAGAGGATGTCATCACCGTCTGGGCAAGAGAATCGCCCAACTCGAAGGTTTGGGACACGACATTGCCCGCAGAACTGAAGCCGTGCAGGCCAATCGTTGCACTGGATGTCGGCTCAACGGACACTCCGCCAGAAATTGCAACGGTTCCTGATACCGGAACAGTGGAGTCGCCAACACCGCGTACGAACGCAGGGTTCGAGCTGGAGTTGTGAACGAACATCGGAGAGCTGGAGTCGTTAGACGCAGCTGTGATCGTTACTGTGGACGAACCCCCGCCAGCAGCGGCAGAGGAAATGGTGTACACCGGGTTGCTGGAAGAGTTCGACCCTGCCGCAATAGCGGCGGTGATAGTGGTCGACGGTGCGACATACCCCGTGACTGTGACAGTCGTGGATGGGGCAGTGTAGCCAGTGACCGTGACGGTCGTAGACGGAGCGGTGTAGCCAGTAACCGTGACTACGGTGTCTTGGCCGGACTGCAGATGAACGGGGAAGGGAGATGCGGAACTGGCAATGTTCTGCGTTCCTGAGTCGTTCCCCCAAACAATGTAGCCAATCGGGTAGTGAACGCTCGAGGCATCAACCTTGAACGTTGCAAACTTCTGATCAGCGCTATCAACTTTCTCAGCTGAAAACGTCACAGGACTCTCCCCTTACCGATGAGCCCTGTCGGTTGGATGCTGAAACTATATCACGCCCTAAATCGCCTGCGGCTTAGGAACCTCGAAGTCCCCTGCAAGCTGCGGGATCGGTGAGTGCAGATCTGGCAGGGCAGGGGCTCGGTAGTCAATCCCACCTGTTATTGCCAGCCAGTGCTGCTCTGACTGAATCTTACCAAGTAGTTTGCCAATTTCGGATGTGGCATTCTGCTCCATCGCAGACAGAGACTCGGCTCTCTTGTCGAAGATCGACTGGATCTCCGCATTGAGTTTGTCCGTGAAACTCTCCGGGAACTTGTCAGCCAGCCCGGACAACTTGCCTGCCCAGAACTGGGATTCAATCCGCATCGACTGCGCTGTGTTGGTGTTGGCCCAGTTCTTCATGAACTGAGTCTTGTATCCCTGCAGCCTCTCGAAAGCGTGGTCTGAGATGTCGTCATCCTGCATCGCGTACACCCTGCCCTTGAGCAAGGCGCTGGCACGAGGGATGTCCACCACGACTCCGGCCTCTTCAAGACGGCCAAGCCAATACTCCACACAGGGCTTCTGGCTGACGTACTCGTCCATCGAGGTCAGGTTCACGCCGTAGACCACGAGCTTCTCAATCGGTCGCTTCTCGACTACATGCTGATACCACATGAGGCCCAACTGGTAGGCGAACGTCGAGGTAAAGTGCGTGCGGCCAGCGGCACGAACGATCTCGTCTAGCGGGTATCGCTTCCCGTTCGGGAGCTCGTCCATCTCTTCCTGCAGCCACAACTCCCCGTCGAACGCCTTCAGGAAGTCCATGTGGGCTTCGGGTCGACCGAAGAAACCGGTCTGCTTCCCGGACGGGTTCACCCAGTTACGAGGGTGAAGTTGGAACCATGCTGTCGCCTTGGCCTTCGTAACGCCCGCAAACGACCCGGTCGAATCTGAGCGGTACGTAAAGGCGTGGGCCATGTTGATGCCCCAGATCTCGAAGGTCTCATCGAGCTGGTGAACAAGATCCCGCGTCTCTTCCGCGTAGCCGAGAATGCAGATCTTACGAGCTGCGGGAGTCTTCGATTGAGGCTGACTGGCCTTTGCTGGGGAGTGTGATGCCTGCTTGGTAGATTTTCCCCGTCGAGAACGTTTTCCGCCTTTGGGCTGACTTTCGGTAGTCTCGGAGAAGGGCTGCGAAGTCTTTTCGGTAGTCGTCATGGTCTTTCAGTTCCTTCAGGCTCAGTCGGTTGCCCTTGCGCTTTATCTTCTCAACGATGCGTGCAAACATCTTCGCCGCGCCGTGTGTCATCAGGTCTTCAATCTGTGCTTCAGATGCGTCGCTCTCAGCAACCACCTGAAACGGCTCGGTCTCGCCCTGAAACGTGACTTGGAAGTTGTGGACATGGATCGTTGTGCCCTCTTCTTCGGTCTTCCCCGCTTCCCACGTCATACGGTACTCAACACCGTCAGGGAGATCGAGGTCAAACTTCTCGCGGATCAGGTCAGACATTCGGCAAACTCGCCTTCTTGTTCTCTACGAGCCACTCACCGAACTCCCAGTCGAGAGGCGTGTTGATGTCGAAGCCATCGAAGCCTTGCGAAGCAAATGGGAATACTGACGGGCCTGAAATCGTTCCGTACTTCCGGGGCGTGTGCGTGTGAGCAATCTCAAGCGAGGCGTTCTGGACAAACACTTCTGGCAGCGACGCCATCTGAGAATCGTGGAACGGCTGGCCTTCTGGCTGGAGAAGCAGCGGGTGAGCAAACAAGTTCCGCTCCACCCACATCTTCCCCGGATGCTGGCTAACAGGCTCCATCGCTCGTAGCGATGTGTACTCCCGCTTCCAGTTATCCCAGATACCGTAGGCCAACTTGATCGTGTGTGCCGACCTGAACGGAGATGTCGGTCTCAGGATGCTGAACGTGTCGTAGTGGGATTCCAGTTTAGAAACGGCTGCGAGGGCTTGTTGTACCCACTCAATGTCCGGCGACGTGGCTGTGGCAAACTCTTCAGGGCGGCGTACGCAGTCAGTGCCGTACCCAGCAGCAATATCCAGCGTCTTCGTGTCATCGGAGCTGACAAGGATTCGATCAAAGCAACCGCTCTCTTTCGCGGCAGCAATCGTGTAGGCAATCAGCGGGTGGCCGCAGAAGTTGCGGATGTTCTTGTGCTTGACACGCTCGCTGCCTCCGCGTGCCGGGATGAGAGCTATGTTAGACAAGTTCGCCCTTCTTTACCGAATCGTAAAGCACCATGCCAACCACACTGCGGGTCTCGTAGGGCTGTAGTCCAACAGGATTCGTATTGGGGCAGAGAGCGATCACGTCGCCCTCAGAGACAATATGCCCAGACGGGAGATCCTTGCGCCAGTACAGAGCCTTCTGGCGCTCCAGAGCGAACGGCCACTCCTTCGGGTCTACGTCCTTCTCGTTCGCGCCAAGTGCCAGTCGCACTGTGTCACATGCTTCCCGCAGCCCCCGCAGGTGTTCGGGTTCAAGGCTGAAATGGTTGTCAGTCCCTTTCCACTCTCGGTCTGACGTGAAATGGTGTTCGATAATCCTTGCACCGAGGGTGTAGGCCGCGAGGCTGGAATGCCACTCGTTTGAGTGAGTTGAGAGTCCGATGACTTGCCGTGGGTATCGATTAGATAAAGTTCGGATGACCCTGAGATTGAGGACTTCTGGCGGGGCTGGGTAGATGCAGGAGCACTGAAGAAGGGCAAACTCCGCACCAGTCGGCCCAAGCGTGTCCACAATTCTTTGAACATCTTCACGAGAGCACCCCCCAGTGCTTACGATCATTGGCTTCCCGAATCCCGCAACGTGCTGAAGAAGCGGAGTATTCGTTGCGTCACCGGACGCAATCTTGAAGGCCGGTACATCCAGAGAGTTCAGCATGTCGGCACTTCGGTGATCGAATGGCGTGGAGAAGGCTGTGATGCCCCGGGCCTTGCAAGTCTCGAACAACTCGGCCCACTCTTCGCGAGTGAACTCGAGACGCTCTCGGTGAGTTCCGTACTTCGTGTCCATCCACTGCGGGTTGTCCGCCTCAAAGTCGTAAGCCCCGGACTCTGTGCCGGGAGCGTAAACCTCAACTGGAGTGCGGGTCTGGAACTTCACGGCGTCAGCACCGGCAGCGATGGCATCGTCCACCATCTGCACTGCCTTGCCGAGATCGCCTGCGTGATTGTGACCGATTTCTGCGATCAGGTACGCAGGTTCGTCGTCTGCGATTCTGCGTCCGTTGATTACGAGTTCTCTCATGCTTGCCTCTCAAACAAGTAGTTCTTCTGCCTCGTTTCGCCCATGCGGGGCCATGAGTCTTTCAAGGTGATCCCTTGGCTGGACAGGATCTTCTCAATGCCCTCAATCGTTCCGGGTTCAGACTCGATCATGACGGACTTGGCGTTATCGAAAGAACGCATTCTCATTCCGCCAACAACATCCCCCTCGAAGCCATCCACGTCAATCTTGATGTAGTCGGGCGCAGCGAGATCCCGCCTGAGAAGCCATTCGTCTGCCACTTCCATATATACAGCCTGCCTGAACGGGCTCTCGCCAACGCCGTGCGACGCAGACCCGGCCTCAGTAGAGCGAGCATGAAAATACCCCCAGCCGTAAAGAGCGCCGAGCGCAGTGGGGTGAACCTCGACAAGATGGCTGAGTTCGTTAGTCCAGACATTCTGCTGGAGTTCGCCCGCAGATGGAAGGAACGGCTCGAAAGCCACGACTCTGTGGCCGAGCGATGCTGCGATGAGGGTGTATGAGCCTACAGATGCGCCTACGTCCCAGAACAGGGACTCAGGCTCGAACGAACGTATCCAGTCAACCGTCTCGGGTTCCTTCTTGCAGGCATTGCTGCGGAAACCCTGCCAGTCTCCACTCTTCAGAATGTAGAGATCACTATCAGGAAAGTCGATCTTAGTAAGAGCTGGCAAGACGGAGCCTCTCGGGCTTCTGGTTCTATTGAGTTACGGCAAGTCTAGTGGTTCGCCCGTTTGTGTGCAAGCACCGAACGGCTCTGGATACCGGGCGTCTTGCCCTTACCAACGTAGTCGCACTGGTCACAAGCGGTCACAGGGGAAGACGTACCACTCACGGTAGTAGAGGGCTCATTCTCTACCGGGACGATGAGAGCTTCCGTCTCCCCCTGAGACTCCTGTGTTTCACGACACCACGGGCAACCTTTTCGGGACTCCGTGACCTTCGACGTGACAGCGCCGGTGAGCTGGTTCTTAGACAACTCAATGTCCTTCATCTCGCGACGAAGGCAGTCTGCTCCGGGCTTCCACGGGAAAATCCCTTGGTGAGCCTTTCGCTGGAGGTAGGCAGCTTCACCCTCATTCAACTGATGCGGGCTAACCAGAGTGAAGTACGTGAGCACCGCACCAACCTGCTTACCGATCAACTTCTTGTGGGTGTAGAGCGGAATTTTCTGAGTATCAAACCCAATCCTGTGATTGAGCTGAAACCCCTGAGCGTCCAGCTGCCGCCTACTTCCAAGCGAAAGATTCGTAACCATTTGAGCCCTTTCAGCTACTAGGAGCTAGTTGCAGGCGGAGTAGCAAGGTACGTCAGCGGGGCACCGTGGGCATCGTCAAGCTCTGCCACACCGTAGTCCGAAACGAACACTACTTCCGTCGCCCTGAGAGAAGCGTTGCGCTCCCGTTCGACAGTCCAGCCAATCGACTCGATTGTGGCGATTGCATCGCGCTGGGCGATCACACCAGTAGCCAAGTTGATTGAGCTGAGCCCGATGTTGTTGGAGTCGTAGACCTCAACGCCACCGAAGGCATACCGCCAGAAGCGATTCAGCATCGCCTCTTCACGCTGGTCGTTGACCCTTACGTTGTTGTTCCCGATTGTGGTCGCTGACTTCGTGATGTCA
>SPJK01099503.1_pt1 | contig 22982 bp, 18 predicted proteins | sample 3741771 | NCBI WGS metagenome assembly SPJK01 (sample SAMN10925997, study PRJNA522277) | cold seep metagenome | isolation source: Elba SIP-enriched marine methane seep metagenome, extraction at timepoint T2 | place: Italy: coast of Elba, Mediterranean Sea
AATACCGACCCAGTCAATATGACCTTTGGAGAGATATTAGTGACATGCAAGGGCAAACGATCTTCATGATCGGGCAAGGTGGATGGGATTGCTTCGATTGCGATTCAGTTGGTAGCAGCCGCTATTATTTCAAGTACAAAGAGGTTGGGAATTTTCAAACTGTACAACATCATCGATTTGCCTTAGATAAAGTGCCGGCGGCAGTACAACGGGGGGATACCGTTACGATAGCTATTTCGTTGGCAAATCCCTATGACTATGATGTTCAGCCTACTGCTGGCGATATACCGCTACAATTGTACTTGCTCGCTGAACCCGCCTTGGAGAGTTATCTGAGTTTTGAGGCCATTGATCCACCACCGGCTCTGGTGCCAGCGAGTGATACGCTGCGCTTTACCAGGCGGTTTGTGCTGGACCAAGCTTTGCCAGTAGGTAAATATCCTTTCTCGATTGGATGGCAGTATGAGGGATTTCCGCCAATCCGTCAAGCCGAAGGCGTCGAAATTGAGGTCCATTAAGGTAGATGGAACACCAGTAGGGGAACACTTGGGTGTAAGGCCATTTGTCGAACGGTGCTACGGTGGAAGAAATTTTCCCAAAACCCACGCTGCTTAGTAGCCATGACGACAAGATCGACAGGGTGTTCGGCAATATACATTTGCAGGCCTTCTTCTGTGCTTTGCGCATCAACCGCCGCAATCTCAAACGCAAATTCAAGATCCGCTCCGCTAAATAAGGACTGGACTAAATGTTCCCGATCAAAGGAATCATCGGACACATTTTTGCTATCTCGAACATGAATGAAGTGCACCCTGGCATGAAAGTGATCGTTAAATGCAATCAGTTGGTCGATAACAGCCTGGCCGACGGCCAGATCAGAACTCGCGAATAAAACTTGCTTCGGGGCAGAGAATTCGGCCGTTCCGGGTACAAGGAGTACCGGACAGCTTGCGCGCTGGGCCACTGAGCTGGAGACGCTGCCAAAGACCTGCTCCAAGACGGTGCCGGCTCCGGTAGCACCCATCACAATCCAATCGTAAGAACGAGAATATTCCACGATCTCATCAGAGGCAAAGCCCACTTCGATCTTGGTTCGGACATCAAGAGTGCTCGCCAGGCCTGCCCGTTCAACAAAGGAACCTAAGCTATCTCGCCGCTGTTCCATGATCTCTTGGATAGGAGGAATCAGCAAAGCATCGGGAGCGGTCTGCGGAGCATACCAGTGTACGACATCGATGCGCACTATTCCGGCCGCTTCAGCTAAGGCACCGGCATACCTACATGCATTAAGTGCTACATCAGAAAAATCAGTGGGAACCAAAAGGCGCTTAGGCATAATGATGAGTTTTGTTCTGGTCCTTCTAAAAATAGGATTTTTTTGGCGCTTCGTCTATTGCGTTTGCTCACCCAAAATGGATGACTTATTTTCGTCGGCGGCAATAAGTAAGGGAGCATATTTAGATTGCCTTTTTGATGGAGCAGCTTTTTTGTACAGATAAAGCAAAAAACGTAGCCCTAGCCAAAGCTAAGGCGAGGCTTTTTAACGCGATGTGAGCGAAAAGGGGCGACCACAAAAGAGTAATATAGATTTGCACTCTTACTTGATTCGATACTTATTAAATCCATATCTACTCATATGCTACCACGCCAAGACCCCACTACTACCGAAACCTGGAGTAAGCTCGAGGAGCACTACCAGCAAATTAAGAATCACCAGTTGAAGGATTGGTTTGGGCAAGACAGTGAGCGCTTCTCGCGCTTTCACCGTCGCCTAGGGGAAGAACTGTTGGTCGATTTTAGTAAGAACAGACTAACGGCCGAAACACTTACATTACTGCTCGAATTGGCGAAGGCATGTGGTTTGGAAGATGCTATCCAGCAACTTTTCGCCGGAGCCCCAATCAATGCTACAGAAGGACGCGCTGTGCTACATGTAGCCCTCCGTAACCGATCGAACGATCCCGTGATGGTGGACGGCGCGGATGTTATGCCTGATGTGAATCGGGTATTAGATAAAGTAGAAGCTTTCAGCCGCCGACTTATCGCTGGTGATTGGAAGGGTTTTACCGGAAAGCGCATTACTGATATAGTGAATATTGGTATTGGGGGTTCTGACCTGGGGCCGGTGATGGTGACGGAAGCTTTGCGACCCTACTGGCAAGAAGGGATGAAGGTTCACTTTGTTTCGAATGTCGATGGTACCCACATGGCAGAAACCTTAGGCAGGGTGGAAGCCGAAAGTACACTCTTTATTATTGCATCCAAGACCTTTACGACCCAGGAAACAATGGCCAATGCGCATTCTGCTCGCGATTGGTTCCTCCAGCAAGGGGGCTCGGAAAGTGATGTGGCCAAGCATTTTGTGGCCGTATCAACCAACGCCAGTGGAGTAGCTGCTTTTGGGATTGATCCCCTCAATATGTTTGAATTTTGGGATTGGGTAGGTGGCCGCTATTCCTTGACCTCTGCGATCGGCTTGTCCATTGCCTGTACGATTGGATTCGATCATTTCAAGTCTTTATTGGAAGGTTATCACGCAATGGACCGCCATTTCAGGGACACTCCATTTGAAGATAATATTCCCGTTATACTGGCCATGATTGGTATCTGGTACAACAATTTCTTCGGCGCTGAAAGCGAGGCGATCCTTCCGTATGACCAATACCTGCATCGTTTCCCCGCCTACTTTCAGCAAGGCAATATGGAAAGCAATGGAAAATACGTGGATCGCAACGGAAAAGCGGTGTCCTACCAAACCGGCCCGATTATTTGGGGCGAACCAGGCACTAATGGTCAGCACGCTTTCTACCAGCTGATCCATCAGGGTACCAAATTGATTCCCTGTGATTTTCTAGCTACCGCCGAGACACATAACCCGCTGGGGCAACATCATACCTACTTGTTGTCGAATTTCTTTGCACAAACGGAAGCGTTGATGATGGGGAAAACAGCGGAGGAAGTGAAGGCAGAACTACAGGCACAAGGTAAAAGTGAAGAGGAGATAGCGGCCTTGTTGCCGTTTAAGGTGTTTACGGGCAATCGCCCGACGAATTCCATCCTGTTGAAGAAACTAACACCCTTTACCTTAGGTATGATCACCGCCATGTACGAGCATAAGATTTTTGTACAAGGGATTATTTGGAATATCTATAGCTTCGATCAGTGGGGGGTAGAATTGGGTAAGCAATTGGCGAAAGCCATTGTGCCGGAATTAGCAAGCAAAGAGGAGGTCACCTCCCATGACAGCTCCACAAATGGCTTAATCAATGCCTATAAAGCTATGAAAGCATAAGAACCAATTTGCACTAAACCCCGGACCTTCGCCTTTGAATCGGGGCCCGGACTAAATCACCACTGTGCTGTACCTACTACAACTTGAATGGCTGAAATGGCGAAAACATCGCTTCTTCCGATTACTCATCGGAGCCTACATCGTCTTGCTGCCTAGCTTGTTGTTGGTGGTGAAGCAACTACCTTCAATGCCGCCACCAATGGTGTCTACAGAAGTGGCGCTCATCTTTCCGACCGTATGGAGTTTCCTCGGATATGTCGGAAATTGGATGGCCTTCTTTGTCTTTGGTTTTCTGGCTATTGGCATTGTTACCTTAGAGCATAGCTTTAAGACCATGCGACAGAATGTGATCAGCGGGTTAAGCCGTTGGGAGTACCTGAATGGAAAGCTGGTTTTCCTGGGAGCTGTTGCCTTCGCCGCCACGATCTACTACGTATTGTGCGCATTGGCAATAGGCTTTACTCATACAGCTAGTATCCGATGGTCGAAAGTATGGCAATACTGGGATCTTATTCCACGCTACTTCCTTTTGTGCTGGGGGTACATGATCTTTGCCATGATGCTCGGTTTATTGATCCGACGTACCGGGATTAGCCTGTTCGTTTACTTTGGCTATATCCTGTTTCTGGAATCAGTCATTCGGTTTTATATGCTCTTTGAGCTGGAATTGGGGCCAAACACCCGCTTCTTTCCCATGAACGTACTTGAGGATTTGGTGCCTGCTCCACAGACAGAACTGGCGATCGAATTCTTGGAAAGCAATGGGTTTAGTATGTTCCTCCGGCCGCATGAAGCAGTCATTGGTTCCCTATTTTATCTCGCCATTTTCGTGGGCATCTCCTGGTGGCGGATCAATCGTTCCGACTTGTAGCAGAGGAGCTTGGGAGTCGATGGTTTCAGTCGCTTGGTGTTAAAGTAACACCATCCTTTGTTTGCCAAATTATTATTGGAATTTTCCTGAATCCAAAAATATTCATCCCAAGTGGGCGGGCTTGACAGAATTCCCTATTTTGGGCATCGTTCTTTTGGACATGCACTCAACAATCTGGCAAAACGAATTACAAGCATATGGAATCTTTTAATCTCAGTAGCGTTGACATTTTTATCATGGTGGCATATGCTGTGCTGATCATTGGCTACGGCCTTTATCACGGCAAGCGCAGCAGCTCCGAAGATTACTTCCTCGCCGGCCGAGGCATGACCTGGCCCATTGTGGGTATTGCACTCTTTTCCGCCAACATTTCGAGTTCTACACTCATTGGCCTGGCAGGGGATGCCTACAAGACGAATGTTCACGTCTACAACTATGAGTGGTTTGCAGTCGTGGTACTGATCTTCTTTGCAATCTTCTTTCTACCGTTTTATCTACGATCCGGTGTATATACGATGCCGGAGTTTCTCGAGCGGCGCTACGATCGGCGCTCACGCTATTATTTCTCCTTTATCACGATTGTGGGAAATGTCTTGGTAGATACTGCGGCAGGGCTTTATGTGGGAAGTATTGTGCTAAAACTACTGTTCCCGAGCCTACCGTCCTGGCAGATCATTCTATTGTTAGCCATTGCGGCAGCAGCCTATACTATTCCAGGTGGCTTGAATTCTGTTATTCAAACGGAAGTGATTCAGGCTATTTTGTTGGTGATTGGTTCCATCCTACTTACCTATTTTGCCTTCCAGGAATTTGGCGGGGGATGGGCCGAGATGTTGAAAGGTTTAGATGGAAAACACGCCGCTGGCGAAATCGCGCTGAATGCCGAACAGACCTTCAGTTTAGTCCGACCGACGGACGATGAATTCATGCCCTGGTATGGCCTGCTGACTGGCGTGCCACTGCTAGGGTTCTACTTTTGGGCCAATAACCAGTTTATGGTCCAACGGGTATTGGGTGCCCGTGACTTGAACCACGGACGTTGGGGAGCCTTATTCGCTGGTCTACTGAAACTACCTGTGATCTTTATCATGGTGGTACCTGGTGTACTCGCTTTGTTGATCTTCTCTGATCTCGATATTACCAGCCTCAATTATATCACCGGCGAGGGAATTCCCTGTGCAACACTCGACGATTGCCCTAACCTTACTTATCCCGTATTGTTGATGCAATTGCTGCCAACGGGTATTTTGGGTTTGGTAGTAGCCGGCCTGTTAGCGGCGATGATGTCTTCGGTGTCTGCAACCTTTAATTCAGCCTCTACCCTGATCACGATGGACTTTGTGCACAACATCAATCCTTCGTTAACCAGCAAGCAGCTGGTGCGTGCCGGACAAATTGCGACCATCGTATTAGTGGTGCTGGCTGCGGCTTGGGTGCCGTTTATTGAAAAAGTATCGGATTCACTGTGGACCTACCTTCAATTGGTTATTAGTTACACAGCTCCGCCGGCGGTAGCGACTTTCTTGCTAGGGCTCTTCTGGAAGCGGGCTAGTGCTTCTGGTTCTATTTTCAGCCTCTTGTTCGGCTTTTTCTTCGCCATTTTCATGTTGAGCTTACAAGTATACGTATCAACCTTGGGTGAGGGGGTAGAGCCAGCCGGTTGGATTACTGCGCTGACGGACATCCACTTCCTCTTGATGGCTACCATCTTGTTCTTCTGCTGCGTGCTGGTGCATGTCGTGGTGAGCTTGAATACACCTGGCCCAAGTGAGGAACAACTGGAAGGCTTTACCTGGAAACCGAGCATGTTCAGCGAGGAAACAGAAGAGCTTAAGAGTGTTCCATGGTATAAGAACTACCGTATCCTGGCCATTATCTTACTGATTCTGACGGCGATCATCGTCATTAGCTTCTGGTAGGTTTCATGCTTCACGCTGCACGCTCCCGAATACTGGCGTGCAGCGTGCTGCTTGTAGCCTGTACGCGTAGCGAACAGAGAAGCGCGTGCTGCACCTTATACGAAGCATAAATTTCCGTAAGTTTAGCCCCAAGAAATTCCAAACCTGTGATAGAAGCGAGTGGTATCACCAAGTCTTTTGGCAAGCTGCAAGTATTGAAAGGTGTTGATCTTACTATTGGCGTGGGCGAAATCGTCAGTATTGTTGGGCGCTCCGGCGCTGGGAAAAGCACCTTGCTACATATCTTAGGCACCCTGGATCATCCAGATCGAGGGCAAGTCCGTATTAATGGTGAAGACGCATTTAGTCTGGGCGCTAAGCGCTTGGCCGCTTTCCGGAACGACCACATCGGTTTCGTTTTTCAATTCCACCATTTACTACCGGAATTTACGGCCTTAGAGAATGTGTGCATCCCTGCCTACATTCAGCAAAAACCGGAAGCACAAGCGATTAAACGGGCCAAAGAACTGCTCGATTACCTGGGCTTGTCCGAACGGCTGGAACACAAACCTACTCAGCTTTCTGGTGGAGAGCAGCAACGGGTAGCCGTAGCGCGGGCGCTGATGAATCAACCAGCGGTTGTATTTGCTGATGAACCTTCGGGCAATCTCGACTCCGGTTCTTCGCGTGAGTTGCATGAATTACTCTTCCGATTGCGGGATGATTTTGGACAGACCTTCGTCATTGTTACCCACAATGAAGACTTGGCGCAAATGAGTGACCGCCGCCTCGAAATACAAGATGGAAAGATCCTACTACCGGACGGATCAGCAGGTGCACAGCCGGCTACTTCCTAATCGTTAAGCCGCTCGTATGGAGATGCCTAATAATAATTCGAACCAAAAGCCTGAGATCCGTCGACCGCTGCAAGAGCTGTGGAAAGGCATTGTCTCCTGGTTCGATCACCTGATCGACCTGCGGGAAGGGATGGATCGAGAGGGCACCGTGATTTCGATCAGAACCGGGAAGATCATGCAAGGAGCGAATGCCTGGATGCTGATCTGTTCGATTATGATCGCTTCGCTGGGTTTAGATCTCAATTCGGCAGCAGTGATCATCGGGGCGATGCTTATCTCCCCCTTAATGTCGCCGATCTTAGGTATCGGCTTGGGGGTAGGAACCAACGATAGAGAGGCCCTCTTTACCGCTTTTAAGCACTTCATGATCTCCATTGTGCTCGCCCTGGTAACCAGCACGCTTTATTTCTGGATTACACCACTAGGTACATTAACGGATGAGATTCGTGCTCGAACAGCGCCTACCTTGCTGGATGGTCTCGTCGCCATTTTTGGGGGCCTCGCTGGTATTATTTCTATTACTCGTAAAGATAAATCGAATGCTATTCCGGGCGTGGCTATTGCTACTGCCTTGATGCCGCCCCTTTGTGTGACCGGCTACGGGATTGCCAATGGAAATTGGACGATCACCCTCAATTCTTTCTATCTGTTCTTTTTAAACTCCTTTTTTATTGCGCTTACTTCTTACTTGATTATTCGGCTCCTGAAGTTCCCGTTTCGGCAACACCCGAATGAGCAAGAGGGGCGTCGGACCCGGTTTATGATCGCCCTGTTTAGTGTGGTGATCATCATCCCAGGGACCTTCATTTTGCGAGATGTACTAACCGATCTGCGCTATAGGCAAAATATCAAGACTTTTGTTGATGATCAATTCGGCACAGATTGTATAGAATATCAGGTGTTTTCCATAGAGGAGGATTCCAATCTGTTGGTGACGCAGCTGTTAAACCGGGAGATGCCTGATAGCCAGGTGTTGGTATACAATCAATTGATGCGCGATAGTTACAAGCTGGCTAATACGTATTTGCGCCCGATTCCCGATTTTAGTGTGCGATTGCGAGAACTTGATCGAATGTCTTTACAAATGAACGAGCTGAACACTGTGTCGCGTCAGCTCAATGAATTGCAAAGGCGAGATCGAGAGGAACAACGTCGTGATAGCCTGGCGCAAGCTTTATTGGCGCAAACGACAGTAATGGACTCTACACGCCTGACCCAACTGACGGCGATGATCCATCAGGCGGAACAATTTGCCGCAATTGATACGATTGCCTATGGGGAAACCCGTATGATTAATTGGGAACAACCTGCACGAGTAATTCCTCTTTTCCTCGTGCATTGGAATAACAACCCCGGACCTCGAACCAAACGGCGTAAGGAAGCTGAACTGCAACAATTTATTGAGGTTTACCTGGATAATTTTTCCGTCCAACTTGATACGTTTGTTGTGCGTTCTTACTAGTAGTACGAATCCTAAGCTATGACTGCTCTTATCCTCGTTGATCTTCAGAATGACTTTTGCCCACTTGGCGCTTTGCCAGTTGCCGAAGGCGATCAGGTCATCCCTATTGCTAATCGCTTGCTGGAAAAATTTTCACTAGTGGTAGCTACGCAGGATTGGCACCCAGCCGATCACGGTAGCTTTGCCGCCAATCATCCCTGGCGAAAACCCGGACAGCTTATTGAATTAGATGGCCTGCAACAAGTCTTGTGGCCCATTCACTGTGTGCAAGGTAGTTTCGGGGCCGAACTGGTGCCTGCTCTTGAGCAGGAGAAAATTACCCGCATCTTTCACAAAGGAACCGACCCACAAATCGATAGTTATAGTGGTTTCTATGATAATGGCCACCGAAAGAGCACCGGAATGGGGGAGTGGCTCAAGGAGCAAGGCGTGACGGCTGTAGTCGTCATGGGCTTAGCTACCGACTACTGCGTTAAGTTCACCGCACTGGATGCTGTCGAAATGGGTTTCGAAACCACCTTGCTTACGGATGCGTGCCGGGGCGTGGAACTCAACGAAGGAGATATCGCCAAGGCCTTATCAGAAATGAAAGAAGCGGGCGTACAATTGACAACGTCCGATTCTTTTTAATTCCCCCCAATTTAGTTCACTGCCCCACTAGCCTTGACCTGCGACAGTCGAAAAAACTGGACTTTACCATGTGTAAATCCTAACTTGTTCGCATCAAGTATTACGAAACCTTCATTCGTAATCAAGGCGATGGCTGTGCGATACAGCCGTTTCCCATCCTAAAACTTAGACAAATGCGTAAGTCGTCTCTCTTTATTTTCGGCCTGTTTGGATTTTTCCTGCTAGCGATCGGCACCCTTTCGTGGGCATCTTTCCGCTACGATGATTGGTCAAAAGTACAGGTGAGTTCTTTTCCTGTTCCTGATGAATCCTATGCACTGCTGGTGGCGAATCAGGACTGGGGCGTGCCGAACCTGACAGAAGTTATTCCATTACCGGCTTATCTCAATGAAAGTTTACAATGGTTGGCATCCGCCCAAACCGAAGGCGGTGGCTGGGGGGCTGGCATGCATTCGCGCCAGGATGTCCTCGACCCACACGAAGTAGCCACCGATCCGGCCACGACCGCATTTGCCGCTATGGCACTACTGCGTGCTGGTAGTGATTTACAGGCCGGGCCTTTCCGGAATGAATTGATGAAAGCCACTCAGTACTTGCTGCAGGCGGTGGAGCAAAGCGCAGCCAATGCAGTCCAGATTACAGCATTACAAGGCACACAGCCGCAACGCAAACTCGGTGATAATGTAGATGTGGCCATGACCGCCCAGTTTTTTGCTCGCCTTACGCCTCATATTGCCAATTCACCAGCCATGCACAGCCGAGTAACGGCTGCTTTGGATCGCTGCGTTCAGATGCTGGAAGCTTCACAAGCGGATGATGGCAGCTGGGGGCGCCAGGGTTGGGCAATGGTCTTGAATTCATCGATGAGTAATAACGCGTTAGAGCTTGCCCAGCGGGTTGGTCGCCCAGTCAATCCACAGATCATCCAGCGTTCGCAGACTTATCAGCGCCAGAATGTGGTTGCGGACGGTAGTGTGCGTACTGAAAAGGCAGCTGGTGTTCCATTATACGCTTTAGCGAGTGCTCAGCGGGCGACTGCTCCTGCTGCCAACGCTACACGTCAGGCGCTTGCTGAAGAATTTGATCAGACAAGCGATACCCTATCGTACGATATGGCGGTAGAGGCCCTGAGCAATCAAGGGGTAGACAAAGATGAAGCGGAAGAAATGGCGGAGGCTTATGTCTCGAATGTGAATGCGGCTCGTCAGGTCGTACGGGATGATGTCCAACGCGGTTTTGGTAATAACGGAGGCGAGGAATTTTTGAGCCATATGCTCACTAGTGAGTCGCTTGCTGCTCAAAGTGACGAAGAATGGAATACCTGGCACCAGCGCATCAGCGAGCTATATGGCGAAATCCAGAATGGCGATGGTAGTTGGAATGGGCATCATTGCATTACCAGTCCGGTATTTTGTACGGCAGCAGTCGTGATGGCATTGACGGCCGACCGCGAGCCTGCCGCTTTGATGGCTTCCATGTAAAGTCTCATGTAATTAATCTTGCTGGTGGCACTGCTTCCTCCTTTAGGGGGCAGTGCCGCCAGCTTTCCTCATAGCCATTTCCCTGTGCGAACGCTCCTTTTCCTGTTTGTCGTTGTTTGTATAGTCGGTAGCTGCAAGCCCCGTGTTCCGCCAATGGAACAGCGCTGCGATGCATTGCTTACCCAGGCGGTGAACTGGTTGTGGTCACAACAGGCAGCGGATGGCGGTTGGCACAGCGAGGTACACGGTATTCTGAAAGGCGGCCAGGCCTGGACGCCCTACATCTACGACGCACTTTTGGGAGTTCCCGATAGTATCTATTCTATCACGACGGATCAACACAAAAGTGCAGGTCAATTCCTTTGGACTCACCTGGATAGTGTCGGAGCTATGGGGCTATCAAATCCGGTAGTGTTGGAATACCCGAATTATGCGACGGCCTATACCATTCGAGCCTTGAAGAGATCGCCTTGCTGTCAGGACTCCACCATCAATAGCTTCTACCTCCAGGAACAGCAATTTACCTACGAACGGGGCATCGAAATAGACCACCCTGCTTTTGGCGCCTGGGGCTTCGGCGAAACTGATCTGCCTCTTGGTGAAGTTGGCCATGTCGACTTGTCGCATACCCGTCGAGCAATTGAGGCAATAGGAATCGCTGGCCCTTTTCTGAATACTTCCTGGCATGAACTCGCCGAGGTTTTCCTAGGGCGGCTACAGAAAATTGGAGAAGACAATTACGATGGTGGGTTTTGCGCCTCAACCTATACGCTTGGCACCAATAAAGCCGATGCCTACGATCGACCGAGCTGTACCTCCTATGCATCGGCTACTGCTGATGGCGTATTGGCCCTCTTGGCAGTAGGTGTGTCTATCGAAGACCAGCGCGTGCAAGATGCCAAGGCCTGGCTGTTGCAACATCCACGTTGGGATTACCCGGAAGGCATTCCACCTAATGAGCCCGGGCAATGGGGTGAAGTATTGTTTTTCTATCACCTGTCGGTGCGAGCGCAGGCCTATGCAGCCTTAGGTATAAGCGATTGGGAGGAGGAGTTGCTAGACCTCTTGGAACCAGAGATTCATCCCGACGGTTATTTTCTCAACCCCGCTGGTGCTCCGAACAAGGAGAATGACCCTCTATTGGCAACGGCGCTGGTGGTGAGGGCGCTGTGCGCCATGCAAAATTGATCCTTTACTATGATCGAAGAGCAGCTAATGCGACGAGTGATTGAATTAGCCGAGCAAGCAAAAAGTGCCGGTGAATTACCCATGGCAGCCCTATTGGTTAAAGATGGGCAGATCCTCCACCATAGCCTGGATAAATCGATTGCGCTCTCTGATCCTACGGCGCATGCCGAACAACAACTCATCCGTGAATACTGTCAAGCCAATCAGTTGATCTCCTTAGAGGGCTGTGAACTGTACACCCTGGTAGAGCCCTGTGTGATGTGCGCTGGTGCCATCAAGTGGGCAAAGATTGATCGAGTCGTTTTTAGCTTGAGTCAGCAAGACCTTCAAACGAAAAGTGGAGGCCGTCCGAAGCCAAGTTGTGAAGAAATGGTCAATACTGGTGGGCGCAGGATTGCCGTCACGGCAGGAATACTAATCACCGAAGCCAGACAAGTCTATGCCAACTATCAATTCCCTTCCAAGAAGGAGCTTCATCGGCGGCACTACAATGAGCAAACGTAAAAATGAGGTGAGGAAACCGCTGTACTTGTTGTTTTGTTCGTTACCTTGAAAGAACCTTGAGTCGAATTGATAGAAGTGTTTATGGAACAAAGTAGCTTACTCGGTACGGTCTTGCTGATATTGACAGGTTTGGTGACCTACAAAGGCTTTCGTGATCGGCGGTTTTTCGAAGAAAACTTATTTGCAGTCGATCCGATCCTGATCGATGGGGAATACCGTCGCATTCTCACATCGGGCTTCCTCCACGCCAATTGGATCCATTTTGGCTTCAATATGATCGCCCTCTTATCCTTTAGCTTTAGTTTGGAACAATTGTTCGGGGTGCCAAAACTGGCAGGCTTGTATCTTGCCAGCTTGATCGGTGGGAGCCTTTTGGCGCTGTATATCCACCGCAATCATGGTGACTACCGCGCAGTAGGGGCATCTGGAGCAATCAGCGGTGTAGTCTTATCTTCTATTGTGCTCTTTCCCGATAGTACGATCTCCTTCGTCATTATTCCCATTGAGATCAAGAGCTGGATCTTCGGCCTGTTGTTTATTCTGATCTCAATTTTCGGGATTAAGAGCCAACGTGACAACATTGGCCACGAAGCTCATCTCGGTGGTGGCTTGATCGGCATCTTACTCACTCCCTTCTTTGCGCCAAAATTTATGGAGATCAATTGGACGCTATTCTTAGCGCTATTATTGCCGGTGGGACTGTTCCTGCTCCTGATTATCCGGAATCCGGCCATCTTAATGGTCGATGGTTACTGGGGAGAGCAAATGGCCGCCTTGCGAGACCGCAAATCGGGCCAATCCCCGTCCCGGATGAGCCGGGAGGAGGAATTGGACCAATTGCTGCAAAAGATTCGCCGAGATGGCTTGTCGAGTCTCAGCAAGAAGGAAAGAGACCGACTGGAAGAACTTCGCGACGAAGTCTAGTTTGTTTTATTTCGCCAGCACAATTTTACCGCTGGCAACCTGCGTGCCATTCTCACTCAACCAACGATAGGTATACATGCCGGCTGGTAATTGTCGACCATCTACCTGGCCGCTGGCTTGAATTTCCTGCTTCAATACCTCTTGACCGTGTAAGTTCAACAGCGTAAAAGTACCGCTTCCTTGTTCCGGCAAACGAACGTTAATCCAGCCCTTGCTAGGGTTAGGGAAAACTTGCAAACTCACCTGTTCTGGCTCTGGGCGGGTATTGTCGATGATGGCGGTCGTGCACAATTCCAGCTCCCAGTTGGTTAACTGTCCTGCAGTGCCATTATCATAGATGAATAAGCGCCAGGTTCCTTCCGCATCACTTCCTAGTACATTCGCAAAGGATTCCTCTGAGTTATACGTATCGCCATTGTTGAAAGGACATTCAACTGCCGAAGGGGGAACATCATTATCGATAGAAAAATCGAATTCAGTAGAGAAGGAGCAATCGTTCTCCGTCAATAAGTCAATGACCTCACCATTCGGTGATCGTAAGCGGAATCGCAATTCTGATAAAGGAAAGAAACTCCCTTGAATATTGTGAATATTGATGTCTTCTACCGGAAAGGCCTCATCCACCGAAATGCGGCTTTGGATAAATGGCAGGTTGTTAAATTCTACCGGCAGGTCTTCAGCAAAATAGGTTTTACAGTTGATGTTTTCCGTCATAAAGGAGCGGATCACCGAAGGTGTGCCTGGGCCACAGGCGGAGCTGTTTCCTTGCACCTGCCAGTAGAACTGCATACTGTCCGGTAAGGCGAAGTCCAATTGAAAAGAGGTCTCCAAAATGTCGTCATAGCTCGCTATTATGTCAGAGAACTGCGGGTCGGTGGCAATTTCCAAGGAGTAAGAATCTGCTCCCTCAACCGCCATCCAGCTTAGCGTTGGTACTGTACTTACATCTATTGAACCATCTGCTGGTGCATCAAGAAAAACCTGTGCGGGTGAACCGTCGATGACCAAAAGATTAAGTTCGAGGGTATCACTCGGGCCTACGCTGGTAATGATCAGCGAAAAAGGATAAGTGCCTGCATCGACCTGATCGGTACCGAAAATTTGTAAGGGCAATTCACCAGGTACGGCGACCGGCCCGTTAGGAACACCAACCGTCAATGATGCTGGCATCCCTGTTGCACCGAGGAATACGGGGTCGTTATAGCCGAGGATACCAGCCGTAATGAGAGTGAACTCGCCTAGCTCTGGCGCACAGGCGATGATAGGATCAGCTTCTACAAACACACTGAACGTAGTGTCAGTAGCTGCTTCAATGCTGATCGGTGAATTATTCAAATCGAAGAAAACATTGTTATGGCCTTTTACTTTGATACGGTATCCTGTGCCCTCCAAGCTATCGGGCACCTGCACAACAGCCGAACCATCATTGGCAACGGGGCCGCCCAAGGCATACGGATAAGTCATGCCACCCGGGGCTGATAAATAGATCTGTACGCTGTCGGTAGCTACCGGAACTTGATCCGTCTGAGCTACATCCCAGGTAACGTTCACTAATTCACCCGCCTGCCATTGGGTCGCCTGGTTTTGCGAAGTAACCCGAAATGGGCCCGCATTAGCTGTCGCTGCCATGCTATAATCGGTCCAAAGCACACCACCGCCAATCGGCGCATTATCGCGAACAGTCAAACGGAAGTTTAAGGGCCGGGTATAAGTCGGCAAGACTTCATTGATGGTCGAGCTATTGGAGAGAATAAAGTTCATTTGTGGAAAGACCCTCGTTGGGCTATTGGAAGGCGGTCGCGAGCGGAAAGAAGGTGCAGTGCCTTCTGGTTCGCCGAGAGGCGACAAGGGGCCAAGGTCAAATTGCTCCCAGCAGTAAGTGAGCGAATCGCCATCAACGTCTTCTGCTCCTGCCGCCAGTTCAAAAGGCGTGTCTATTGGAATAAATAGACCTGTTGCCGGCATGGTATTAATGGTCGGCGGTGTATTGATCGAATCGATAATAGTAGCGCAGTTATTCCCATTCTGTAAAATTGAGAAGTTGGTCATTTCTTCCAGGCTGATGACGTGAAAATGCGCATCACTATTCACTGCTACATTGTTTTCCTGGCATAATCCGGCATATCCCATGATGGTGGTGGCACTACCTGGTTCGTAGGGTTGAGGCCCTGAGCCGCCACAGTTGTTAAAGGTGTGGTTGCCGTCGAATTGGTGCCCAATTTCATGAGCGGCGTAGTCTACTGCAAATAAGTCACCTTCCGGCGGGTCGGTAGAGGTGTAGCCTTGTCCTTTGCGGTTACCGTTACAAACCGAACCCAAGCTGGCGATTCCGCCACCACCGCGATCAAATACATGCCCTATATCATAGTTCTCCGTCCCAATCACTGTGTCCAGGTTAGATTGGTTTTGGCCCAAATGAGCACCATTGCTTCCACTGTAAGGATCAGTTCCGGCATTGGTGTAAATGACCAAATGATTGCTATCGATCAGGATCATACGGGCCGAGATATCACGCTCGTAGATGCCGTTGATGCGGTGCATGATGGTCACTACTGCGGAGAGTCCACCTTCTACGGTACCACCGTGAAAGTTGGTGAATTCACCAGTGGTAGCCACTGCTAGCCGATAGGTCCGCAGCTTATCACCGATGACCAAGCCACCTTTTTGCCCTGTAGAAGGGTGGGGGGTATGGTCTTGCGCAAGGGCATCGGTAGCACAGTCAAATGCGGGTGCCGGATGATCGGCCTTGTCCCGCAACTGATATAAGTCTTCCACGTGATCCACAGGATCAACATACCAGGTGAAGCCAGGACCAAAAACCATGGCATGAAAGCCATGTACCGTCTGATCTATGCGTACATGGATGCTTGGGTTAGCTACTGCATAGCCAGCGTAAGTAGTGATCTGCGGAAATTGCGCCGCCAAGCCTGGCGACATCGTAGGGCTTTGCCAGATTTGGAAAGCCATTTGTTCTCCTCCAGGCGTTGGCAGGTTGAGTCGAGCCGCATCCGTGCCGTTTTGCCATTCCTTTTCCGTAGGAGCGCTGGCTAATCGCGTGGCCAGTAGCTCACTGTGAAGGGTGTAGAGGCTTGAGTTGTCGTCTGCCGTCGACCACAGCGAGGCAAAATCTTGGGTTTGAACAGAAGTGCCCAGTAGCAAGGCAAATAGAAGTACAGTTAGTCGCATAATTGAATGGCGTTGAAGGTCATTGGTGATCCATAAGCAGGGCATATAAACACCAGCCTTTTGGATCGATCAAAAGGATATTGGATAGGGAAGGTTCCCAGTATTCATTCCTCGATTTTAGGGGTTTGAGAAATTAACTGGACTTTCATTGAAAGCCCGTAGAGGGACACGGACCCCTTAGGCCCTAAAGTAGAGCGTAGAAAGATGGGATGTACCGCGTCCAAGAGAGCTATACTTGCCAGTTAGCAAGCTTGCCCAAGACACCTTTTGCCTTCTTTTTCGGTCTCTCTACTCTCTACTACAGTGACGATGCAATCGTCACGAATCCCTCTACGCCTTTCGGCCATGCCGAAAGTCCATATCATTGGATGATTACTTTCTTACTTGCCTGTCGCTGACCGTCAGTCAGCACGAGCAGATATAACCCACTTGCCACACTGGGCGGCAAGTCAATACTTTGTTGGTGTTGTCCGGCAGCCAACTCAACAGGGTACTCAGCTATCAATTCTCCCAAGTTATTGTACCAGCGCATATTTCCCGACCACGTTTCCGAGCTTTGCCAGCTCAGGAAAATGGGAGCACCTTTGACGGTAGGCTGCGGTCGTATTTGCCACGCTTCCAAACCGGAAATCTCAATGGTATTCACCGGGTCACCAGTCGTGAAACTCCTTTGTTGGCTTGTTTCGGTACAAGTAGAGAATGCATTAAACGCCCGTACTCGCCAGAAGTAGGTCCGATCTTCTTGAAGATCAGGTATGACAGTAAATGGTTCTTCGCTAGTATACGATTCGGTTAAAGCTGGTGGAAAGGAGGCCAAGCGGTTGACCTCTACTACATAATGGGTAGCGGCAGAAACTGGCTCCCAGCTAAGCTCCGCTTGATTGAAAGGCAATTCACTGCCATCCGCTGGTTCGCTAAGGACAGCTGTTTCGGCAATTGCATCCATCGGCGTTATGTCAGTTACCCATTGTGGTCGTTCGGCCAGTAGAAATGCTCGCATCGCTTCTTGTTGCTGTAGTGTAAAGCGCGTTTGGCAATTGTCATCGCTATAGCTCATGATCAAGGAACCATCCGACTGGAAAGATTCGTCATTAGGGTCGCGCTGGAAGGTGCCACTCACCTGGTTGGAATTACAAGTCCAGCGATTGGCCAGGTAATCCGGCGTGGTATCGCAAAAGCCATCAGCAGCGACAGCGCAGTTGGACCCATCTACTTTTTCCACAAAAGCCGTATCGATGATCATCGTATCCAAGATCAAAGTGTCCTGGAAGTAGGTATAGTCATAAGTAACCGTTTCAGGCGCAGGATCGGTGAACGAATGGTCCACGGAACCATCCCAAACTACTCCGCCCTCCCAGCCAAGGAAAGGGTGGGGGAGACTGAGTGCGTGACCCACTTCGTGGGCCCAGGTAATATCGTTGGGACCAGCACAGCTATTCTTAACCGCAATGCCGGCGTAGGGCAAGTTATAGCCGCAACTATTAGTTCCTGTATTGCTAGCAAAATAGCAATTGAGCGTATTGGCCACATTGTTGGTGAACATCATATCCGCTCCTTCTAGCACTGTTTCGTGCGAAAAGTATTCGGAGTTGTTGATGTAGTTGATATCACCCGCAATGAAAAACTGCAATCCCGATGGCACGAACAATTCATTGAGAAAGCAGAAAGCATCCAGCAGCTCTGGCACGGAATAATACCCGGCTCCATTGTCCGATCCAAGGATGTGAATCGTCAGTGGGATATAGAGCGTAGTATCTCCACCCTTAGCATAGTTGTCGGGCTGGAGTTGATATTTCTTGAGCCAGCTCGATCGGCCTTGCTGCGTACCACAAGGGTTGATATCAGTGTTCGATTGCCCTTGAACATACAGCAGGGCAAAGCACAATAACAGGGTACTGAGGGCGTACTTCATGTCAGATAGTTAATTCGCTGGCAGTTTTTGTGGAATAAAGCCGCTTCACCGATTTGCCGTTAAAGAAGCCCACAAAAACTGCCAGAGAAGGGTCTATTTTTGGAGAATGACCTTGCGGCTGGCCTGGCGGTCTTCCAATTGAACACGCAGGGTGTAAAGCCCGGCCGCATAGCGGTCAGTCGCAATGCCTAGCTGGTTATTTCCAGGAGCAAGGCCAGCTTGTCCATTGTAAACTACGCGTCCCAAGGCGTCAATTAATTGGTATTGCGCAAAGTCCGCCTCATCCGTAGTGAGTTGTAAAGTTAATTGTCCCTCTGTCACCGGATTCGGAAAGACCAGCAGGCTTTCACTTGGGAGTAATTCGTTGGTATTTACCAGCGAACCGGTCTCAAAACTGGCTGAGCTGGTAAAGTTTGTACAGCTGTTGTACATATTGAATGGCCGCACACGGAAGTAGAACGTTTCATCATCCTGTAGTTCCGTGAACACCAGCGAGTTTCCTTCTACGATATATTGATTGAACACGACCCCGAAAATATTGAACGGGTTAACCTGCACCACGTAGTGTGTGGCATTGGGGATGGGTTCCCAACTGATCGTCACTTCGCTGGCTCCTGGTAAGATCGTCCCTGGAGCAGGAGAAAGTACCGTTAGCTCGTCTACGTCGGGTATCGCCACATCGCCTTCAGGAGCAGGAGCAATAATGTTTTGGCGCAGGTCGAGAATGTTAGCTCGCATGGCACCGATTTGCTCGTCGGAGAAACGGTTTTTACAGGAAGAGTTGGAGTATGACATATATAAAGTACCGTCCGACTGAAAAGGCTCACCGTCCGGATCATACTGAATGACATTTGAGAACCCTCCGCCATTACAATTCCAACGATAATTTAGATAATCCGGTGCGGTATCGCAGAAGCGATCGCCGGCAAGGTCACAATTGGAATTATCTGCCCGTTCAACAGGCCAATCTTGTTGTTCAAAGACATTGTAAGTAGATTCAGGAGCGGGTTCATCATAATCGTGTGCTTCGCTTTCCCAACCATAAAAGGGATGTGGGAGGGAAAGGTAATGTCCAACCTCATGTGCCCAGGTGTGGTCATTTACGCCCAAGCAGTTTTTACTTAGCGCGAGGGCATCGGTGGGGAAATTTTCGTTGTAGGTTGGCGAATAGTAACCACAAGCATCTGCAGCGTTATCCACAATGTAGCAGTTGATGACGTCCGAAAAATTGTTTTGATTCATCATCTGCCTTCCCTGTTGGAATGTTGTGTGTTCATACCACTCGGAACTGGCAATGTAGTTAATCGGGTTGGCCAAATAGAACTGTATGTTCGTTGGCGCAAAGTCTTCAATGAGGGTGCAATAAGCCTTCATTACATTATCAACACTCATGTAGCCGGTGCCTTCGTCAGTACCTACCACATGAATCTGCAAGGCAACGTAGATCAAATCGTCGTTGCGAGGCACACCAATCATGCCGGCCTGGTATTCTTGTAACCATGGTGAACGTTGGTCAACCGTCCCGCATGGGGCCAGTTCTTCTTGTGCTTGACTGGGTAGTGCAAAGAGGAAAGAAAGCACCAATGTCGTAAATAGTCGTCCTGTTGAAATCATACTGTCCGAAAGAGTTGTAGTGATCTTCAATTCTATCACAAAGGTGAACGGAAAAAAAGGACACTAGTTTGATGATGTAAAGCAAAGTTCTCTGAAAATTATACGGAATGGAGCTTACAGAAGTTTGGTCCAACGCTCATTACCGTTCGTTTATGGCCTGCATTTTAAGCAGGTTCGCAAAATTTGTCAGAGCGGAAAAACAACTGCCCAATAAACGATTTTGTCGGTTTATTGGGCAGTCCTTACGCTGACATAAATGCAAATCGCGCAACTTAGTTGCCGATAATTACCTTCTCCGTCAGTTGACCGACATCCGTTCGTACCTGAAGCACGTAGATGCCATTGGGTAGATTCGTAGTCGGTACGCTGATCTGGTTTTCACCCGTGGTGAATTCCACCTGGCGAATTTGCTGGACCAATTTCCCGTTAAGGTCGTACAATCCCAATTGACCACTGAAGGCTTCATTGGTCAATACCTGCAATTGGACTGCTGCATTGCTGCGGGCAGGGTTAGGTGCCACGCTCCAGTCTAGTACATACGCTGGTTCCACGGTAGTGGTCGTGCCACCCGTCACAAATGATTCGATTTCGGAGCCAACATCAGCGCAGCCGTAGTGCGCATTGAAGGGACGAACGCGCCAGTAGTAGGTACGGTTGGCATCTAATTCATCCATTACTTTGCTATTGCCGTATACTACCGTGCGAATAGTCTGGATCGTAAACGTACTTACGCGCGAGATTTCCAGCACATAGGCCGTAGCATTAGGTACTGAGGTCCACTGCAAATTCACACTGTTAAAACCATCGACTGTTTCACCGGTGATCGGGTAGATCAATTCAGCTGCTTCATCAATGGTAGCGACGGTAGGCACAGGGTCCTGGAATAGGTAGGCGCGGTGATTTGAGTTGATATCGATCTGGATTAAATCATTCTGCTGTGGGGTGAAATGATAGCTTTCATCCGGGCAGTTTAAGAAGTAGGATACATAGTTGAATTCATCCGGATCGATCGGCACACCGTTGGGATCCAGTACATTGCCGGTGAAGGTACATCCTGGGTTGCCCAGCCCATTGTTGTAGTCGGGCGGTGTGTCGCAAATACCATCGGCTGCGTTCTCACAGTTGGTGCCATCCATCAATTCCGTTGGGTTGTTGCCTGGGTTAGCACTGTCGGTAGGAGCAGGAACACCAATTTCATCGGCTTCATTGCCGAAGGGATCAGCTTCCCATCCAAGAAAGGGATGGTCTAGACTGAAGAAGTGCCCCAATTCATGCGTCAGGATGATGCCGTTGCCACCAATTCTATCCTTAGCGGCTACGATCCAGTCTTTAAAGGGGAAAAAATCATAAGGAGAATAGTAGGCCAAGGTTTCACCGGGGTTCTCATCTTCCGGATCATCTACTGATTCCACGATCCACACATTTAGCGAACGATCCACTTTTTGAAAGGTCATGATTGTACCGATCGTAGCTTCGTGATTTTCAAAGACAGTGGAGTTGTCGACATAGTTAAACTGACCATCTTTCAGGAAAAACTGGATGTCGTAAGGCGCGAAGTCTTCGTTGATCTCACACAATTGATCCAAGACGCGGTTTTCAGTAATACGGCCGGTGCCGCTGGTTTCGGCTACCAGATGAAAAGTGATGGGTACATAGAGTATGTCACGAGGATAGACAATACCCTGCGCCAAGGTCTCTTTGTGGGCGTTGCGCCGCTCACGCAAGGCATCTTGCGCACCTTCCTGGTGATGAAGGCCGCACCAGTCGCCAGTGATTTCTTGAGCACTTAGGCTGACAGTTGCTAAAAGCAAGAGAAATGCAGTAAAATAAGGTCGCATATAATTCAATGTTTTCTGGTCCAAAATTTGCTTTGCAAAAATAGAAAAATAATAACCGTTGGAATGACTTAGACCCGCCATTTCTTTGGTCTTGGACTGAACAAAGAGCGAAAAAATCGCTAAGTTTGCCGCTCTTCCAATAAATGTTATCGGCAGGAATCCGAAAGAACCATTCCCGCCCCTTTAAACAATGAAAAGATGAGTAAAGTAACTGTTGTCGGCGCTGGTAATGTCGGCGCAACCTGTGCTAATGTATTGGCACATAAAGACTTGGTTAAAGAAGTCGTTCTTCTGGATATTAAAGGTGATCTGGCTCGTGGCAAAGCCCTGGACAGCTGGCAGCAAGCCCCCATCGATTACTACAGCACCCAGATCTTGGGTACGTAAGATTATGCCCATACAGCGAATTCTGATATCGTTGTCATTACAGCCGGTATTCCTCGCAAGCCGGGTATGAGCCGTGATGATCTGATCGCCACCAACGCCAAGATCGTTGGTATGGTGACGAGTTCGATCATGGAGCATTCAAGTAACCCGATCATTATTGTGGTGTCCAATCCACTGGATGTGATGACGTATGCTGCTCATCAAGCATCTGGACTCGACCGTTCACGTGTCTTCGGTATGGCCGGTATTCTTGATACAGCTCGCTACCGGGCATTCTTGGCTACTGCTCTCGATGTGTCCCCTAAAGATATTCAAGCATTGTTGATGGGCGGCCACGGCGATACTATGGTGCCACTTCCACGCTACACTACAGTAGCCGGTATCCCGGTAACCGAAATGATTGACGAGGAAACACTCAATGCCATTGTAGATCGTACGAAGACTGGCGGCGGTGAGCTCGTTAAACTAATGGGTACCTCTGCCTGGTATGCCCCGGGTGCAGCAGCTGCCCAAATGGTGGAAGCGATCGTCAAGGATGAAAACCGCATCTTCCCTTGCTGTTCTCACCTTAATGGCGAATATGGCCTTAACGATATCTACCTGGGTGTGCCAGTAAAACTCGGTAAGAATGGTATAGAGCAGGTGTTGGAAGTGAAGTTGAACGAAAGTGAGATGGAAATGCTCAAAACCTCTGCCGGACACGTTCGTTCAGTCATGGACGTATACGATGGCATGAAGGGGTAATACAGTTTTCATTAGGCAGTTGGCAGTGGGCAGTATCTTTTGCCAACTACCAACTGCCTAATGAAAACTGTATTACCCCTTCATGCCATCGTATACGTCCATGACTGAACGAACGTGTCCGGCAGAGGTTTTGAGCATTTCCATCTCACTTTCGTTCAACTTCACTTCCAACACCTGCTCTATACCATTCTTAC
>SPJK01013563.1_pt1 | contig 22975 bp, 20 predicted proteins | sample 3741771 | NCBI WGS metagenome assembly SPJK01 (sample SAMN10925997, study PRJNA522277) | cold seep metagenome | isolation source: Elba SIP-enriched marine methane seep metagenome, extraction at timepoint T2 | place: Italy: coast of Elba, Mediterranean Sea
CTGTTGTGAGTGCAATTGCTGGCATACCGTTGCGTTCTTTTTTAAAACGACCGACGATTTCAGCGGCAATATGCTGACTATCGGCAGCACTACCACCATTGCCCATCAGCAGTATTTTGCCGCCAGATTGAATACAATTTTGCATGGCAATACCAACATCGCTAATGCGTGGAAAAAGCGGCTCAAGTGCAGCAAACATGGCTGTATGCGCGGCATGTGCGCCTTTGAGGTAATTAATGTAATCCATTAGCAGTATTGATCCTCTTGCATTAAATAGTTTTGTACGTAATCTTTCACACCATCCTCTAAGCTAGAGAACGGTTGTGTGTAACCAGCATCACGTAATTTTTGCATCGCTGCCTGTGTAAAGTACTGGTATTTCCCTTGTAAATCTTGTGGCATATCGATGTAAGTAATGTGCGGTGCTTTCTGCATGCTGGTCATCACGTTTGTCGCTAAGTCCTTAAAGCTACGCGCTTCACCTGTGCCAACATTGTAGATGCCGTCTGGGCTTGGTTTGTTGCTGAGCGCGGTTTGGTAAAAATGACATAGCACGGCAGCCGCATCTTTTACGTAGACAAAATCACGCATTTGCATGCCATCTTCAACGCCCGCTTTGGTGCCTTTAAATAAGCGCATCGTGCCTGTTTCACTGAATTGGTTAAACGTGTGAAAGGCCACGCTCGCCATTCGCTCTTTGTGATATTCGTTTGGCCCGTAAACATTAAAAAACTTAAAGCCTGCCCAGCTTGGCGGACAAGGCTTGTTGTTTGCAACTTGTTTTAAAACCCATTGATCAAAAAAGTGTTTTGAATAGCCGTAGCCATTCAACGGTCTTAAATCTGCAATGGAGGCGTCATCATAGCCTTGGTTGCCGTCACCATAAGTCGCGGCAGAGCTGGCATAGAAAAATGGCACTTTGTTTTCAGCGCACCATTGCCATAAGTGTTGCGAGTATTGAATATTGGATTCGACAAGCTTATTAAAATCGCGCTCGGTTGTTGCACTAATCGCGCCCATATGAATCACGGCACTAATATCATCACGGTCACGCAGCCAGTCAAATAACTGGTGTTTATCAAGGTAGGTTTCGTATTGACGGTGCACGAGGTTTTGCCATTGTGATTCGTGTGTGATGTCATCAACAATCACAAGGTCTTCTTGATTGCACTGCGTGTTGAGATGCCAAGCAATCATTGAGCCTATCATGCCGGCACCACCTGTAATTACAACCATAAAAACCCTCGAAAAATGTTCAACAGGGCGATTATACCGCTTATTGTTTTGCGCCTAAAGCTTTTGCGCGTGTAGCCGTGTCCTTAGCGGCTTGTGTTGCTGCTGAAGCATCCCAATCAGCGCTGACCCAGCCATGTAAGTTTTCCAGTGCGATATCGGTCATGGCGTGAATCCATTCATCGCTATCATTGAGTGCAGGGATGTAGTTGTACTCACCACCACCATGACTTTGAAAGATGCCTTTACCTTCCATCGCGATTTCTTCCAATGTTTCCAAGCAGTCGCTGCTAAACCCAGGACAAACAACATCAATACGCCCGGTTTTTGCTTTGCCTAGCGCGGTCAATGTATCCGCTAAATAAGGCTTGAGCCACTCCTGTTTGCCGAAGCGAGACTGAAAGGCGACTTGGTACTCATTGGCGTCTAAGTTGAGTGCGTCAGCCAACAAGCGTGCAGTTTTATGGCATGCGCAATGGTAAGGGTCACCTTTTGTTAAGTGCACTTTAGGGACGCCATGAAAGCTCATGATGAGTTTTTCTGGTTTGCGGTGCAGTGCCCAATAACTTTTTATGCGTGTCGCGAGCGCTTGAATATAAGCAGGATGGTCATGATATTGACGGATGGTGCGAATCGCAGGCACATTACGCATTTTGAGCAATGTGTGCCAAACAGCATCTAAACTCGCGGCGGTGCTGCTGGCTGCATATTGCGGGTAAAGTGGGAATACCAGTATTTTGTCACAATGCTGAGTTTTTAATTTCTCGATTGCACTTTTCATACTCGGATTGCCATAGCTCATCCCCAACTCGACCACAAAAGGTGACTTCACTTTTTCACCTAAAAAACCACGCAGTAATTTGGCTTGTTTTTTTGCGTAAACCAATAAAGGAGAGCCATCTTGCATCCATACTTGTGCATACTTTTCGGCAGATTGTTTAGGGCGTGTCGTTAAAATAAAACAGTTGAGAATCCACCACCAAATGAAACGCGGAATTTCAACAATCCGTCTATCCATTAAAAATTGTTTAAGGTAGGGGCGTAGCGCCTTTGCAGTAGGCGCGTCGGGTGTGCCTAGATTGGCAAGTAGAATGCCAACCTTCAGTTGGTCGCCGTGCTTGTACTCTGGTTCGCGGGTGTAATAAGCCATGGGTTGTATTATAAATTGCTTAAATCGTTGCCAGTGATTAATTGGTAAACGTAGTTTTGTAGCATCATTTTTTCTTGAAATGGAATGTCTTGAAACTGAATGCCATGTTTAAACTTTTGACCATCATCTGATTTAGAAGGTTCTACCACATTGCGTAAGATGCTGTGAATGGAGAAGAATACCTCTGTCCCTGAGACAGTTAGCTTAAATGTACATTCTAATGCATCACCGTTTTTTCCCATTAAAGTACTGGACTCAACCATGCCACCACCGAGGCTAATATCAATAATACGCCCAGGCATTTTTTTGTCTTTAAAGTCCCCCTCAGTTTTATTCACAATGGAAGCAATGATATTGGCCGCGGCACGTTGGTTATTGCGCAAGTTTTTTGAATAGACGCCTGATGGAAACTTAAGGTGTAGATGTGGGTAAGGTTTGTTGTATACCGCTTCTACGATGGAGGTAAAGCTATAAACATCTTTGCCGCTAAACAGTTGCACACGAAAGCCAGCATGTTCTTTAACAAAAATCAGTTTGTCATCTACTTTTGGTGTGGTGCAGATAATGCTACCTTTGGGCAATCCGCCCAGAAATTTAACGGTATATTTTGTACTCTCGTTTTCATCGGTTAGCGGCGATATTTGTAGCGACTCATTGAGCTTAATAGACTCAAGTGGTAATTTGACTAACTTTTGTACAGGCTCTTCTTCTTTTTGCTCTTCTTTTTTTGCTGTGTTGCCCGTGGTTTTCCCTGCACGTAACTTTTCGACTGATTTTTTATTCAGGTATAGGCCTCGATCCAAAAGCCTTTCAAGCTGCCCTTCTGATGAAATGATCATGCCTGCTTGCATCAGCAACTGCCCTCGAATGTCGTAAATGGGAAACTCAAGCGGCACACCAACCTCTACCAAACTTTTTGGTAAAGTGGTGATTTGGTCTTCTGACAGCTGCTTTTCACTCATTCTGTTTTAAGCCGTTTCTATTTGGCAGATAAAGCGTTAGATAATAGCTTGGCGGTGATGTCAACAATTGGAATCACACGTTCATAAGCCATGCGGGTTGGGCCAATGACGCCAAGGGTGCCGACAACTTGTCCATCAACTTCGTAGGGGGATGTTACCATACTGCATTCATCCAACGAGCTATAACCGCTTTCGCCACCAATGAAGATTTGTACACCTTCTGCTTTTTGGCTGTTGTCTAATAGTTGCATGAGTGCAGAGCGGCGTTCAAATACATCGAATAGTTTACGCAAGGAAGTGACATTGCTGGCGAGTTCATCAACATTGAGTAGGTTGCGCTCTCCAGCAATAATCACATCATCTTTATCTTGTGGGTTGGCGGCATCTTCAGCATCTAAGGCAGCAGACATTAAATTGCTAATGTCTGCTTGCATTTTTTTTAGATCCTGATGTAAGTTTAGCCGCGCATCTTCAAATGTTTTGCCTGCATAATGCGTGTTGAAGTAATTGCTGGCTTCCGTCAATTCTGTCGTTTTGAATGGTGTTTCTGGTTCAATCACACGGTTTTGGACGTTGCCATCTGTGGTGACAATAATCACTAAAATACGTTTTTCCGATAGCGGCATAAACTCCAAATGTTTAAACGTCAGTGTTTTGCGTTTGGGTGTCAAAATCATGCCTGCGAACTGTGTGAGGTGTGACAGCATGTCTGCTGCGGTGGTAATCACCTCTTGAGCGTTCGATGATTTAAGTGTGTTTTCAAGTGCTTGAATCTGTTGATGCTCTAACGGCTGTACACTTAATAATGAATCAACAAAAAAACGGTAACCCTGTTGTGTCGGAATGCGGCCTGCTGAGGTATGTGGGCTTGCCACAAATCCGAGGCGCTCTAAATCGCTCATCACATTACGAACGGTTGCAGAACTCAGCCCTAAGCCAGAGTGTTGCAATAACGCGTTTGACCCCATGGGTTGACCATCGGTTACGTAGTGCTCAACTAGCGTTTTGAGTAATATTTGCGCGCGTTCGTCCAATTCGATTATTCACTAAATACAATTAAGTTGCCATTTTGCCTGATTTAGTGCGCGGTTGCTACTGGTTGTAATTGCGTATCTGTGATTAAATCCTGTCATGCAGTCAAGATTTAATACCATTGCCATTATTGGCAAGTTTATGCGAGAGTCTGCTGTCCAATTCATGAAAAATGATTTGGCAGACTTGGCGCGGCATTTGCACGCTAAAAACATCGAAGTTGTTTTTGAGGCGCAAACAGCAGAATATGCTGAAATTATTGATTATCAAACCATCTCATTATCAGACATTGGGCAAAAAGCGGATTTGGCCGTGGTGATGGGTGGTGATGGCACCATGCTTAGCGTCGCACGTTCACTGAAAGACAGCAGCATTCCGCTGGTGGGGATTAATCGAGGACACTTTGGTTTTCTAACAGATTTGCGTGCTGAAGAGATGTTGCAGGCTATCGATGCAATTTTAGCTGGTGAACATCAATGTGAGTCTCGCATGATGTTAAATGCGACGGTGGTACGGAACCATAAAGTCATCCTGCAAAACCATGCGTTTAATGACATCGTGCTAAAAAGTGGCTTACGTTTAATCGAACTGGAAGTCACGATTGATGGGCAATTTATTCACAAACAACGTGCAGATGGGTTGATTCTCAGCACGCCAACGGGCACAACCGCTTACTCGTTGTCAGCTGGTGGACCGATATTGCACCCTAGTTTGGATGCGATTGCATTGGTGCCTGTTTGCCCACATACATTGAGTAATCGCCCATTAGCGGTAAATAGTAATGTTGAAATTGAAATCAAAGTGGTGCAAATGGATCATGCTTCGATAAGCTGTGATGGGCAGTCTCAATTGAATCTGGCGGTCGGCGATTGTATTAAGGTTGCGCGCGCGCAAGAAAGTGTGACGTTGTTGCATCCTAAGGAGTATTGTTATTACGATATGTTGCGCAACAAACTCCACTGGGGCTAATTATTCAATACTGCGTACTCACAATTACGGCGTTGCTTGCGGCTTGCCATACTGAATGTATTGTCTGCGCCTTAGCGCCTTGTACTTGTGAGCACGCAATACTGAATAACTCATATAAAATAAAAGATTAAGTAAATAATTTTAAACGACATCACTTATGTTACAAGCCTTATCCATCCGAAATTTTGTCATTGTTGAGCAGCTAGATTTAGAGTTTAGCCAAGGTTTTACCACACTCACAGGAGAGACGGGTGCGGGGAAATCTATTTTGATTGATGCGCTATCGTTGGCGTTGGGTGCACGTAATGAAGGTGAAGTGATTCGTGCGGGTTGTGATAAAGCGGATATCAGCGTGACGGTGAATATTGCGAGTAATACGCAAGCGCAAGCTTGGTTGGCTGAACATGAAATTGATGATGCCGATGATTTGATTTTGCGCCGCGTGATTTATCGTGATGGGCGTAGTCGCGGCTTTATCAACGGCGCCGCCGCAACGGTTGGTCAATTAAAAGCATTGGGTGAGTCACTGGTTGATATCTACAGTCAGAATGCACATCACTCATTACTCAACACCAATACCCAGCGTCAAATTTTAGATGCGTTTTCTGGGAGCACTGTATTAGCGAAACAAGTGGCTGAACAATATAAAGCATGGCATCAATTACATCTGCAACAGCTTGAAATTGACAAAAATGCTGCGGCGTATGCGGATGAGTTGGTGGAGTTGCGCGATAAAGTGCGGGAGCTTGAGCAGTTGGGTTTTGTTGCAGAGGAGTGGCAAGATTTACAATTGGAACATAGTCGCTTAAGTAATGGCGCTGAATTGATTGCAGGAGTAGAGGAATGTTTGCATTTAGCCAGTGAAGGTGAGCCTGATGCATTGTCAATGCTGAGCCATATGCAGCAAAAATTAGCGAGCTTGGTTGAGCTAGATGAAAGCTTAAAAGAGGCGGCGGAGACGGTAGATTCAGCCGTTATTCAATTGCAAGAGTCAGCACGTAGTTTAAGTCGCTACCTGCAACAAGATGATCTTGACCCCGCCAGATTGAATGAGGTGGAAAACCGCATTCAAGCGATTCATGGTGTTGCACGTAAATATCGTGCGCGACCAGAAGAATTGCCTGCGTTATTAGAAGTGTGGCAGGCGCGAATGGTCGAGCTTGAATCGTTTGCAAATGATGGAGCATTAGCCAAGCAAGTGGCGGCGACGTTGGCAACGTATACCGCGTCAGCTAAACAGTTGAGTACAGCACGTCAACAAGCAGCAACAGACTTAAGCGCAAAAATCAGTGCAGAAATGCAGCGTTTATCACTCAGTGGTGGTCAGTTTCAAGTGGCGTTAGAAAGCTGTGAGGCATCTGCCAATGGATTAGAACAAGTGGTATTTTTAGTGGCTGGTCATGCAGGTGTCGAGCCGCGTCCGCTAAACAAAGTAGCCTCAGGTGGCGAGTTATCACGCATCAGCTTGGCATTGCATGTAACAACCGCAGCACAAGGCAGCGTGCCATGTATGATTTTTGATGAAGTCGATGTCGGAATTGGTGGCGGTGTAGCCGAAGTCGTCGGTAAACTGCTCAAGCAGCTCGGCGAGAATCGCCAAGTGTTAGTGATTACCCACTTAGCTCAAGTCGCCGCCCAAGCGGCACAACACTTACAAGTCAGCAAAACGCAAAGCGATGGCGTAACTCTCAGCCATATTCAACGCTTGAGTGATGAAGCGCGCATTGAGGAAATCGCAAGAATGTCAGGTGGTTTAGAAATCACAGAAGCCACGCGCAACCACGCAAAAGACATGTTAGGACTGTAGTTTTATTTTTTATCTAGGCGATCACCAAGCTCGCCAATATAAGCGGACAATGAGCTGCCAGACTCTTCAACAGTCGTTTTAAATCCTGCTTCGATTTCAGATAAGCGGTTTTCTACCTTTTCTTGCATGGCTGTGCTTTGTGTTTGGATTTGTTTTAGCTCGGTTTCTAAATAAGTCCGCAGTTCGGTAATACGTGAGGTTTCTGCTTCCTCAGCCAGCTTTCTTTTTTCTTCTGCTTCACGGTTGAGTTTTCTTCTAATCATCAATGTTGATGATTGCATATACACCACAAAACCGAGAAAGAGTAGGGCCAGTAAGCCTGTTGCCGCGAGTAAGATGAGCCCTAGTGGCGCTTCTGCTTCGCCAAACAGAAACGATAAGGAAACGGGCGTCATAATGGCTTGCCAGTTGATGGCAGAAAAAATCACCAATGCCACCATGACAATGATTAAAATTAAGTTAATTAATCGGGCCATTGTTTTATTCCTTTACTTTGCTTCGACTAGGTTGGCTGATTCAATTGCCACTTTGTATAAACGGCTTTCTTGCGGGTCTTTGATGCGCACGCCAATGCCTACTTGACCACGTCTGCCTGCCTCTATCACGCCTCTAATGGGTAATGGACTGCTTTGTGATATGGCGCGTCCCGTTTGTGCGTTGTATTTCACCACGCGGACGGTAACGTTTTGAATCGGTAGCGAAGCATCGTTTTGTACCACTGCAAATAAGTTGCCTCTGTTGTCAGCCAACACGCCTGACCTTAGATATTTATTAGGGTTGCGAGGGAAGTCAATGCGCATTGCACGCGCTGTGGCTTCTTTACCAATGGCTGAGTTCGAGCTTGCCGCCACTTGGTAGTGTTGTAAAGCTAAGTCAGTGTCACCACGACCTTCCGCAATTTGACCGAGCAAAGCGTGGCCTGGTGCGGTTGGCAGTAATTCGTTTGCACGTTTAAGGTATGGTTCAGCTTGTGTTTTTTTGCCTGAATTAAATAAGGCAATACCACTGTGTAGGTGTGGTTTAAAGTAGTCTGGTTGCATCTTGATGGCTTTGGCGTAATAGCTAAGCGCAGTGTTTGTCTGCTTTTTGGTTAATGCAATATCACCTAATAGTTCTTGGAAGCGCGCTTCGCGTGGTTCGCCTGCGATGGCTTTTTTTGCTAATTTAGTGGCTGTTGCAGTGTCATTTTTTTTGAGCGCGGCAACGCCATCATCGTAAGCTTTATATGCACTTTTGGTTGCTTTGAGTTTGCCGACTTTTTGGGCGTAGGTTTTAACGCCCATTTCACCACCAGCGCCAATGCTGGCTAAGGTAACTTTATTGTCAGCAACCCGTTTTTTTGAAGGTGGGTGGCTAGCAAAAAGACCTGATATAAAATCGCTTTTTCGCCCTTCGCTTAAACGCACGAATGTCTCTTGCAATGTCACCGCAGCGGCTGGGTCATAACCAGCTTTTTTCATATAGAGCATGCCGTAATAATCAGATTCGCTTTCTGCATCACGGCCATATTTGCTTGAAAGAAGCTGGGCGCCGAGTTGGGAGCCGCCAACGATTAAGTTAGCATAGTCACTATTTTGCGCACCAATGCCGACTGCAATCATGCCTGCTTGGAGTAGTACGCCACGTTCCATGTTTTTGGCGCCATGTCTTGCCGCCGCATGTACAATCTCATGGCCCATTACGGCAGCTAGCTCAGCTTCGCTGTTAAGTTCGTAGAGTAAGCCGCGGTTAAAGGCGATTTTGCCACCAGGCATGGCCCAAGCATTGGGTACGGAATGATTGAGCACCACAAATTCATAAGGTAGTTCTGGTCTGTCGGATACGGCTGCCAATCGTTTACCAATGCCTTGCACGTAAGCAGTTAGTTCAGGGTCAATCACATAATCCCCACCTTGCGATTGACGTGCTGGCGAATAATTTTGTGTGCCAATTGAAATTTCTTTTTCTTGCGAGATAAACTGGAACTCTCGCTTTTTGGTGACAGGGTTTGTACCACATGCCGAGATAACAAGCGCTAAAGTAAACGCTAATGCAATACGATAGTAGCGTGAGATAGTATGTGTGTTAGAGATTGAATGCATCATAAGGCACTCCTGAAATTAAAATGAACACAGATGATTGATGAAGGTTACTTGCATTTTGCGCAAACGCCGTAAATCATCAAAGAGTGTTCTTGTATTGTAAATCCACGGGATTCAGCAGCTTCTTGTTGTCTGCGCTCAATTTCTTCATCATAAAACTCTTCAACAAGACCACACTTGACGCAAACGATATGGTCATGATGTTCCCCTTCATTGAGCTCAAAAACCGCTTTGCCGCTTTCGAAATGGTGGCGCACTAACAAGCCAGCATCTTCAAACTGGGTCAACACACGATAAACCGTTGCCAGGCCAATGTCATCACCAGAGTTGAGCAGTTCTTTATAGACTTCTTCTGCTGAGAGATGGCGCTCTGTGCTTTTTTCAAATAGCTCTAAAATTTTTAAGCGAGGCAGGGTTGCCTTTAAGCCAGCACTTTTTAAATCTTTTTGGTCATGCATAATTTACTCATTTCTCAAACTTTTTAGTGTTAGGGATTTAACCATCGTGGTATATTAACGAGAATTCTTACATCTGTCTGCTTTAACATAAAAACTATGCACAATATTTTAAGATTTTTTACATTATTTTTGGTGATTAGCATTGCTGGTTGTGGTGCTGCAATTCCGACGGTTAAGCCGTACAAAATGGATATACAACAAGGCAATGTGGTGACATCTGAGATGTTGCTTAAATTGCGCCCTGGCATGTCTAAGTCGCAAGTGCGCTACATTATGGGTACGCCGCTGTTGGTTGACAGCTTCCATTCTGATCGCTGGGATTATTTCTACCAGTTGCGTAAGCAAGGCAAGATTGTGAATCAGCGTCGCGTTATTTTAGACTTTGAAGGTGACTCTCTAGCGCGCGTCAGAGGTGATGTGGTGCCAGAAGGTACGGATGTCGATGCGCTTATGCAGCAAGCAAAATCAGAGGCAGATGAGGCGAAAGAAAAAGCCGAGAGTGATGATTTGGTGGTTGAGAAAATCGATGCGCCAGAAATCGAATCAGAAACAGTAACAGAGGCGCCAAAAGCGGCTGTAGCGGAAGCTGTTGAACAAGTTGAGCAAGCAGCTGAGCCTGTAGCAGAAGAAGTTGCTGCAAAAGCTGAAGCAGCAGTTGAAGCCAAACCACTAGCGCCGATGGATGTGCCAGTTGCGGATGAACCGCTTGATCCAGTGCCTGTTGTCGAAGCGGCAGAGGTTGAGCCATTGCCTGAAGTGGTTGCGGCGGAATCAGCTGAAATGGCAGCGGAAAAAGCGAAGGTTGTGATTGAGGATGCGGTGAGCAGCCCAACGGAGCCAGCGCCAATGCCTAAAGTTGATGAAGCGCTTGTAGAACCACCAAAAGCAGCAACGCCTGAAGTGGTCGCCCCTGAGCCTGTTAAAGCTGCGGCGGAAGAAGTGGCGCCTGTTGCCGAAGCTGTGGAAGAAAAAGCTGAGGCTGTTGTGACAGAGGTGGAAGAAGCTGCAGCTTCGGTTGAAGCTGTTGCGCCGCCAGAAGTGAAAACAAAAGCTGCTGTGACAAGACCGAAAGCGACCATGATTCCAGCGCCACCTGTGATGGGGCCTGTGGCAAAACCAGTGGTAGCGAAGCCTGCACCAGCGAAGACGCAAGTAGTACCTGCTGTCGAGGCAGAGGCCGTGCCGCCAGTGGTGGAAGTTGAAACGGGTGCAGTTAAAGCAGCAAAACCGAAGGCGACTGCGACGGTGCCAGCACCACCGACACCGACAGCGAATGATGGTTTGTTTGATTTGGATAGCTTCTTCGACTCATGGTCTGATGAAAAACCTGCAGCGAAACCCGTTGCAAAGCCACCTGTTCCAAAAGCAGCTAAAGAGGCTGCTGAGCCAGCAAGTGCTGCAGAACAAACAAGTGAAGAAGAAGCAGGTTTGTTTGAGCGCACACTAGAGTTCATAGGCTTTTAATCCATGCAAAGAAAGATTGTGATTACGGGCGTTTCTGGACGCATGGGTATTGCTTTGCTGGAAGGTGTGTTTGCAGATGATGCGCTAACCCTGCATGCTGCGATTGACCGTGAAGGCAGTGCGTTAATTGGGCAAGATGCTGGCGCACATTTTGGCGTAACGTCAGGCGTGAAAGTCAGCAGCGACTTGGCAAGTGCCTTGGATGGGGCTGATGTACTTATTGACTTTACCCGACCAGAGGCAGCTATGCAGTATTTGGATGCCTGTGTGCAGGCTGGTGTGCAAATGGTGGTTGGTACGACAGGTTTTACTGAGGTAGAAAAAGCGGCGATAGACAAAGCCGCGCAACAGCATGCGATTGTATTTGCGCCGAATATGAGTGTTGGGGTGACCCTCTTGATTAACCTTGTGGAACAAGCTGCGCAAGTGCTGAATGAAGGTTACGATATTGAAGTCGTTGAAATGCATCACCGTCATAAAGTTGATGCGCCGTCAGGCACGGCTTTGCGCTTAGGTGAGGCTGCCGCACAAGGGTTAGGACAAGACTTGAAAGACTGTGCTGTGTATGCGCGTGAAGGCGTGACTGGTGAACGTGAAGCTGGCAAGATTGGCTTCGCTACTTTGCGTGGTGGTGATGTGGTTGGTGATCACACAGTTGTGTATGCTGGCACAGGTGAGCGTGTCGAAATCACGCATAAAGCAAGCAGCCGCGCGACCTTCGCGCTTGGTGCATTACGGGCGGCAAAATTTTTGGCTGAAAAGTCGTCAGGTCTTTATGATATGCGAGATGTGCTTGGTCTGAAAAGCTAGCTTAAAATCCGATGCAACAGGCGTTATCTTTGCTTGAAATAAAAGTTTAATCTCGCTATAATTCGTCAATTCTTACAAACGGGAAGAGTACATCACTTTTCCCGTTTTGCATGTCTAGCGCCAGCATGACAATCTGTATGCTGCAAAGTGCGCGAAAAACGAAACTGGATAAAATAAGGAGCAACAATTGTCGCAAACGCGCCCTGTAGAAAAAACACAAGCAATATTGGTGTTGGCAGATGGAACAGTGTTTCGAGGTACTTCAATTGGCGCTTCAGGCCATACAGTTGGTGAGGTGGTATTTAATACCTCGATGACTGGTTACCAAGAGATTCTCACAGACCCTTCATATACAAAACAAATCGTTACGCTGACTTACCCACATATCGGTAATGTGGGTGCTAATGCGGAGGATGTTGAGTCAAGCCAAATTTGTGCGGCAGGTTTGGTGATTCGAGATTTGCCTTTGCTGGCAAGCAACTTCCGTAGCGAGCAGTCATTGTCAGACTATTTGCGTGCGCATAATGTGGTGGCGATTGCGGATATTGATACGCGTAAATTAACGCGCAACCTCAGAGAAAACGGTGCGCAAGCTGGGTGTATTTTTGTTGGGGATGATGCAGAGAAAGCGTTGGCGCTTGCAAAAGCGTTCCCAGGTTTGGCTGGAATGGATTTAGCCAAAGAAGTTACTTGCCAATCCGCTAATGAATACACAGAAGGTGAGTGGGCTTTAGGCGAAGGCTTTACCACGCCAGCCGAGCAACCTTATCACGTAGTTGCGTTTGATTATGGTGTGAAGCGTAATATTTTGCGCATGCTGGTATCGCGTGGATGTAAAGTGACTGTGTTACCTGCACAGGCGACCGCAGAAGAAGCGCTGAGTTACCAACCCGATGGCATCTTTTTGTCGAATGGGCCTGGTGACCCTGAACCGTGTGACTATGCGATTAATACGATTCAAACGTTGCTGAAAAATGATATCCCAATGTTCGGTATTTGTTTGGGCCATCAATTGTTGGCTTTGGCCAGTGGCGCTAAATCACTAAAAATGAAATTTGGCCATCATGGTGCGAACCATCCAGTACAAGATGTTGAAAATAAACGGGTGTATATCACGAGTCAAAATCATGGCTTTGCTGTTGATGCAGACAGCTTGCCGAGCAATATTAAAACAACGCACGTTTCATTATTTGATGGCAGTTTGCAAGGTATTGCACTCACTGATAAACCTGCATTTAGTTTCCAAGGACACCCAGAGGCCAGCCCTGGCCCAACAGAAATGTCTTATTTGTTTGACCGCTTCATTAGCATGATGCAAGAAAGGAAGGCTAGCTAATGGCTAAGCGTACAGATATTCAATCCATTTTAATTATTGGCGCTGGACCGATTGTGATTGGTCAAGCGTGTGAATTTGATTACTCAGGTGCGCAAGCTTGTAAAGCGCTGCGTGAAGAGGGTTATCGTATCATTTTGGTGAACTCTAATCCTGCCACCATCATGACTGACCCAGAAATGGCAGATGCCACGTATATTGAGCCAATTAGCTGGCAGGTGGTTGAAAAAATTATTGAGAAAGAGCAGCCTGATGCGTTGTTGCCAACCATGGGCGGACAAACTGCATTGAACTGTGCGCTAGATTTAGATAAGCATGGTGTGCTTGAGAAGTATGGCGTTGAGCTGATTGGCGCGTCTAAAGAAGCGATTGATAAAGCCGAAGATCGTCAAAAGTTTAAAGAGGCGATGGATAAAATTGGTTTGGGCTCAGCGCGTTCAGCGATTGCGCATAGCATGGAAGAAGCACTGCAAGTGCAAGCTAATATTGGTTACCCAGCGATCATTCGTCCGTCCTTTACCATGGGCGGTAGCGGTGGTGGTATCGCTTATAACCGAGAAGAATTTATTGAAATCTGTGAGCGGGGTTTAGAAGCATCACCAACCAATGAGTTGCTTATTGAAGAGTCGATGTTGGGTTGGAAAGAGTATGAAATGGAAGTGGTGCGCGATAGTGCGGACAACTGCATTATCATTTGCTCGATTGAAAATTTAGACCCAATGGGTGTGCACACAGGTGACTCCATTACCGTTGCGCCAGCACAAACCTTAACTGATAAAGAATATCAAATTTTACGCAATGCCTCTTTGGCTGTGTTGCGTGAAATTGGTGTAGATACAGGTGGTTCAAACGTACAGTTTGCCATCAATCCAGACGATGGCCGCATGATTGTGATTGAAATGAACCCAAGGGTTTCTCGTTCATCTGCATTGGCCTCTAAAGCAACGGGTTTCCCGATTGCAAAAGTGGCAGCCAAACTGGCTGTTGGATTTACATTAGATGAGTTACGCAACGATATTACAGGTGGTGAAACACCTGCTTCATTTGAGCCATCCATTGATTACGTGGTCACAAAAATTCCACGCTTTGCATTTGAGAAATTCCCACAAGCGGATAGCCGTTTAACCACGCAGATGAAATCTGTTGGTGAGGTGATGGCGATTGGGCGAAGCTTCCAAGAGTCATTCCAAAAAGCATTGCGCGGTTTAGAAATCGGTGTCGATGGTTTAGATTCGTTGACAACAGATGTTGATAAAATCACCAAAGAATTGGGTGAGCCAAGATCTGATCGTATCTTTTACTTAGGCGATGCTTTTAGAGCAGGCTTAAGCGCAGAAAAAATATTTGATATTAGTAAAATTGATCCATGGTTCTTGGCGCAAATTGAAGACATTATTCAACAAGAAGCCGCGCTTGCTGGCAAACATATTGCAGATTTAGATCAAGCCGCAATGTATCAACTGAAACGTGCGGGCTTTTCAGATAACCGTTTAGCTGAATTGTTGGAAACAGATCAACATGCTGTGCGCGCGTATCGTCAAGCGCTCAATGTGCGACCTGTTTATAAACGCGTGGATACTTGTGCAGCAGAGTTTGCGACCGATACGGCTTATATGTACTCCACCTATGAAGAAGAGAGTGAGTCACAGCCTAATGATAAAAAGAAAATCATGGTGCTTGGTGGCGGTCCAAACCGTATTGGTCAAGGGATTGAATTCGACTATTGCTGTGTACATGCGGCTTTCGCCATGCGGGATGATGGCTACGAAACCATTATGGTGAACTGTAACCCTGAAACGGTTTCGACAGATTACGACACGTCAGATCGTTTATATTTCGAGCCAGTGACGTTAGAAGACGTGCTGGAGATTGTGCACTTAGAGCAGCCAGCAGGTGTGATTGTGCAGTACGGTGGTCAAACGCCACTGAAGCTAGCACGTGATTTGGAAAAAGCTGGCGTGCCGATTATTGGCACAACACCAGATGCGATTGATTGTGCAGAAGACCGTGAACGTTTCCAGAAAATGCTCGCTGAGCTTGACTTGAAACAACCACCTAACCGGACAGCGCGTGCGCCAGAAGAAGCGATTCGATTGGCAGAAGAAATTGGCTACCCACTCGTTGTACGACCAAGCTATGTATTGGGCGGACGTGCCATGGAAATTGTGCATGAACAAAGCCAACTGGAACGTTATATGCGTGAAGCAGTTAAGGTTTCAAATGATTCGCCTGTGTTATTAGATCGCTTTTTGAATGATGCGCTGGAGATTGATGTCGATGCGATTTGCGATGGCGAAGACGTATTGATTGGCGGCATTATGCAACATATTGAGCAAGCTGGCGTGCATTCTGGCGACTCGGCTTGTTCTTTGCCACCTTATAGTTTAAGTGCGGCATTGCAAGATGAGTTGCGAGACCAAACTGTGAAGATGGCGAAAGCGCTTGGCGTAAAAGGTTTAATGAATGTGCAGTTTGCGATTCAGGGTGAAACGGTTTATGTGCTAGAAGTGAATCCACGTGCTTCACGGACGGTGCCTTTTGTTTCAAAAGCGTGTGGTTTGCCATTAGCAAAAATTGCCGCAAGATGTATGGCAGGTGAGAGCCTGCAATCACAAGGGGTGACGCAAGAGATGGTGCCGCCTTATTATTCTGTAAAAGAAGCCGTTTTCCCATTCATTAAATTCCCAGGTGTGGATACGATATTGGGACCAGAAATGAAATCCACTGGTGAGGTGATGGGCGTTGGCTCGACGTTTGCTGAGGCGTTTGTGAAGTCTCAATTAGGCGCGTCAGCTGTACTGCCAGAAAGCGGGAAAGCGTTTATTAGTGTGCGTAAAGAAGACCATCAAAATGTGGTCGATATCGCACAAGACCTTGCTAAGCTTGGTTTTGAGCTGGTAGCAACAAAAGGCACGGCGCGCACTTTAAAAGAGAATGGTTTGATTGTGACTGCCGTTAATAAAGTGGCAGAAGGTCGTCCGCATGTGGTGGATATGATTAAAAATAGTGAAATCGACTTTATTGTTAACGTCACAGAAGATAAAAAAGCAGTGGCTGATTCTTACGAAATTAGACATAGCGCTTTGGAAAATAAAGTCACTTACTACACAACACTTGCTGGCGCAAAAGCGGCTTGTATTGGGATGTCGCATATGCAAGAGCTGCATGTGGAATCTATTCAAGACTTGCACAAAAAGCTCGCATAAAATAAACTAGATTTTTAAGATTCATTCAAAACCACGCTCAGGTGAGTGTGGTTTATTTTTTATAAGGTATTGAAGTATGGCAGGTAATCAAGTTCCAGTAACCGTGCAAGGCGCTGAGTTGCTTAAAGAAGAGTTGCAACGCTTAAGATCAGAAGACCGCCCGAATGTTATTCAAGCCATTGCTGAGGCAAGGGCGCAGGGCGACTTATCTGAGAATGCAGAATACGAAGCGGCAAAAGAAAAGCAGAGCTTTATTGAAGGCCGTATTTCAGAGTTAGAAGGTAAACTGTCTAACTTGCAAATCATTGACCCAACGACGTTAAATGCTGAAGGTCGTGTTGTGTTTGGTGCAACAGTTCGTTTTGAAGACTTGGACTCAGGTGAAAGCAAAACGTATCAAATCGTTGGTGAAGATGAAGCGGATATTAAAAATGGCAAGATTTCAATGGTGTCGCCGATTGCGCGGGCATTGATTGGTAAGTCAGAAGGTGATGTTGCAGAAGTGATGGCACCAGGTGGTATTAAAGAGTGTGAAATTATTGAGGTGCTATACGTTTAATCATGGCACGTAAGCTTGCATTGCTAGTCATCACATGCTGGGTCGGTAGCCTTTGGATGACGGGCATCACGGCGAGTGTGTTGTTTGATGTAATACAAGATAGGCAGTTGGCAGGCGAAATTGCAGGTAGGCTGTTTGCGATAGTGAGTTATATCGGCATGGCGGCAGGGTTGTTTTTGCTGGCAGAACGCTGGATGGCAACCAAACAAATTAGCTTTAAACAAAGCTATTGCTGGATTGTGTTGGCGATGTTGTTATTGATTTTATTAGGTTATTTCGGTATTCAAGCGCATTTAGCAGCGCTAAAAGCAGACGTTTACCCAGTCCCTGTGATGCAAAGCGCGCATGCTAAACAGTTTGCGATGTGGCATGGCGTTTCGGGTGTGGTGTATTTGGTGGAGTGCTTATTGGGCGTTGCCTTGGTGTTTAAAGCAACGCGTTAACCCATCGCGATATCAGAGTTTCGGAATGTGGATTTTGTGCTTTTCTTTGATGGTATCGCTCGCACGATAAATCACCAATTGCTTGCCAATATGATGTACCGCAGTGGCATTGGTTTTTTCGCAAATGTCGGTGTACATGGCTTTACGCGCATCGCGGTCATCACCAGCCACTTTGATTTTGATAAGCTCATGTGCGTTAAGGCTGACTTCAATCTCTTTGAAAATATTTTCACTGAGACCTTGGTTGCCAATCATCACAACGGGACTTAATTTGTGGGCTAAGCCACGTAGGTGGCTGATTTGTTTTGCGTTTAATTTCATGAATTGACGTGCTTTTATTGGAACTGTAGAGGGATGGATTTTATCATGGATTCATATAATAGACATGAAACTGAGTAGTCGCAGCAAAAGCTGGATGCAAGAGCATGTCAATGACGAGTATGTGAAACGTGCGCAAAAGGAAGGTTATCGTGCCCGTGCTGCATATAAGTTGATTGAAATTGATGATAAAGAAAAGCTGATTAGGCCTGGGATGACCGTTGTGGATTTAGGCGCAGCCCCAGGCAGTTGGTGCCAAGTTGCGCAGAAACGGTTAAAAGGCCAAGGTCGCATTATTGGCTTGGATTTGTTGGACATGGAGGCGATTCCAGGTGTAGAGTTTATACAGGGCGACTTTCGTGAAGATGCTGTATTAGCATTGTTGGAGGGAAAGTTAAATAATAAGCCTGTAGACCTTGTGATTGCTGATATGGCCCCCAATATAAGTGGGGTAAAAGATGCAGATCAAGCAGGGGCAACGTATTTAACAGAGTTGGCATTGGCATTTAGTCAACAATGGTTGAAACCTGGCGGTAATTTCTTGGTCAAAGTATTTATTGGTGCAGGTTTTGACGATATTGTTAAACAAATGCGAACAGAATTTGATAAAGTGGTAACAAGAAAGCCGAAAGCTTCAAGAGGGCGCAGCAGTGAAACGTACCTGTTGGGCTTAGGACGCAAGTAAGTAAAGGGAGTCGATTGGTGTACGCAAGTACATCAGATTGAAAAGGAAGAGCTAGTGAATAATATCGCAAAAAACATTGCTATTTGGATTGCTATAGCACTTGTATTGATGACAGTGTTTCAGCAATTTGATAACTCGAATCAAACATCCAGCCAGATTGTTTATTCTCAATTTATGGAGAATGTAAAAAGCGGGCAGGTGAAAAAAGTGCAGATAGATGGGCGCGTGATTCGTGGCACCATGCGTAATGACAAAACATTTAGCACGTATGCACCAAGTGATATCTGGATGGTGAGTGACTTGCTTAAATACAATGTAGAAGTGGAAGCCAAAGCCGAAGAAAAAAGATCGCTTTTCTTGGAAATCTTGATGTCTTGGTTCCCAATGATTCTACTCATTGGCGTTTGGATTTTCTTCATGCGTCAAATGCAGGGTGGTGGCAAAGGTGGTGGCCCATTCTCCTTTGGTAAGAGTAAAGCGAGACAGCTAGACGAAGCGAATAATCAAACCACATTTGCAGATGTTGCTGGTTGTGATGAAGCAAAAGAAGAAGTGACCGAGTTGGTTGACTTTTTGCGTGACCCAAGCAAATTCCAAAAGCTTGGTGGTCGTATTCCACGTGGTGTATTAATGGTTGGGCCGCCTGGTACGGGTAAAACCTTACTAGCGCGTGCGATTGCAGGCGAGGCAAAAGTGCCTTTCTTTACCATCTCTGGTTCAGATTTCGTTGAGATGTTTGTCGGTGTTGGTGCATCGCGTGTGCGTGATATGTTTGAAACGGCTAAAAAGAATTCACCATGCATTATCTTTATTGATGAAATTGATGCGGTGGGGCGTAGTCGTGGTTCTGGCACAGGTGGCGGTAATGATGAACGCGAACAAACCTTAAATCAACTCCTTGTTGAGATGGATGGGTTTGATGCAACCTCTGGTGTGATTGTGATTGCAGCCACTAACCGTGCGGATGTGCTCGATAAAGCCTTACTACGACCAGGCCGTTTTGACCGTCAAGTGATGGTTGGCTTGCCTGATATTAAAGGTCGCGAAGAAATTTTATTGGTACACATGCGTAAAGTGCCAATGGATCCTGATGTGAAAGCGGATATTTTGGCGCGCGGTACGCCGGGCATGAGTGGTGCAGACTTGGCTAATTTAGTGAACGAGGCTGCTTTATTTGCAGCGCGACGGAATAAACGTACGGTTGATATGCAAGATTTTGAAGATGCGAAAGATAAAATCTTCATGGGTCCAGAGCGTAAATCCATGGTGATGCGTGAAGAAGAGCGTCGCAATACGGCTTATCATGAGTCAGGTCATGCAGTAGTGGCGAAGTTATTACCTAATGCAGACCCAGTGCATAAAGTCACGATTATGCCGCGTGGTTGGGCGCTTGGTTTAACATGGCAATTGCCAGAGTTTGATCGCATCAGTAACTACCGCGTTAAAATGCTGGAAGAGATTGCTATTTTATTCGGCGGTCGTATCGCGGAAGAAGTATTCGTCAATCAAATGTCGACAGGCGCTGCTAATGACTTTGAGCGTGCAACCAAGTTGGCACGTGATATGGTTACCAAATATGGTATGAGTGATGCGTTGGGTACCATGGTTTATGCAGGCGATGAACAAGATTCTTTCTTTGGTAGCATGAGCGCTAAAACGATTTCAGAAGCAACGCAGCAAAAAGTGGATGCTGAAATTCGCCGCATTTTGGATGAACAGTATGCGGCGGCACGCAAGCTATTAGAAGATAACCGTGATAAAGTGGAAGCCATGACGGCGGCGTTGATGGAATATGAAACCATTGATGCAGACCAAATTAATGACATCATGGAAGGGAAGCCTGTCCGTGAACCGAAGCCAAAACAAAAGCCGAATAGTAGTAGTGATTCGAACAGTGGCGGCACAACGACGACAGTGAAGACCAAACCGCAGCCCAGTGCTAAGAATGACTGATAGCGCTTGAGTTAGGTTAGAATATAGGCTGGCTCACGCCAGCCTTTTTTATATATGAAGTTACATTGCGGACAATTTACACTAGATTTAGCACGCCCACAGGTGATGGGTATTCTGAATGTGACCCCTGATTCTTTTTCAGATGGCGGGCAATACACCCAAACAGACCTTGCGGTAGCACAGGCAGTAAAGTTGGTAGAAGCTGGTGCAGATGTCATCGATATTGGCGGCGAGTCAACACGGCCTAATGCTGACCCAGTTAGTTTGCAGGAAGAGCTGGACCGTGTGGTGCCAGTGATTGAAGCGTTGGCTAGTGAAATTAACATCCCCATCTCCATTGATACCTATAAACCTGCTGTGATGCGCGCTGCAATTGCCGCAGGGGCGAGTATGGTGAATGATGTGAAAGCATTGCAAGAGGCTGATGCGGTAGCGGTGGTTGCGCAATCAGACGTCGGTATCTGTTTAATGCATATGCAAGGCACGCCGCAAACCATGCAAAATGATCCGTATTATGAAGATGTGGTGCAAGAGGTGGCTGACTTTTTATTAGCGCGTGCAGCGGTTTGTGAGCAAGCAGGCATTGCGCGCGAGCGGCTACTCCTTGACCCTGGTTTTGGATTTGGCAAAACACGTGCGCATAATATTGCTTTAATCCAACAGCTCAATACCTTGACCGCACTGGATTATCCTGTATTAGTTGGTTTATCTAGAAAGTCAGTACTGGGTCAAATGACAGGCAATGATGTTGATGCACGGTTATATGCCAGTGTATCGGCCGCCGTGATTGCTGCATTAAAAGGGGCAAAAATGCTCAGAGTCCATGATGTCAAAGCAACCGTAGAAGCGTTGAAAGTGGTTGCTGCGATTGATGCGTAATCGCGCAAGATAACAATAGAAAGAATGTGATATGACGAAACAATATTTTGGAACAGATGGCATCCGTGGAAAAGTCGGTGAAGCACCGATTACCCCAGATTTTGTGATGCGTTTAGGTTATGCGGCTGGTCGCGTATTTGTTGGCTTGCAAGGCAATCTAGCGAAAGGCGCGCACCCAACGGTTTTAATCGGTAAAGACCCACGTATCTCTGGTTATATGTTTGAGGCGGCGTTAGAAGCTGGTTTAACGGCAGCAGGTGTTAACGCATTGCTAACCGGGCCAATGCCAACCCCCGCGATTGCACACTTAACGCGCGCCTTGCGTGCGCAAGCGGGCATTATGATTTCTGCTTCACATAATCCTTATTATGATAATGGGATTAAGTTCTTTTCTAGTGCGGGTACAAAGCTTGGTGATGATATTGAGCATGCCATTGAAGCCGAATTGGAAAAACCAATTGCAGTGATGGCATCTGAAAAGCTTGGTAAAGCCAAACGTATTGATGATGCCGCTGGGCGTTACGTTGAGTTTTGTAAAAGCACCTTTCCAAACGATATGGACTTGCGTGGTTTAAAAGTTGTGCTGGATTGTGCCAATGGTGCCACTTACCATGTGGCACCACCTGTGTTTCATGAGTTAGGCGCTGAGGTCGTTGCCATAGGTAATGAGCCGAATGGGCTTAATATCAACCTAAACGTGGGTTCTACGCATCCAGAGGCACTGCAAAAAGCGGTTGTCGAACATCAAGCGGATTTAGGCATTGCATTTGATGGCGATGGTGACCGCGTCTTAATGGTTGATGCGAATGGTGCGTTGTTAGATGGTGATCAACTGCTTTATGTGATTGCATTGGGTTTGTATGGTAAAGGCAAACTGAAAGGTGGCGTGGCAGGCACCCTGATGACCAATTTAGCATTGGAGCATGCGTTGCAGAAACATCAAATTCCATTTGCCCGTGCCAATGTTGGTGACCGTTATGTTTTAGAGTTGCTTAAAGAAAAAAACTGGCTATTGGGCGGTGAAAATTCTGGACATATTTTAACCTTAGATAAACATACCAGTGGCGATGGCATTATTGCTGCCTTGCAAGTCTTACAAGCGGTGAAGCACAGTGGCAAAACATTGGCGCAAGTCGGTGAAGGGTTGTCACTTTACCCACAAGTATTGATTAATGTGACGACTAAGCAGAAACTGGATTTGCAGTTGCCAGCAATTCAGGCGGCAGTTAAAAAAGCAGAAGAGTCATTGCAAGCAACAGGGCGTGTTTTACTACGTGCATCAGGTACCGAGCCAAAAATTCGTGTGATGGTAGAAGGTCAAGATGCGGCATTAGTACAAATGCTCGCTGAGAATATTGCTGAAGTTGTGAAGCAAGCGAGTCAGTAAAAAAAACAGTATAAATCATTGTTTTATAAAGAAATGTAAATAATAAAACGTTCATTCTAGCTTCATCGTTTTGTCATATTAGAAGCGCATCCTAGCATCGTAAACAATTGTATTTGGAGCTTGCGATGAATAAGATGCGCTTATATCTTACGCGAATGAATCACTTAGACAGTGCTTTGTGTATCAAGGTGAGTCATACCAGTCAGTATCCGTTTGTGCGGGATTGGTTTAGGCTGATGAGCCGAC